>Ga0265780_10009222_pt1 | contig 11854 bp, 16 predicted proteins | sample P1T30metagenome_FD_192432 | JGI IMG/M metagenome (GOLD analysis project Ga0265780, IMG submission 192432) | Plant litter microbial communities from East Loma Ridge, Irvine, California - P1 T30 | ecosystem: Environmental > Terrestrial > Plant litter > Unclassified | place: USA: California... | reverse complement strand
CGGGGACTTCAGGGGGTCCAAACGATGGATGTTGGTGGTGTTGCACGGCGAGGCCAAAACGAGCGCAGCGCGAAGCACGAAGCACGAAGCACCACAGAAGCCGACAATGATCACCGCAGGCGTCAGGTGTCAGCAGCGGGCGGGTGCAGGTACAAGGAGCAAATTGGACAGCCCACAGCCGGCTCAGATGCGCAGCGCGGGAGGGCAAGACGCGTGCAGGACAACCAACGCAGAGCAACAAAGGCACAGATGCAGGAGAGACGGCCGGGCTAGCAACCTTTGAGATGTCGGTGCAGCACACGCAAACCTTGTCGCGCCCACATCCCTGACCGTCTACGACCGAAGCATGCAAAGATGGGCCATACCGCGAGTCGTAGCGAGTCGCAATGTCTTGGGCCGGGGGGGGGGGGCGCCGCGCCCAGACCACGGCCCTATGAAGACGTGTGAAGACGTATGAAGAGCTTGAAACGCTGTCGTGCACCACAAAGTTATTGGCATCAAAGCCACCAGGCGAATCATCCAGCTCGACGCACTGTTCACTTGTTCACTAACCTGCCCCCCTCCCCGGGCGGCCGTCAATAGGGTACATACGCCCTGATCCCGGGCGGCAGCATCGTGTTAATACCATGGCTACTATATGATGACAACAAAGTCGGCACTCGTCCAGTTCGCTGGGTGGAGCTTGGCCCCAAATATTGACCTGCCACCTCAGTGCTCAGTGCGGCCGTGATAGGCCCCCATGGCAACCGCCTCGAGATTGCATGCACATACATCCACCGCCCTCGATGCTCAACCACGTCCAAACAAACATGCTCGATGCCTAGGCTGGCCAAAGTGTTTCGAGAAATCATTTCGAAGCTCTTTAGTAGCCGAAGCGCTGCCGCCCTGAGACAGCGGGTCGTGCCTCATGTGGGCAGCCCGTCTTACTCCGCTTTTCCCGCTCACAATCTTTCTTTTTTTCTTCCTTGTTGTTCACCGGCCTCTTTCGCTGCACTTGCTTTTGGGCCCTCTTAACGGCACAGGCACAGGCACAGGCACACCTGGCTAGTCCTTCGTCCCTCACCCTAGGCGGGCAATCAACTGCAGCTTACCAAGTCGCAATACCTGCTCCTTCCTGCCCTCCTGCATCCCATATGTGCCCACCTATTCACCACCCACCACCACCACCACCACCACCTATCATACCTCGCATCAGCCGACGGAACTCGCATCAGCCGAAGGGACCCTGGTGCGACTCGCGCCCATTCGGACTTGAGATGTGCATGTTGTCATGCTCGGTAGACGGCCGGCACTGGGCGCCTGCCCTCGGAAGCTTACAGACGCGTACCTGGATGCCCTGCACTAACCTTCAAGCTCCAAGCCCATGCCTTACACACGACAGGGAACATCCCTTCATCCCCTACCCAACGTCTCAGATCTCGCAACGCGGCCTTGTAATCTTGGGCAGACCGCCCGACCGAGCCGTGCCAAGATTTCAATCTTTACTCTTTGCCACCCTTCATCCCACAATCACAAGGCCACACGATACGAGGACTCGCAAGCGCCCTGCTTCTCTTCGTGCCGCACCGACTGCTGCCCGTCTCTCGCAGGTGCCAAGACAAGCGTTCCTGCGTACGCCTCTCTGAGCGCCTCTCTGCTGGTTATCCACAAGAGCTGAAACTTCAGGTTCCCTTCAATGTCATCACTGCGCTCGGAAGGCCCGACAATGAGCTAGGCACATGTTCCTGTCCGATAGCCGAAACCTTAATTTTCTTTGACCGTCAAGGCGTCACCGCCCGTCGCATTGCACGCCTTGCGCTCATCTAAACAAGGTTGAACTGACACCACATTGTCGGCCGTATGACATTGGCGATCAGGTATAAACAACCACGTGGGTTTGCTAGATTAAAAAGCATAACGACCAACACGAGCAAATCCAAAAGCCCGTGCGGCTTCTTCCGCCACGTACTGGCCGTCGTCATTCAGCTCAAGCCGACCACATTTCCCCCCCTCCTTCCGCCAAACAACGCCTATCGCAAACATGGCTCAACCATCTGACCCCGGACCCCTCACCTCTCGTCATCTCACCTCTCACCACATCTTGAAACACAATTTACCCGGACCCGCCTTTCGCCTTGATCCCCGCAATCATCCCAACCTCAGCTCGCTGTCACTACTTCTTTCCCACCGAGCAAAATATGCTTGCAAGTTCGTACTAACACAACCACCATCGTCGCCCCTCCCCTGATCGGCCCAAGATACGAAACACAACAACACCAACCAACCCTGCGACAACCGCTGCCCTAACCTTATCAACTTCACAACCGCAACGCGGAAACTATAATCCAAGCTTTATATGTGCAACGGAAGTTCGTTCTCTGAGGTGAGAACAAGCGTAAAGGTAGAATACTGCTTGCCTCCAACGCCCCCTTCGGATCCACCTCCGTCGCCTCAGTGGGCGATCCCGTCTCCGTGGCTGTAGTAGTAGCAGGAGTCTATCGATGGTCTCATTTCAATCCCGTGCAAAATAGGTAGGTGCTAAATTGCTCAGCTGGACGGTGGTTCAGAAGACTAACCTCAGGTACGCCGAATTTAACTCCGCCATACCTTTTGTCCATGTTTAAAATTTTCACCATTGTATCAATCTACACCCCCTGTTCAATCCTCTTCTTTTTTCTTTTCTTCTTCTCGTTTTCCTTCTTTTATTTTTGCCGCAACTTCCCTGGGGTACATGTAGATGACGGGTCGGACCTTGTACCACGCACGTTACATATCCCGGTTATACTGCTTTTTTTTCATCTTTTCATCTTTCTTCTTTCCCTTCTTGCCTTGCTTCGCTCCCGTGTAACCCCAAAGTACCCCTCTTTTCTTCACCGCTTCTTTGGCAACAACAACCATTCTTTTCTTATGCAACTCTGTTCAGGATGAGGAAGGATGATCACTGGTACCAAAGTAGATCAACACTTCGCCAAGTACTCTACCCGTAATACATAGTCTTGGATTAAGCGCTCGTTACTCCCTTTCTATAATCATGTTGACGTAAGCAAAAGTTGAACGGAAGATGCCCATAGCCAGAAAGAAGAAAACGAAACCCCCCCTCTTCTGCTGAGGTCAGCTTTCACGGCCCCACCCACCCTTGAAACTCACTCCGCATTGGTAACGCGACAAGGCTAGAATGAACGCCTGTCAAACGTCAAAAAGCAAATAATCAATCACCATTCACTCCAAACAATGGCCTCTTTCAAAGTCGCCCAGCCTTGTTCAAACCAATCGTCCATCACGAACCGCGTCCTCTGGAAATGCCCAGACCCTGGAGTGTCGCCCCACTCTCATCCCTCTTGCTCACACTGCTTCGACGCCCAGCAATGCCCGACACACTCTCGCTACGCGAGCTGTCCATGCTATGCCTCATACTGCTAGAGCTTGATCTGCGCCTAGCACGTCTCGCTTCGTCGGGATCATGAGGATGTAGTCCGCTTGCTCGCGCAAATAGATTGAGTACATCAGTAAGGCTGATGACGCCGCTGAGCCTTCCTGACAAGCTAGCGCCCGGCATCGCCGAAATCGCCGATGCAGAGATAGCGGGTGCAACGGCTCCCGTAGCAGCCAGGTGTGTGGGCGCTGTAGAGTTCACAGGCGTAGGGCCAGCCATGGCCGGTAACGGTGTAATCGGAGAAGGTGGGACAATGACAGCTGGTGCCATGGCCGGAGTTGGTGGCCCTGAAGATGCTGGGGAGGGGGCGTCGACGACCCACATACGATGTGAGCTGGTAGCGACTAATTTCGCTACCGTGTGAGCCAGAGTACTGTAGGGGTTGACGTGGAACACGGGAAACGAGTCTTTGCCGTCATTCACGCCCCTTTCAGACAAGATGACGGATATGAAGTGGATGCATGATGAGCGAAGTAGCGGGAGAGAAGTAGACTTTGTTAGGAGCTACAATAACCTTGTCAGTGACGAAGCATCCGACCAAGGGTTCAGGAGCTTACTCGAACGTCAATATGTGAGATGTTGCCAATGACGTTGTTTTGCGCATCAAGGACTGGTAGAGAGGAGACACCCTCGTTGTTCATGAGCTCGAGAGCTGCCGCCAAAGGCTTGTCACCACTACACGTTTGATTAGCGACAAGTACCTTGAAGCACATCCGATGCTTACTTGATAGCCAGAACAGTCTTTGAGCCAAGACTCAAATCTTTGATCAACTGCGGGTATAGCTGGTTTACGGCCGGGAAGCTCGATCGGTTCTCCCAAAAGAATCGAACCAATCTCAATTGTGTGAGTATGCCAATTACGTTGGAAGTGCCTTCTTCGGCCACCAGTACTCTGTGTACGCCGCTGCCAAACACCTCCATGGCTTTGGACAGATCTGTCGTCTCGTCCAGTGTAATCAGTGGCTCCTTCCTGCCACCGACTTCCTTCACGTCTCTGAGCGGGATGGGCTTGCCCTCTCTTCCCTTCTTCGCGAGCTCGTCAAATGAGGCAATGTCTCCTTCTTCAGGGTGTGCAAGGCCGACTACGAGGAGCAGGTACGCGTTGAGGTCGCTGTAATCGAAGGTGCCTGTCGCATGCCGTGTGTTTGCGTTTTCTCGCAGGAGGACTACGTTCGGAGCGCCGTGTTTGACTAGCAACTATGCAAGTCAGTCTCAAGGCTACAGGTAAAGACTGAGGGTGCTCACATTCGTGGCTTCCTCGACACTGGTGTCATACTCGACAAACCTGACCAGCTCTGGGTCGACAATCTCGCCAAGTCGGACAGTCTTCCAGTCGCGCCCTTGAAACTTGGCGTCTCCGCCTTTGGTTGGTGGGTTGTTTAGAAGGTCTTGTAGGGCTTGTTGTGTGAGGGAAGGCTGCCGCGATGTGCGCGGTGAAGTGGGGGTCCCTCGCATATGCTCGACGAAGCTCGAACGATGTGAAGAGTGCGGGCTCGGGCTGCCCATCTTGAGTGCAGGCGGAGGCGTGCGGCCTATCGAAGACACGGAACTGCTGAGGGAAGTGCTCTTGACGTCCCCACCATCAGCGTGGTCTGCCATCGCGGTGACAGGCACGTATCCGCGAAATGTGGGGTTGGGAGTAGCTTGCTTGGGACAATGTGCTGTGGTGGTTGTATACAGTGCCCTGCCGTGCTTTGACAAGAACCAGTCAGTTACTTGGGAAGCAGCGAGGCGTCAACGTATCAGGAGATATTCACGACACAGACATGTGAAGCAGGATAAGGTGGGGAGCACCTGTCCGCGAATGCCAGGGCACTTGGGCCACGAGCTGCAGGCAGAATGCGGGGTGTTATTCGCTGCCCCCCTCTAGATCGACATCTGCCATGACCGTCAACATCAGCAACTACTTACGGCCCTGGTAGTCCCGCTGGGCGTGTACGCAGTTCTTGCGGGGAAGATCAAGTCATACAACGCGCCGTCAAATGTCATACTCGAGCTTGCTAGGAAAACACGCCAATCGCTTAGAGGCCCGAGCTGGAAAGTTGGCAGCCTATGTCGCAAGGGGATGCGGGGTGCTCCAGTGTCTTGTATAGTGAGATGAGCCAAAAAATGTACTACTCGCGACTAGTATTGCATTGTACATGTACAAACTCGTGATTATTCGTGAATAATCGTAAACTTGCAGCCTTCTGTGGCCGTAACAATTTACCCCCCAACGCCTGTCTTAAAACATGATCCCGGACGACGACGATGACAACCCAGATTTTCGCTAGGCCTTCTTCTGCTGCTCAACATCCATGGCGTCTTGGTCGGCCTGGCGTTGTGCCATGCGCTCGCGGATAGCGTCTCCTGAAGTCGAGTCTCCGTCGCGGCCACTGGCGGGGGGCGCACGGCTCGTAGTATCCACTACATTCTCGTCGTACGTCATGCCATTCATCATGCGCGCCTCCTTCTTTTGCTGCTCAGTGCTGGACATGGTCTGCGCCGACGAACTCGAAGGTACGCTGACACCCGTCAATGGGCTGGCTGGCGCCCCGTCCCTCAGGTAGCCAGGCACTGCGCTTGCTTTGCTGACCGCAGGACTACCAAGCTGGCTGTGCTGTCGGGCTGGAGTCCTTGCACCCTCCCCAAAGCCAACCAAGGAAGCCGCTTCGTCACTGAAGCCGCCAATGCTTGACGTGTCCATGTCCTGATCCTCACTCATGCGGTCCGGTTCGTACATGTCGCTGCCGCTGGCCCACGTTGTGCGGCCGCCCACAGAGCCAGTTGCGCTGGCGCTGCCGACAGTACTGCGCTCACGGAAGAGCTGCGGCTGGTTGTTTGCGTCAAAGTAGCCCGGCGGAGCATTGGCGGCGCTGCCTGGGTTGAGTCCTTGGGGCGTACGACCCGATACTGCAACGCGCTCGAGGCCCGCAAGGCGCGAGATGCGGTCAGCACGCTCCGCTTCGGCGGGATTGCGATGATGAGGAAAGTGACCCCGATGGCCGTCCTTGATAGCCACAGTGGAGAGCTCAGACATGGTAGTTGTCACCGAATTGGGAGTGCCCCTATACGTACAGCGTTAGTCGGACATATCAGTCAACCCCACCCAGTCCATATGCCTTACGGTGCGTCTCCAGGAGTCTCTTCTCCAGATGGCGGCGGCGGCAAGTTAATCAGCGTGGGCGCATTGGTTGCCATTGTGAGTGCGGGTGGTGGGTTGGATTATTGGTAACGGTGTTCTTTGCGGATGGCGTCGAGGTTAGGAGGAGTCGTGTAATGATTTGGGCACCATCCATGGATGCAGGGAGCTTGGAACCCGTGACAAGTGACGTAGCCGACAATTGCCCGTTCAAAGGAAGCAAGAGCACACGCAAACTAAAATACCGTCTGGAAGGCTTTCACAAAATCCTTTCTTTACAACCAGAGCAACCGACAGACATATTCCAGCATGAAGGACAGCTCAGCAACATAATCTCGTCGCCTCACTCGATTGCGTGGGGACGTTCTGACCGTTGGCTGGGCGTGTCGACGCAGGGTCTTGCCCTAAAAGTTAAGCGGGCCGTTAATTCGCTACCAGGGGCGTGGTTGCTTCACTCTCACATCGGCCACCTTTCGGACGATATAGACTTCATCATTATACCCAAACCTCATGCTATCCTCCTGTTTCACTGAATAAAATTCATTATACAAGCCGATTAACAGAGCCGAGAGCCGTAATTCCCCTCATTTCATCCTCTCACCGTGCCACTAGCTCACATCACCGTGCAGTTGGTCGCTGGCCTGTCCGTATACTTGTACTTGTAATGACTCTTATGCCTTCTCCTCTTGCGCCTGCCGTCATAGTACCCGCCGTCCCAAATCATTGGTTCGTCTGTCATCATTTCCGGACTGGCCATCATTGGTCCATTTGCAATCATTGGAGCATGCGCAACTATCCCTCGAGGGCCATACGGACCCGTAAGCCGGTGGTCGTAGGTAAACCCCTGGTTTAGCCGATTCACGGAAATCATAACATCAGACGTGGCACTTGAAGTGAGGGCAGGTCCTCCCCATCTCCCCGCCATCAAGTGTGCATTGCCCCACTGGCCTGGGATAGCATAGTGACCTCCAACATGGTTCCGAATCATCTGATTACAGCCCCAAGGCCCCTGGACCATCTCGATCGTTTCTTGGTCTGCAAAGCCATTGTTGCATATGGGACATGTGTATGGTGGTGCGATCAGGGTTTGGTAAGTCTGTCGGTTGGGACAATTGAGGAGGTCAGCGAGGAAGCCACACGGTCGACTCATGGAAATCCAGGAATGGCCACATGTGGGAGAGTCATAGAGGGTACAACCGCACATCCTGGACAAGGAGAGCCTTTGTATCGAATAAGAGATGCTTTTCGATTGACGAATCCTTGCCACTCTTGGTAAAGAGATGGCGACGCAAAGGTTGAGGTAGCTGACAGAGGGTTGCTCAGAGTAGTGGAGAGCGCCGTACGGCGAAGTGAAGAGTTGGTACCTGAAACTTGGCGAGTGATCGAGAAGTGCTGAGGTGACGGAAGAAAGAGGACGTTGAGAAACAATGTGGCATTGCTAATGTATATAGTAAGCCCCTACACAGCATGTGAAGTACCCACGTTTGTGCCCGAACAAAGCTGATTGACTGTCGTGATTCACGCATACTGCCATCACTTTTCTGTCGGTGGCTTCTTGTCAAGCAAGTCAACTACGCGCGCTTCTTCGGCGTCAGCATCTTCCTGGGCTTGGGTTTTGATCTGTTGCATGAGCTCGTATAGTTGGCCGATCTGTTGATCTGTGATATTGTTAGCGCCAATCATGGATATGATCAGTAGACCCTACCGCTCATCTTGTCAATCTTCGCCTTGTCCATCTTAGCCTCTTTCCAGGAGTCACCTTCAAGCATCTGACAGTAGGTTTGCCATTCAGACAGGAAGCCAATCTGTGAATGTTAGATGTTGTGAACACTACCATGTGCATCACAGGGACATGGCTAACTCACTATCTGCACGGGATTTTCGACATCTCTGTGAGCTCTGAACTCAGCCTTCACATACATGTCGCCGAGTAAACGTTCCTCTACACCTAGCCTCTTCCGATGTGAGCGTAGCAAGCGTCGATACAGAGGTATTGGCGGCAATAGAGCAGCGGGTGCCGGTTTGAAGGGCCTCGATGCACCCGCATCTGTTGCTGTGGCTAATAATCTCGAGAAAACCCTCATTTGTAATAATGGGTTGGAGCGAAAAGAATGTGGTAGAGAAGATGTGATGCATTTGCAAAGTGATGACCTCAGCCTCGGCTGTCTAGACTAGGATGCTCCAGGGTTCCTTCCGCTCCAATTGGCCACACCGACACTTCCGATCTCCTTGCAAAACCACGAACATGCTACCTACGCCATCGACATCCCACGTCTGTTTCGACCGCGTGTACGAACCGGCCGAAGATTCATATCTGCTACTTGACACGCTCTCTTCCGCTTCGGAAACTGCATATCTGCAGAACCGCTTTGGGAATGCGTCTTCCATTCCACCATTGGTCCTCGAGGTGGGCGTTGGATCGGGTGTCGTGCTGGCTTTTGTTGCTGCAAACGCCGGCACCACGTTTGGCCGATACGACGTATTGACACTCGGTGTGGATATCAATAGCTTCGCTTGCAAAGCTGCTGCTCAAACTGTACGGGGTGCAATCAAGGAGCGTGAGCAAGGACGTTCCGTTTTTGTGGATATCGTAAACGGCGACTTAGCGAGTGCGATTCGGCCACACTCTGTCGACGTCTTTATTTTCAACCCGCCATATGTGCCCGCAGAGTTGCCAGACCTATCACACCACGAAAAGTACAATGTGATCCCAGAAGGCAAGAATGCGACCTCGTTCGAGCAGGACTCATATCTCTTAGAGCTGTCATACGCTGGAGGCGACGACGGTATGGTAGTGACAAGAAGAATGCTGGAGCAGATACCAGATATACTAAGTAAGGATCGAGGAGTAGCATATGTGCTTTTATGTGCACAGAACAAGCCCGAGTTGGTCAAGCAACAGATAAGAGGATGGGGGTCAGGTTGGATGGCTGAGACGGTAGGGTCCAGTGGCAAGAAAGCTGGCTGGGAGAAGTTGGTAATCGTGAGGATATGGCAAAGAGAGGAATGAGTTCCTCATGTTCAATCAAAACAAGCCTGGAGTTGCCGCTTGTCTCATGTGCCGGCACCAAACTTGGCTTCCATGTCCACAAGGGCTGACTTCCCACCCATTTTCCTGAGCATTTCCATCGCCTGAGCACCCATTATGTGCCTTAATCGCTTGGTCGTCGGCCTCTCGCTCGGAAGGAAACTCAGACACTGCATCATCCAGTCATTCAGCTCATCACTGTATCGGTGGTACTCCGGGCCTATACCCTGGGCGCGCTTCTTTTCCGTGGACAACCTAATGTCTCTCTCATCAGCATCATCCTTGTCAAGATTAATTGGGATGATGCGTCGAGGGGCGTGGGCGTCGTAATAGCAGTCTAAATTTTTATATTGTTGGACTGAAGCCGGATGCTGGTCGTTATTGGCACGGTACTGTGCATCAGCAAAGGCGCTGCTATCATCGATGGTCACTGGTGCCCTTCCAATCACCAGGAAGTGTATATATGTACCCAGAGCCCATATATCCGCCGTCTCGGTATCGATGCCTTCTGTAGTGTTCTCAGGTGGTTGCCATTGGAAGATTCCGTAGTAGGATATCTGATTAGCCTTCGAATCCTTATAGATCGTGGCACAATCGAAGTCGTGCAGCTTGAATGAGGGGTATGCAATCCCATTGTTGACAACCAGAATATTCATGGGCTTGATATCACAATGAATGATACAGCCACGAATACCGCACTCTGGACCAATACGGCCTTGGATAAAGGCTAGCGCCTGAATAATCTGTAAGAAAAATAGCCACACAAAGCTTTCTGGTATTGGCTTCCGGTCCCTCATATCAAACTGTTGTCCCTTCCAATGCATAAGGTCGCCCATAGGGTAATGTTGAAAGATAGCAGTGCCATGGTGAGGATCGGGATCTGCGTGACTGTAGAAGATTGGCCTTGCTACTCTATTACTGTTAGGCAATGGGGATAGGATGGCTATCTCTAGTGGTTGCGCGTGCTAACCAATCTCGACTTTCCTGACGACAAGTACCTTGGCGTCCGTACGGCTAGACATAAGTGACACCTTTTCAGTGATGGTCCGCTTAAGATTCCAGGTGTTAGGCTTTCAAAGGAAGGCTTCTGTTATTTTGATATGCTTAGCACGGTGATCAGCGCCGGCCGTGGCAGTCGCTTTTCGTTTAGTCATCTTTGTGCCAAGGTTGAGAGTATACGGATATGCTTTAGGCTAGCTAGAAGGGAGAGATGGTTGGGCTCTGGAGGAGGATTTGAGAGCGAACTAGTAGTTTATCCTCTGGCTTGGAGCGCTAAGTGTGTTAGGGTGAGAAGTGAACAGTGAGTAAACAATTCTGCGTCTGATGTACTGCCTGACAGTCACTATACACCGCGAGGCTACCTGTCCCTTGACCCACAAAACCAACCATAGAATCTTCGACCCCCAACTGACTTGAATGTCGCACCTCAGTCATATGCGTTGTTAACAAAAACAAAAACAAAAAAGTTATATCTTATCATTCTCTACACCGCGATAAGAGTAGTCATGCTGAAGTGAAAGTAAGGCTGAGGGTAGTGAATGCATATGGGGGAAATGGGTGGATCGGTTATTTGTTTGACTAACATATATCAAGATCAATATACTTTCAAATTCTAAAAACACTATGGTAGACGCCTAGAGTGTCTATTCTGACCTATGGGACACTAGTGAAGGCACTGTGCACGTGACCCATGCCCGGAAAATCTAGCGGCCCGTGCAGCCTTGAGCTCCATCGCAATTTCCATGCCCGGAGCTCCCCCGCGAGTGTATCTCGCATCGCAACAACACCACGACGAGGCATATTAATACATACGATATAGAGCTCAAATATAGCACCCTGTCAGTCGCGCAAAGCTAAAATCTGCAACCATGAAGCTCGTCAGGTAAAGCAGCCCTGGGATTCGCGAAGAATTACAACTAACGACGCGCAGGTTTCTTATGAAATGTCAGAATGAGACGGTCACAGTTGAGCTGAAGAATGGTAAGTCTAACCTTGTAGTTTTCTTATTCCATTTCAAACAGCGTCATCTAGTTGTGATAAAACCAGGGTTTGGGCAGTTAGAGCACGCAAGCTGATCCTCGACTTGTCCATTTGTTGGCACGGCAAGGAAACTCACGGGATAATGACTTATGCAAAAACAGGCACCATTGTAAACGGTACAATTACCTCTGTCTCGCCGCTCATGAACGTCGCGCTTCGAGCAGTCAAGTACACCCCCAAATCTCGAGACACAGTAGCCCTCGACACGATGACCGTGCGCGGCTCAACTATTCGCTACATTATCCTTCCCGAC
>Ga0265780_10009221_pt1 | contig 11854 bp, 15 predicted proteins | sample P1T30metagenome_FD_192432 | JGI IMG/M metagenome (GOLD analysis project Ga0265780, IMG submission 192432) | Plant litter microbial communities from East Loma Ridge, Irvine, California - P1 T30 | ecosystem: Environmental > Terrestrial > Plant litter > Unclassified | place: USA: California... | reverse complement strand
ATTATTCGGAAGCAGCTGTAAGTTAGCTCTGTTATTCCATAGACATTGTAAGCTACTTTTCGGGATCTGGGTTGTTAGCTGACCCATCACTTTGGGATTTAAGAAGCTCACCTTGAGCAGGAATTGTTGGATTTGGCTCTGCCATGTCCCCTGCCACGCTGTTTATCAATACCACTGCTCTCAACTAATAGATATCAGCTCACCTAGGCGCCCTCGATCCTCCTCCTTGAGAGATGGGCATGGTGATATACAATAATGATAGAGGAAGGAAAGGAAATCAATGACGCGAAGCCAACATGAGTGACTCGACTTTCCCACGATCAAATGACTGAAATCAAAGACGCGTCCGAGCTGCTAATGTCATGAATTATTCACTTCCTTCCCTTCATCATCAACATGTCCTCGCCTGAAGAACCTAGGGCGAGCGGAAGTCGGAGTCGGAGAGATGTCCAGTCGCAGGTGTTGAATGCAGGGAAGAAGAGAGGGAGGTATGAAAATATGGAGGATCTCTTTGCTGGATCAACGCCGGAAGAAATCGAGAAGCAGACGGCGCAGTATAGGGATTTACTGAGCAGAGCTGAGGGTATGTCAGCTGGCTTATTCTGTGGTTTCAAGGAGCTGAAAATGCAGAGACCAAGATGGACCTGGCGAATAGAAGCTTCAAAGATATCGGAAATGCCGTGAAATCTGGAGAAGCCTTGTTCAGGACTAGTAGGTGTTCATTGCAGGATTAGGCAAGCGCTTACGGGTAGCCAAGAACACAGGGGTCGCGTCGCTGGATGCTAAGCTTATGCATACGACAGTAGAGAGTGCGGTCGCTATGGCGAGGAAGAACAGAGTGACAGGAGGATCATTCAGTATCGATGAGTTCCTCATCAGGTAAGCTAGCTCGGATTGACGAGTCTCAAGCTGATGCATCAGAATCAAGGGGGTTTTAGGTCTAGATCGAGTGGAGAGGGAGGATATGTCTCCTTCAAGCGAGGATGAGCTGGAAGATACCCAAGCTGGCCCCTCGCGACGTGCACGAAATGGGCGATTAGGGGACTGGGAGAAACTTGGATGGCTGGCTGCGAAACATTCTAGGCGTGTGCCAGGTATCGAATTCATGTAAGCTACGTCCGTCTATCCGCGAGACTCAGCTGAGTGGCAGGTACGGTCCATTAGCAGTTGAACATACTATACGAGCAACTCAACGTCGAGCTCGCCGGCGATCGATAGGAGCCGAACAACGTCCTGAAGAAATCGTTACTGCACCTAGGAAAAAGGGCGAAAAGCCACCAGTCGACAGTGTCGTTGAAAACGTCATGTCCATCCGAGATCTCTTGACAGAGAGGGATCAAGGTAATGGAATCAATTTTCTGGAATTCGTCATTAATCCACATGATTATGGGCAAACTGTAGAGAATATCTTTTACGCCAGTTTCATGATTAAAGAAGGCTGGGCTGGGATTCAAGTGGTTGATGATGGGCAAATTATCATACGTGCGTGAAATCTCCTTAGTCGTGAAGGGCGTATAAGCTGATAACGTAGGGGATGAAGGTGATAAAATAACGGAAGACCAACAGGATATACCCAAAAATCAAGCCGTAATAGAATTAGATATGGACACATGGCGAGTAAGTAGCTACTGGTTTTGAAAACAGGCGGGAGAAGCTGATAAATAGGAAGCGATAAAGCTGTTTGACATCAAGGAATCAATCATTCCTCATCGTAATTACGGTCTAGAGAATACAGCAAAACCAGCAGCGGGATCGTGGTATACTTAGACGCTAGAAACTGGAAAGATGGATATCACGAGTGATACTTTGTAAGGTAGTATAATGAGTACAGTACAATACATTAATGTATACATACAATGGTAAGAACATGCAATGCCGTAACGAAACATTTGCCCACGAAGATCTATCTCGAGCCGTCTGCAATAGGATTGGCATGTATCGTAATCTACCATTAGCTCTATTCTCATGGGTGTGATTTACATGAGTCATCTTGATCTCTTCTAATGGCCTATTTTTCGGGTTTACAGGTACTCTCTCCATTTGATCCAGCGTCGATTCAGCACCATCAATCAACCTTTTCCATCAGCTCATGCGCAATCCGGATGAGGTAAGTAAAGCTCACTTTCCAAATATCGAGTATTTCCCATCTAGACTCGTTTGTTTTGCATATGTGATGAAGAACTGGGTTTCAGCTTTGCTATGCGACTGGCCACCCTGGCGATTAGCTTACCTGGGCTTTGTTGGTATCGGGACCAGCATTTGCCATCGCGACAATCCCCCTTCCATTGAACTGCCATTAGCTGTTTGCCTCCAGTCGGTCGATACTCGAAGGAAATTTCGAACGCACCTTCAGAGTCTGACGGATCTCATCGTTGAATGGCCTGCCCCATATACTCTGTCCACCCTTCCCTGTTCCTGTAGGATCCCCACCTTGAATCATGAATCCCTTGATATTACGGTGAAATAGGGTGTTGTCGTATGCCCCAGATGCACATAGTGCCAAGAAGTTCTGTGGATCAGGCTTCTCCTTGACGAGATAATGAATGACCATATAGACACGGCCCGCGAACATACCTCTGCTGTACGTGGTACTGCTTCGCAGAATACCTCTATCTGCGTTGTAAGCTGTGATCACTCCAGAGCTGACAGGCTGCCGTACCTTTATATCCCCATGAGTCGTATGTATTGTTACGGACTATCGTGGATCAGCTGCTGTCTCCATACACTATGCACTCGGGCTCACCATATCTAGTATATATGCAATAGATATAGCTAGACAACTGGGCTGTAGATTGATCCAGTTGATCCGTCCGCACGTGGTACCCACGTTTTACCCTTGCTTGCCGGCATCGACGCCTCTGACGTTAACCCTATCCGTCCATTCACCCACTCTCACTCATACTCATACACGCACAATCAGACAACCATCAACGCACCCAAACATCACAGAAGCAAGAACCAGGTCTAGAGACTGTACTATCACCGAGCAAACCTGATCTTGACCCTCGAATCCAAAACATCACCACAATGTCCGACGGGCGACCTACACATATTGATATCCCCTCCGCGCAGGAACCCTCGGCTTTCGAGGACGGAATCGCTACTTCGCCCAGAAGTTCTACTCGACCACCACCTTCGCGAGGTATCCTTAAGAACCCATTGAGGCGACCTAGCTATAGGGGCGATGAAGAGCCAAAGACTGACGAGGACAGGCAGGAACCTGAACAGGGCGGAAGGGCTAGGGTCAATGAGCAGTACGTCTTTACTGCCCTGCGAAGTAATTGAGGGACTGATAGATAGCGGGCTCACTTGGGATGAAGCCAACATTGCTTTGACAGAGATTCAGAAGGACTCATTGATGTTGGTTCAGCAATCATGACCACTGCTTGGGAAAAGCTGACGAGAATAGGAAGATTGATGAGCCCAAAACTCCGTATGTCAGGTATGATGCTGAAAATGATCTTGTCCTTGGAGGTGAGCTTGTCCATCTTCTCGTCTCGGGGACGAAAGCTGATGACAAGATGTTCCTGGATTTGATTTGCGAGCAGGGCAAACTCCCCGAAGTCCTATCACCCCGGCTTCGCAGAATGGAGAGTGAGTCCTTCCATCGGTGGTCAATTTTTCATTGAGCTCACAACAAGCCTACCTCCTACTCCAGGTCAATCAGACGGTATGCGCCGAGCATCCTCGACCTCTTCCTCCCGATCCGCCTCTTCATCCCGTTCCGCCTCGTTCTCGCTTCCAAACAAACCTCAACCCGTCCGACCCGGTGGCCGATCTACTTCTCCAGCAGGCGAGCCCACAGTCCCAGCACCAATGGGTCTAGGCGCAACTCACGCAAATACCGCCGCTAATGCCGGAGAGGTGTTTAGTGATTCCGAGGAAGAGAAAGATCCAGAGGCGAAAGCTAGGCATCAAGAATTCAAGGGAAAGAGGAAGGAGCATTATTCCAGAGAAGCTGCCATTGCCATGAGGCAGGCTAGGGAATTGATGGAGAAGGAAGATGCCGAGGCTGATGACTCAGAGGAAAAGGAAGCGGGCAAAGTTAATGGGGATGTTCAGATGAATGGTCACTAGTCTGGGGTTTTTGGGCTGTTGGTTTAGTTCTTATCGGTCATCGATGATTGTGATATCTCCATATGTATAAATATTCATGAATCGCGCCACGGTCTGAATCGCATGGTCTGTCTGGCAGTATTGACAATTACAATGGAACGGATAATAGAGAAAGGCGTTAAGTGAGATGCAATACATCTACATACTAACATGATCAGCTTCAGTGACATCAAGATTGAAAAACCCCACTGGAATGAACAGCTCAATCTCACCGAAGGCCGAAGCGGCGCAGTACGATCAGTGAGTCGTCTCATCCTCCTCTCCGACTTATTCATCAGCTCTGGCCAACAACAGAATACATCCAAGCTCACCAAACTGCAGAGGCTCTCCATGCCTATACCTCATTGGACTAGGTTCTCTCCCCGGCGTCAGGTCAAAAGTAGGTACAGGCGGCTGCAATGGTGATTTTAATTCTTCAAATTGATCCTCCTGTTCCGTCTCGTCCGATTCTCGAGTCTTGTTGGTTTTACTAGGTGAAGGATCGATAATACTAGCGTCTGAATCATCGTATCGTGAATCATAAGAGACTATTGAATTTCGTTGAGCATATTGAGAAACTATACCGTGAATCGTATCCCTTGTCGGGATTGGAGCTATAATCGGAATCGGCCCCTGTTGTTGTTGCTGCTGAGGAGGAGAGGGAGGGATGTGGCTGGAGCTAGATTGAGGAGGATCTGTCTCTGCACTTGATCGACTTGTGAATTCCGTAGAAGAGGGTGCGTCTGTCGAGTATCTCGGCTCTTCGTCTGAGTAATTATATGCCTGACCACCTTGATTACCTTGATGCCTTCGAGCTAGACCGTGGGCATAGGGATCCTCTTGATCTTGATCTTCAGATGATCGAAGTGACCTTTCAATGTGCGAGAAAGCAGATGCTCGAGGAGTCGCAGGTGCGATCGATAGAGCTTCATCTTCTGCTGATCTCTCATTATCGTAGGATAATTCGGGTGTATGTTGCTGCATCACTGTTTCAGGTGGTGGGAGATTATGTTGTGGCGGGCGGGGAGAGGGTGGTAGACCGCCAAGATGAGATTGAGATTGTGGGGGTTTGAGGTTGCGAGGTGGCTGAGCGTCTTGTCTATCCATCCTCTTTGCTCCGTTTGCAATTAGGATATCTGATATCAGCTGATTTCCCCGCACCTGAGACATGTAGCTTACCCATCCACTTCTCCTCTTCATCAACCTTCTTGACTTTTCTCACGCCACTACCATCGTTCGGACTAGTCCCACCGGAGCTCGCCCCACTAGCTGAATGTATCTCAAATTCAACTTCATGTTCCCTCTCTCTCTCCCTTTCCCTATCTTTCCTCGCTCGTCCCCTATTATCTTCATTAGTCTTGACTCGCCTAGCCACCCTATTTTTGGAAAAGAACGAAGCTGTCTTGTTCCCATCTTCATCCTCTCGCTGACGACTATGACTCTGACTGTGACTGTTTGTAGTTGATTTAGTCCTTTTCCTAACGATCGCCTGAGTAGGAGTCAGACTACCAGTAGATGGGACTTTGATAGATGACACTGCAGCTGGAACTCCTCGGTGATGGTTCCAGATACTTGTTGATTCGTTGTGACCACCTAAAGAGACTTTCTTGGTAGATGATCGAGACATCAACATTTTATCGAAATCTTGTTCTTCACCTTTTCGCCTGGCCAGGGAGGGGTGAAGAGTGTTTTCAGAAGCTTGACGGCGGGATTTAGAAGAGAATAGATTTGCGAATCGTTTCTTTTGTTGAGGATTTGCTATTGCCAGCTGGTAGTCCTATTATTCAGTATTAGAGTACTCGGAACAGAATCGATTTTCACTCACCAAGGGAACGGTTTCTTCGAAAATTATACAGATGTCGCCGGTTCGGGGATCGGCAAGAGGATCCGATGGCGGAGCATTATTCCTACTAGGTCTCGCTTTAAATTCGATCTGATCATCAGCTTCGACCTACGTCTTCGCCTGATCCAGCTCACCAGCGCCCAATTAGCTTCCTTGAAAGTCAATTCATCCCTCTCAACCCACCCAGCACCCATCATCAAATCAGCCCAACAATTCATGAAAGCCTCCTCAATCCATACTCTCCCTGTATCATCTCTAGTCTCTGCATACTCCGACGGAACCCCTAAACCAAATTTGATGGTTGTATCGTAATGGAAAGGAATAGCATCTTTTTGTGATTTGTGGAGTTTACGTTGTAATGCGTCTCGTTCTTGTGGCCAGGAAGTGATGGATTCAGCGAGAGGTTCGGCGAATGTTAGTGATACCGCTAAATGAGGATCTGTGCGCGAGAAACCACCGGAGGACGAAGCGAATTCGGACCAGTTCATCGTTTGGCGTTTCTCTGCCACGGTCTGATTCGTCAGTGGTGTGGAAATGGGAAACGTGGGTAACATACCGTCTTTGCACTCTCGGTGAGATCGAATTGAAGTCTGGACTTCATATCTTTCCTCTCATACTCGCTTGGAGCATCAAACCCTCCTTCTTCAAACATACTCCATTCTTTACCTGCCAAACTCCCAAATCTAGCTTCTCCATCATCACTCTTTTGCTCTCTTCCACCTCTATCTTCCCTCTTGCCTAGAGCTCGAGCTTTACCATAAGATGTAGATCGCTGCACTTGATCAACAGCAGAAGCTGGAAGTGGTAATGTCTCTTTGACTGCCATTTTTCTTCTCCACGAATTCGAAAATTTAGGTCTCGATACTTCACCAGAACGATGTTGGAGTACGACTCGATTCCATTGATCCCATTGCTGGCCTTGTTCACCTGGTAGTTCCGATATCCACAATTCCGAGTGAACGACCAAATCCCTCGTGTAGGCCCTAACCACTCGACTGACCCGTTCACAGCGAACCATCTTGGCTCCCTTTCTTGGGTTACCTCGAGCTAGCTCAGCATCAGAAGCCAACATTGAGGGATACCCTATCACCCATTCTCGTAACCGAGTAGGGATGTCTTTGACGCCGAGTTCTGATTTTGAAGAGCTCTGCGATCGGATGAAAGCAAGTAGGAGGTGCTCGGTCGCTGAAGCTGATCGGACGAAGGTGGCGTGAGCTAGCATTGCGGGTGCCGAGGCGGGGATATCGAATATGAGTGGCGCGAATAATGATGATAGAGCATGAGGTGTCAGGCCCGATAAGTGGGAATGGGCGGCGAAGCGGGACAGTAGCTGGAATAGAGGGGTCAAAACCCGGTTATAAAGATCAGGTGGAACCAATGATGACAAATAGGGAAAAGCGTCCAGTGGGTAATGTGCCGCTATCATGTCAGCTGTAGTCGTACAGCAGTCCACTGTGAGGTAAAACTGACCTCGTTCGCGTCCTCGCCATTCTTCGTAAACTTCCCATTCTAGCATTCCATGACATACTTCTCTCGACCCCTCTTTCAGCCGAGTGATCCGGCTCAATGCCCATCGCAGTAACCAAGCTAGTTCATGTTCTTTGGCGAATTGTAGATCTTGTTGGAATGATCCTGGACGTAGTGCCCCTTGTCTGTTCGAGCGTGTCAATGAGCGTGCTCTAGAGGTCAGTATCAACATCAAGGGACAGATGAACACCAGCACGCACCCGAGCGACTGTATGTAGGCGTTGATCAACCTCTTGACTCTCGCTTGATCGAGATCTAAAGCCTGATTCGAAAACAACCAAGGAGTCGCAAGCCCTATCATCAGCTTCCCCATTTATGTGACCATACCTCTCTTCTCTAACTCCGCCCCAACATCCTTGATAATTTTCCCTACCTCTTCGATTCCCAATATGATCTTGCTCCCCACACCAGCTAAGATCCCATAAGGCCTCAGACTCGTTACTTCATCCGAGGAATATGCAAATGAATCGATTGAGTTGGAAGAAGGGGTTGAAGAAGGGATATGGAGTGGAAGGAAAGTATATTTGGGTGGTAGTGCTGGCGGTGAGCCAGGTCGGGGAGTATCTGGCGGGGTGTCTTGAAACTGATTTCGATCGGGTAGTGTTCTGATATCAGCGTGATCTTTCATGACTGAGACAGCATACTGTGATCTAGATGGGGTCGTCCCAAACTCCCCGATTTCCTGCCTGTATCCATTGACTTTCCTAAAAGTAGCACTATCTGGTCGAGACGATGCAAAAGATCCACCAGTCCCGCTATTCCTCGAAGGAAGTGTTGCGGATTGAGCTACCAGTGGTTTAGGTCTTTTATCCCTCTTCGATCCTCCTCTTGAAAATATCGATGGCATTATATCGTATCGAGAAGCATAGAGAGGCGAGTTCAGTGATAGATGGACGTCTGCCTTGAGGATTCGTTATTGAACGTGAAACGCGTCCTCGGCGAGGCGGGGAAGTATGGGTAGATGTGCGTCTCAAAGGACTGATAATGTCGACGCGTATCGAAGCGACAGATAAGATAGAGGTATCAAGTGTAAGTAGATATCAATTGACAAAGCTGTGATGGTAGTCAACCGATGCTGAGTATAGAGTAGAGGTCCAAGCTGAGGTGTGAGTACACTTTGAAGGAAAACAGTTAGGTACTCAAAGGGATGAGGAGGGAAAGGAGGAATAGGACAATACACAAACAACACTCTCCTTCCCCTTGTATCATCCATGTATGTTTCACTCTCACCTCTTCCATCACATGTATAGAGGGGTGAAGATGTAACTTTGATAGCGAGATGCTACCTTATTGTTCACTCCTCTCTATATGCATGCATGAGTACTTATATATGCTACCCAACTAGCCCTGGATAGATCTACTAGTGACTAACGGAACTTCCCCGACCCGGTAAAGGGTAACTTAGTCTGGATGATCTACAAACGCCTCTTCAGAAACAACTGCACATGTCTCACTCTGACTTACCTTCCAGCGGCCATCTCCTCGATACCTCAATACTCTGAAAGGCCCACAGTAACTGGGTGGACTTATCTTGGTCATCCTCTCGACATCCTTTGATCGTACCAGGCCCAGCCCGGAAGACCGATAAACAATGAGTCGACTACGAGTCGGATCTCTCTCGAATCCATTCTCAAAGTCCGAGAGTAATTCACCAATGCGACCATCAGCAGATCGTTCCCACTCTGCCTTACTCCCTCTGCAGACCATCAATACAGAAGCAGGATCCGAAGAAAATGAAGATGAGGGTCCCACGTCAGCACGAAGTCCGGGCTCATCGGGTCCGACAACCCGCAGGAATAGGGCACATACCGTTGCTGTTGCTCTTGGACCTTCACGAAGAGAGGGTCGTAGACGAGGTTCGACAGCTTCGAATCCAAGGGGCCTAGAAGAAGGGAGAGGTGAACGTGAGGGCTCGCCTGTACGATTCGAGCTTGGAGATGAGCACGAAGATCTAAACGATGAGGTGGTGGGAATGTTGGACGTTATTGATCCAGAAGTCTCGACTGGTATGTCCGATTGTCGTATGGTCCGCTGATACTAGTGAACCACCTACAAAACGTGTCAAATTCCATTATAATACCCCATTTCCCAGCGCTTTGGTCTCGGCGGCCTGAAGTCAGAATTCCTGAAAGCCCTACGTCAGACCGAGACGATGAAACACTCATACAAGAGGAACAAGGAGATCAGGTACCACCCCTCGACTCCACATCCACAAGACGTCGATCATCTACTACTCGATCTGGCCCTCGATCTCGTTCTTCAACTGTATCGAGAATGTACCCTCCTGCGCAACCTGACGGTTTATCGGGGACCAAACCCGCTCGGATACCTTCACCTACCTTTGAAGGCGACTCTGGATCTGGATCGAAAGAAGATCACGAACTCGATACGCACGTCAAGAACGTCTTAGCGTCGTCTAAAAGGGCTAAAGCAAAGAGAGCAGCTAGGGGATTCTGGGCGTTTGTGAAAACTCCTATTGGAGCTTTCACAGCGATTTATGGATTCTTGTGCGCTTTCTGGGGAGCTGCGATTGTTCTGTTCCTGTTAGGGTGGATTCCGACTAGTAGTAAAGACACGCAGGATAAATGGGTGGAGATCTCGAGTCAGGTTTGTAATGGGTTGTTTACCGTTACTGGAGTCGGTCTTATCCCTTGGAGAGTCATCGATACTTACAGTGAGTCGTATCAAACCAGGACATAGGGGCTATCATACTGATATGCAGGAATCTCTATCATTTGGACATTGAAAAAGAGAACAGAGAGATTAAGGAAGAAACAAGGCCTACCACCAATTGAGGATCCGAATGATATCCCAGATCCAGCAGAAGCGAAGGATTATGTTTCTGTAAGCTCAACATACTCTCGCGGAAGCTGAAACCAGGTTCTGTCGGAACATGATCAAGAGCGATTAAGGTATCAACAGGAGAAATTCGCTGCTTCTCAAGTAAGTCACTGTCTGTCCCAGGGGAGGAGGGGGCTGATGGTAGACATGGTATAAACCTCATGCTACGAAGACACATAAGGCTTTCCCTATGGCTTGGGCTCTGTGGAATACTATCGTGAGTCGACCGACCAAGTTGGGATTATGCTGATGTCTTCTCAGTTGATGGATGGGAATAGTTTCTTTCAATGGTGAGTTGCCTCGTACTGCTGTGTGACTTGGGCTAATCATATAGTATCCTTTGGTATGTGATTTGCCTAGTTGTCTAAGATAGACTACTGATCCACAGCGGATGCATGTGGGGAATGAGTACGTCTTCACTAGCTTACAGCTTGATCACGCTGACCGTCTAGATCGACACAAACGACCAGCATGGACCACCGGATCCCTTATCCCTTTATCATTCCTTTGTGGTATTGGGTATGTGACATCTCAAGGCAAGGCAAGACTGACAACAGCGCGGCAATCCTAATCTGGCGAGGCGGAGTTCGAACCAAGAAAACAGTGTCAGTAGAGGAAAAACTCCGAAACGCGCTCCAACTCCCCTTGGCTATTGCAATGCCACAAACCAAAGATGGCACTATCATCACGGGTCATAATCAGGCGAAAATGCCCAGAGGACATGATGACCCTTCGATCACTCGAGCTCGGACACACGATGGATCAGACGATGGGGATGGTAAGAGTGGAACTATTGAACTTGATTCAATGAGTGAGGGAGAAAGGCCAGAAGGGAGGAGAAGTACAATCGCATTCGGTCCTTCCGGGGAGAAGGAGGTAGACATGAGGCAGAGAGGAAACACGATCGCTGCGCCGGAGCGGGGTTTAGCATCAGCCGGTGGGCAAGGGTTATCATCACCGATCAAGGAAGATAACGAACTAGAAGAGAGGGAGATCAGGTGATGCTTCTGCAAAACGCGTGCGAAGTGATCCCGACGTCTTTTGTTCATATACTATATACATACATACTGTACTGTAACGATATTGTTAATAATATATGCTATACACATGAGCTCCTGGCTCAATTCCTCTGTGGATCCCGACAGTCAGTCTACTGAGCGGTTACGGTATCGTCTTGCTTCATCTCTTCCAGCATACCCGAATCAGTCGGGATCAAGGATGTGGTCTGATCTACTGGGTTGACGCTGATCTTTGCTTCTTGCCTGAAATCATCAGCACTACACTTAAGCGATAGCGGACTCACATCTTCATGCGAATGATGGCAGCTCGCGTAGAAGCGGTAATTGATTTCCCAACCTCTAATGCAGACTTGTAGGCGTCCTGCCTAGCATCCGAAGCGCGGATATGAAGGATCTACACATTAGCTTTGACTTGGTGAGATTCCCCACATCGACATACCTGATCAATCAGATCAATCCTTCCCTTGATCTTTCCCTGTTCTACCAATTGCTCAATCTCCATCAAGAGCGTTTCCTGACTCATGCCCAG
>Ga0265780_10009218_pt1 | contig 11856 bp, 7 predicted proteins | sample P1T30metagenome_FD_192432 | JGI IMG/M metagenome (GOLD analysis project Ga0265780, IMG submission 192432) | Plant litter microbial communities from East Loma Ridge, Irvine, California - P1 T30 | ecosystem: Environmental > Terrestrial > Plant litter > Unclassified | place: USA: California... | reverse complement strand
GACTGTTCCGCGGCAGCGGCTACGTGCCGGCCACGACCCAGGTCGTGGCGCGCATGGAAGGCGATGGCGCGATCGAGGGCGATCCTGACCTCCTCAAGCAGATCCTGGTCAACCTGGTCAAGAACGCGGTCGAGGCCCTGGGCTCGCGCCCGGCGGGACGGATCGAGATCGTCAACCGCGGCCACGTGAACCGCGAGCGCCAGGTGTACCTGGAACTCGTCGTCAGCGACAATGGTCCCGGCCTGTCGCGCGAAGTGCTGGCCAACCTGTTCTCTCCCGTCAGAAGCGCCAAGGACGGCGCCGATGCCGGCGCCAGCCGCGGCCTGGGCCTGTCGATCGTCCACGGCCTGGTCAAGCAGCTGGACGGCCACATCGCCTGCCGCAGCGGCAGCGCCGGCACCTCCTTTGAAATCCTCCTGCCGGCGTGGTCCGGCGCCGGCGCGGCCCCCGCGCTCCCGGCGCGCGCCCTCGGTTCCGCTTAACCCTCACCATGCACCCGCATCCCGCCACCGCCACCATGCTTCCCGGCGAACCCGCTCCCTTCTCCCAGACCCTCGAGACCGACAGCCAGCCACGCCTGCTGCTGGTCGACGACGAGCCACGCCTGCTGTCCTCGCTGTACGAACTGCTGCAGGGACGCGGCTACCGCCTGGTCACCGCGCCGTCGGGGACCGAGGCCCTGGCCCAACTGTCTCGCCAGCACTTCGACCTGGTCCTGCTCGACCTGCGCCTGCCCGACATCGGCGGGCACGAGATCATGGACTTCATCAACGAGAAGAGCATCGACGCCGACGTCATCGTGATGAGCGGCGAGATCGGGATCGACGCCGCGATCGGCGCGCTCAAGCGCGGCGCCTACAGCTACCTGCGCAAGCCCTATAGCCGCGAGGAGCTGCTGTCGACGGTGAGCAATGCCCTGCAGCGGCGCCGCCTGACGCTGGACAATGCGCGCATCGCGAACCAGCTCGAGAACTCCGAGAAGATGTACCGCTACCTGGTGGACTCGTCGCCGGACATCATCTATACCCTGAACCACGAGGGCCGCTTCACGTTCGTGAACGACCGCGCCTACCAGCTGCTGGGCTACACGCGCGAAGAATTGATCGGCCAGCACTACTCGATCCTGGTGCACGAGGAAGACCTGGAGCGCGCGCGCTATGTGTTCAACGAGCGCCGCGTCGACGAGCGCGCCTCGCGCAACGTCGAGCTACGCCTGAAGTGCCGCGGCGGCAACGGTCACGACCGCACCTTCAACACCACCCTGATGACGATCTCGCTCAACGCGATCGGCATGCACGTGCCGGACCAGGAAGTGAAGAAGCTCGAGTTCTTCGGCACCTATGGCGTGGCGCGCGACATCACTGACCGCAAGCGCGCCGAAGAAGTCATCTCTTACCAGGCCTACCACGACATCCTGACCGACCTGCCGAACCGCATCCTGTTCAAGGACCGCCTCGGCCTGGCCGTGATCCAGGCCAAGCGCAAGCAGACCGAGCTCGCGGTGATGTTCATCGACCTCGATCGCTTCAAGCTGGTGAACGACACACTCGGCCACGTGAAGGGCGACGAGCTGCTGCAGCAGGCGGCCGGCCGCCTGAAGGAATGCCTGCGCAAGGGCGACACGCTGGCGCGCCAGGGCGGCGACGAATTCACCATCGTGCTGCCCGAACTGCGCGACCGCGACGACGCGCGCATGGTGGCCGATAAATTCCTCGAATGCCTGCAGGAGCCGTTCGACCTGGACGGCCACGAGGTGCACATCTCGGCCTCGATCGGCATCGCGATCTACCCGAAGGACGGCGAATCGATCGACGAGCTGCTGCGCCACGCCGACATCGCGATGTACCAGGTGAAAGCGCTGGGCAAGAACGGCCACAGCTTCTATCACGACTCGATGCTCGAGGTGTCGCACCAGAAGATCGCGCTGGAGCAGGCGCTGCGCCGCGCGCTCGAACACGACGAGCTGGAGATGTTCTACCAGCCGCAGATCGACGCCATGAGCGGCCGCATTACCGGCGCCGAGGCCCTGATGCGTTGGAACCATCCAACCCGCGGGCGCCTGTCGGCCGGCGAGTTCCTGCCGTTCGCCGAAGAGAACGGCCTGATGCTGCCGATCTCGGACTGGATGATCGGCGCGCTGTGCCGCGACATGCTGCACTGGAATGCGATCGGCGGCAGCGACATTCGTCTGTCGCTCAACCTGTCGCCGCAATACCTCGACCGCGGCGACTTTTTCGAGAAGATGCGCGGGGCGCTGTCGCGTTACGGCATCTCGCCGCAGCAGATCGAGGTGGAGATCACCGAGAACATCTGCATCCGCAATCCGCAGTACGCGATCGAGCAGCTCAATAAACTGTGCCAGCTGGGCGTGTCGATCGCGATCGACGACTTCGGCACCGGCTACTCGTCCCTGTCGTACCTGCACCGCTTCCCGATCCACACCGTCAAGATCGACCAGTCTTTCGTGAAAGAGATCCACCAGGAAGACGGCCACTATCCGGTAATCCTGGCGATCATCTCGATCGCGCGCGGCCTGGGGCTGAACCTGATCGCCGAAGGCGTCGAGACCGAGGAGCAGGCGCGCTACCTGCGCGCCAACGGCTGCCTGACGATGCAGGGCTATCTGTTCTATCGCCCGATTTCGCTGCAGGACTTCATGGCCGCGCTGCGCACCCAGTCGGCCGGCAACCTGCGCGCGGTGCAGGCCTGACCGGTCATGCGCGACACGCTACCCGTGTCCGGCGACACGCCAACGTATAGCGCTGCGCATTCCGCCGAATTCTTGCGTGTAAAAGCGCAGGCCGAGCGCGGCCTGGCCCAGGCCCAGCACAGCCTGGGCTTCATGTACGTGAGCGGCCAGGGCGTGCCCAGGAGCGACGAGCTGGCGGTGGCCTGGTACCGGATGGCGGCGGCGTCGGGCTTGGCGCAGGCCCAGTACAACCTCGCCGTGATGCTGCAGAAGGGCCAGGGCGTCGAGCAGGATTTCGGCCAGGCCGCCCACTGGTATGGGCGCGCGGCCGAGCAAGGTTATGCGCCGGCCCAGTACAACCTGGGCTGGCTGTATGCGAAGGGTCATGGCGTGACCAGCGACGTGGCCCGGGCGCTGCACTGGTTCAGCCAGGCGGCCAACCAGGGCGAGCCGGGCGCGCAGCACAACCTGGGCATGATGTTCGAGACCGGCAAGGGCGTGGCCCAGGACCAGGAAGCGGCGCTGGATTGGTACCGGCGCGCCGCGGAGCAGGGCTATATGCGCTCGCAGTACAACCTGGGCCTGCGCTACGACGCCGGCCAGGGCGTGGCGCGCGACGCGCGCGAGGCGCTGGCCTGGATGCGCAAGGCAGCAGAGCAGGGCCATGCGCCGGCCCAGTTCAATCTTGGCCTGCGTTACGACAAGGGGCAGGACGTCGAGCAGGACAGCCGGCAGGCGATCCTGTGGTACGGCCGCGCCGGCGAACAGGGGCACGCCAGCTCGCAGTTCAATCTCGCGCTGATCTACGATACGGGCCACGGCGTGGCGCGCGACGAGGCGCTGGCCCTGGCATGGTACCGGCGCGCCGCCGAACAAGGCCATGCCGGCGCCCAGAACTGCCTCGGCATGCGTTATGAACACGGGCAGGGCGTGGCGCGCGATGCGACGCAGGCGGCCGCCTGGTACCGGCGCGCGGCCGAGCAGGGACTGCCGGCGGCCCAGTACCAACTGGGGCAACTGCTCGATGCGGGCCTCGGCGCCGAGCAGGACGCGGCCCAGGCCACCGAGTGGTATCGCAAGGCGGCCGAGCAGGGACATCTGCGGGCCCAGTTCGACCTGGGCCTGCGCTTCGAGGCCGGCAACGGCGTCGAACGGGACAGCGCGCAGGCGCTGGCCTGGTACCGGCGCGCGGCCGGCCAGGATTATGCGCCGGCCCAGTATATGGTGGGCGCGCTGCTCGACCGCCTGGACAGCGGCGACCCGTTCGAGGCGACCGACTGGTTCCACAAGGCGGCCGACCACAAGCACGCGCTGGCGCAGTTCGAACTGGGCCTGCGCTACGATTGCGGCAAGGGCGTGGAACGCGACTACGAGGCCGCCCATTTCTGGTACCTGTGCGCCGCGCGCCAGGGGCATGCACGGGCCCAGTTCAACCTGGGTGTGATGTATGCGGCGGGGCAGGGCGCCCAGCGCGACCTGGTCGAGGCCTATGCCTGGCTGCACCGGGCCAGTGGCGCCGGCATCGCGCCAGCCACGGCCTACCTGAGCAAGGTCGCGGGCCGGATGGAAGCGCAACAGTTGTCCCAGGCCGAACGCTTGATTTCTGTTTGATGCACCGCATTTGAACCGTCGGCAGGCGCGCACGGCTGCGCCAGCGCACCGTATGTGACCGCACCCCGCGCTATACTGTATGTCCATACAGTCACGCGCGCGCCATGGAACTCAACGACAAGCTCGAAATCCTGGCCGACGCGGCCAAGTACGACGCATCCTGCGCCAGCAGCGGCGCGCCCAAGCGCGGTTCCGAGGGCAAGGACGGCCTGGGGGCCACTACCGGCATGGGCATCTGCCACAGCTATACGCCCGATGGCCGCTGCGTCTCGCTGCTCAAGATCCTGCTCACCAATTTCTGCATCTACGACTGCCAGTACTGCATCAACCGGCGCACGTCGAACGTGCCGCGAGCGCGTTTCGCGGTCGATGAAGTGGTCAAGCTGACCCAGGATTTCTATCTTCGCAATTACATCGACGGCCTGTTCCTCAGCTCGGGCATCATCCAGTCGGCCGACTACACGATGGAGCAGCTGGTGGCCGTGGCGCGCCAGCTGCGCGAGGTGCACCAGTTCCGCGGCTACATCCACCTCAAGACCATCCCCGACGCCGATCCGCTGTTGATCCAGGAAGCCGGCCGCTGGGCCGACCGCCTGTCGGTGAATATCGAGCTGCCGACCCACGACAGCGTGACCCGCCTCGCGCCCGAAAAAAGCGTCCACACGATCAAGCTGGCGATGGGCTCGATCCGCCGCAAGCTGGACGAAAAAGCCGAAGAGCCAAAGGCGCCGCCCTTCGCGCCGGCCGGCCAGAGCACGCAGATGATCGTCGGCGCCGACGCCAGCGACGACCACACCATCCTGAACACGGCCGAGACGCTGTACGGCAGCTATAAACTCAAGCGCGTGTACTACTCGGCCTTCAGCCCGATTCCGCAGAGCCCCGGCAGCGTGCCGCTGGCGCCGCCGCCGCTGTTGCGCGAGCACCGCCTGTACCAGGCCGACTTCCTGTTGCGCGGCTATGGTTTCACGGCCGGCGAACTGATGCCGACAACGGGCAACCTGGCGCTGGACGTCGACCCCAAGCTGGCCTGGGCGCTATCCAACCGCGAGCACTTCCCGATGGACCTGAACCGGGTCGATGCATCGCTGATCCCGCGCATTCCCGGCATCGGCCTGCGCAACGCCAAGCGCATCGTCGAGCTGCGCCGCCTGCGCCGCATCCGCTGGGAAGACCTGTCGCGCCTGCGCTGCAGCCTCAAGAAGCTGGCGCCCTTCGTCGTCACCGCCGACTACAAGCCGGTGCAGGGTGCGACCAGTTCCGACCTGCTGCGCAAGCATATGGCCGATGCGCCGCAGCAGATGAACCTGTGGCCTGAACTGCAGGCGGCATGAACGCCCAGGCCAGCGCCATCGAACTCGCTGCCGATGCGGTGGCGAGCGTGCGCGCTGGCCGGCCGCTGCTGGTCCACAACTTCACCGAGTGGCGCGCAGTGGCGCGAGAACTGCTGCGTGCCGGGGTGGCGCCCCAATCCGTGACCTGGGGCGTGCCGGGGGAAGACCTGTTCTCGGGTGCGCCGGCTTCCACTTCCGCTGCGCATAATGGGGGCGACCTCCTGTCAACCATGCATCAAGCGGACGAGCAGGAGCCAATCAACGTTACGACGCCGCGACCGCATGTCCCTCGCTCGCTGATGGAGATGCTGCAGACCGCCGCCTGCTACCGCGACCATGACCGCTGGGCCTTCCTGTACCGCGTGATCTGGCGCTGGCAGCAGGGCGAGCACGATGTGCAGTCGCCCGCCGATGCGGATGGCCAGCGCCTCAATACGATGGTCAAGGCGGTGCGGCGCGAGGTACACGATATGCACGCCTACATCCGATTCCGTGAGCGGCCGATCGAAGCCGGGGCCCCTCACTTCGTGGCATGGTTCGAGCCCGCCCACGACGTGCTGCCGCAGGTGGCCGAACACTTTGTCGCGCGCATGGGCAAGGTGACCTGGATGATCGCCACGCCCGACGCCAGCGTGCTGTGGGACGGCGCCACCCTGCACCAGACCGGCTCCCTGATGTCGAGTGCGGCCGACCTGGATGACGCCGGCGAGGCGCTGTGGCTGACCTATTACCGCAGCATCTTCAACCCGGCGCGCCTGAACACGCAGGTGATGAACAGCCATATTCCATCGCGCTTCTGGAAGAACCTGCCCGAAGGCGCGCTGGTGCCGTCGCTGGTGAGCCAGGCCGGCCTCGGTGCGCGCCGCATTGGCCAGGTCGAGGCGGTAGGGCGGCGCAGCGGCCGCACGATCCCGATCGAAGCCGAGAAGGCGCAGCCCGAGCGCCAGCAGCCATCGAAGCTGGACGAGTGCCGGCGCTGCGAGCTGTGGGAACACGCGACCCAGGCGGTGGGTGGAGAGGGGCCGAAGAGCGCGAAGATCATGATCGTCGGCGAGCAGCCGGGCGACCAGGAAGACCTGGCCGGCCAGCCCTTCGTCGGCCCGGCCGGCAAGCTGCTCGACCGCGTGTTCGAGCAGGCCGGCGTGGAGCGCAAGGGCGTCTACATCACCAACGCCGTCAAGCATTTCAAGTGGGAGCCGCGCGGCAAGCGGCGCCTGCACAAGACACCGGCGCAGAAGGAGATCGAGGCCTGCCACTACTGGCTCGAAAAAGAGATCGCCACGCGCAAGCCCAAGGTGATCGTGGCGATGGGCGCGACCGCGCTCAAGTCAGTGCTGCAGACCGGGAGCGTCACCCTGAAGGACCAGCTGGGGCGACCGGTACGCCACGGCGACAGCTGGGTGGTGACGATTTACCACCCCTCGTACGTGCTGCGTGTGCCGGACGAAGCGTCCAAGCAGGAAGCGTTGGCGGTGATGATCAAGGGCCTGAAGTTGGCGCAGGAACTGCTCGATCGGCCAGACGTCCAAGAGCCGCCGCAAGGCTGACATATGCACGATATGCGTTGTTCATGGAATTGAAACAGCCGCGTTACAGCCCGGTTGCCGATACTGTCCTTGACGTAAGATCTGGTGATTGTCATTACCGGATTTTTTCATGAACAAACTCGCCGTATCCGCTTTCTGTGTATGCATGCTGGCCGCCCCCGCGTGGGCGCAATCGGAGGATGCGGCTGTCGGGGCGCAGGCCGCCGTCGACGCACAGGCAGCGGAACCCGCGCCGGAACAGATCCACGTCGTGGCCCAGCGCCCCGGCCCGGGCCTGTGGAAGGTGTCGAAGGGCGAGCACGTATTGTGGGTGTTTGGCATGTACGGTCCGGTGCCGAAGGGCATGCAGTGGCGTTCGCACGAGGTCGAGAATGTCATCCGGAATTCGCAGGAGTACCTGTCGGCGCCCAGCGCCTCGGCGAAACCGGGCTTCTTCAAGACGATCACCTTGCTGCCGAGCCTCATCGGCGTGCGCAAGAATCCAGATGGCGCGACCCTGCGCGACGTGATGCCGGCCGAAGACTACGCGCATTGGACCACGCTCAAGGCCAAGTACCTGCCGGACAACGACGACGTCGAGCGCGAACGCCCGATCTTCGTGGCCCAGGTGCTGTCGAACACCGCACGCAAGCATGCGGGTCTGGTCGACAGCAATGTGCTGCGCAAGCAGTTGCTGGACCTGGTCAAGAAGGCGAAGCTGAAAGAGACGTCGTCGACCATCGAGCTGCCGATGGATAATGCGCGCGCCATGCTGAAGAACTTCAAGAAGTCGACCTTGGGCGACGCAGCGTGCCTCTCCCACACAATGGCCACGCTGGAGAAGGACATCGAGGCCGCCAGCCAACGTGCCAATGCCTGGGCCAAGGGCGACCTGGATGAGATGCGCAAGCTGGACTTCGCCACGCGTGAAGAGGCCTGCTTCGGCGCACTGATGAACAGCGCCGCATTCGATGCCGAGCCTGAGTTCAAGAACATGAAAGCGCGCGCCGAGGCGTTGTGGATCGCTTCGGCCGAGAAGGCGCTCGAAGCCAATGCGTCGACCTTCGCCATATTGAAAGTCGACGAAATCTTCGATCCGAAAGGGGTGATCGCGGCGCTGGCGGCGAAGGGGTATACGGTCGAGCAGCCGGAGTGAGCTTGGAGGGGCGCAAAGGGGGAAGGAATTTGTCAAACCTTCCCAAACGGGCGTAGAATATTGGCAACGCGGGTGTAGTTCAATGGTAGAACGGCAGCTTCCCAAGCTTCATACGAGGGTTCGATTCCCTTCACCCGCTCCACACGATCATGCCGTATCCGCCGGGGCCAGTGCTGACACGCCGCGCTCACGGCTGAGCAGCGCCCTCTCATCCCCAGGCGCAGTATCCTGTTGATTCCTGCACTCTGCCATGCGAGGAACAAAGGATGACCCCTGACTCGTTTTCACGTCGACGCCTGCTGCAATCGCTGCTCGCTGCATCCGGCAGCCTGATCCTGCCATCGCTGCACGCCGCAACATCCCCGGCGCCGCTAATTACCCGCCCGATCCCATCCTCAGGCGAGCAAATCCCCGTCATTGGTCTCGGCAGCTGGATCACCTTCAACGTCGGCCGCGACCCGCAGGCACGGTCCGAATGCCGCGATGTGATGCGCCAGTTCTTCGCCGGCGGCGGCCGGATGATCGACTCGTCCCCTATGTACGGCTCGGCCCAGGACGTGATCGGCGAAGCCGTGCAGGCCATCAAGCCGCCGGCTTTGTTCTCGGCCGACAAGGTGTGGATCAGCGGCGGCGCCCGCGGCGTGCAGCAGATTGAGACTTCGCGCAAGCTGTGGCGCGTGCCGCGCTTCGACCTGCTGCAGGTGCATAACCTGCTGTCGTGGGAAGAGCACCTCAAGACCCTGTTTGCGATGAAGAAGGAAGGGCGGCTGCGCTACGTCGGCATCACCACCTCCGAAGGCCGGCGCCATGGCGAGATCGAGAAGATCATGGCCTCGCAGCCGATCGACTTCGTCCAAGTCTCGTACAACGCCCTCGATCGCGAGGTTGAGCAGCGCATCCTGCCGCTGGCGCGCGAGCGGCGCATCGGTGTGATCGTCAACCGGCCTTTCCGCCAGGGCGACCTGACACAGGCGCTGGCCGGCAAACCGCTGCCCGGTTGGGCCGCGGAGATCGGCTGCACCACCTGGGCCCAGGCGCTGCTGAAGTTCATCGTCTCGCATCCCGCCGTCACCTGCGCGATTCCCGCCACCTCCAGCGTGGCCCACGTGCGCGAGAACCTGTTGGCCGGCACGGGCCGGATGCCCGACGAAGCCCTGCGCAAGCGCATCGCCCAGGATGCCGAAAGACTGGCATGAGCGAGTGGTGGACCTATACGCTGTCGGACTTCCTGATGTTCTCGCAGCGCAGCTACTTCCGACTCATCGCCCTGTACAACGAGGTGGTCTGGCCCGTGCACCTGCTGGCGCTGGCCGCCGGCCTCGCCGTGATCGGCTGCATCGCGCGTCCGGACGTCCGCACACGCCGCATCGCGCTGCTGGTGCTGGCTGCGGCCTGGGCCTGGGTCGGATGGGCGTATCACTTGGAGCGCTATGCGGACATCAACACCGCCGGCCCCTGGTTTGCGCTCGCCTTCGGCGTGCAGGCCGCGATGCTGTGCTTCATGGCGCTGCGCCCGCACGACGCCGCGCCGGCCGGCATGCAGAAGCAGGTAGCGCTGGGCCTCACCGGCCTTGCCGTCATCGCCTACCCCTTGCTGGCGCTGGGCAGCGGTCGTGGCTGGAACCAAGCCGAAGTGTTCGGCATCGCACCCGATCCGACGGCGATCGCGACGCTGGGCGTGCTGCTGGCTTGCCGTGCGCATCCGATCGCCTGGCTGATCCCGCTGATGTGGTGCGCGGTGAGCGGAGCGACCCTGATGGAGCTGCGTGTTGGCCATGCCTGGCTGCTGCCGACGTTTGCCATCCTCGCGGTCGCTGCCGGACTGCTCTTCAGGCATTCAAGGCATTCGCCTGTGCATTGACCTTGGTGTTATCGGTCGCTGGCGGGCAGCTTGCGCGCGAGCAGCTGCTTGAGGGATGCATCTGACATTCCAGGATAACGAATGTCATCGATCCGCCAGCCATTTTCTTTTCTGGCCATGCGGTATTCCAGTCGTACTTTCTCACCGCTGGAGGGATAGGTAAATTCAACAGCCACGATGTCTCCTGGCATGGAGCTTATCGTCAGGTCGGCGGCGGCCGGGTCTTGTGAAGCGAAGATGGGGTCAAAGTCGAGGTTGCATAGCTCGCCGGTTTTTGCGGCGCAGCGACCGTCCTTGACCAGCAGCGAAGCCAGCTCCAGGTCAAAATAATGACGAAGAACCGAATTTTCTTGCTGAGTTAGCGGCTTTCCAAAGACGCTGCTCGAGCTCGATAGCACCTGCCACGCGAAAGATTTGTACAGGCTGCCGACAATGGCGACTTGTTCATCGGGTATGCGTGGTGCTGCAGCGGCTGGAGCAACGAAGATGAGAGCGAAAGATATTGCGCAGAGTGCACGGTTAAGGACGGTAGACAGCATACTCGGGCCTTTCTCTGCGATAGGTTGGGCCAGCCCAAAAGTCTCGTTGGGCAAAATCAGATATCCATTTCTCGCCGTCGAATCCTGCGATGTGGCCTGCCGGATTACCGCCGGGGTACGGTTGGATCACCACGATGTCGCCTTTTTGAAACTTGAAATGCTCAGGAGTTGGGACGGCGACGATATGGAATCCATTTCTCGTCAGGAGAGGTCCCCAGTCTTTGGCCCTAAGCGGATGCGCTGACGTATTGGCGCCAGCAGCCTCAAGTGCCAGCCGAACGAAGCGAGCGCATCTGCCTTGACTTTGCTTTTCCGCATTTGTGCGCAAATGCGATGCGAATTTTTCCACATCAATCGGCATGATATTGGCGTGTTATTGAAGACACGACCAATTATTGTTGTCTCCCTGCTGTGAGCATTGCGCATTCGCAATCACTCTGCTGCAACGGGCGTGTGGTGCACTCGCCTTGCACATCCGATTGCCTGCCTGATTTCGCCAACGTGGTTCATGGTGCGCAGGGCAACGTGATGGATCCTAAATTAGGCATTGTTCGCGCAGGAACGTGTATTCCGTGACATCCCGGATGGAGCCAGACTGGTCGTCAGGCCAGGGCCAAACGGCTGATGTCAAAAGCCCTGGTATTCATTCGATGTCTTCTGAGGAGAACAAGATGAAATACAAGACCTTAGGTAATACCGGCTTGCTCGTATCACAGCTTTGCCTGGGAACGATGACCTTCAGCGGCAGTGGTGGCGTGTACAAGCACATCGGCAATGTCGACCAGGCTGGCGCCGACGAACTCGTCAAGGCCAGTATCGAGGCCGGCATCAACTTCTTCGACACCGCCGACGTGTATTCCGGTGGCGAGAGCGAAAGCACCCTCGGCCAGTCATTCAAGAACCTCGGCATCGCGCGCAAGGATTATGTGCTGGCCACCAAGGTGTATAGCCGCATGGGAGATGGCCGCAACGATGTCGGCGCTTCACGCGGCCACATCATGGATGCCGTCGACGCGAGCCTGCAACGGCTGCAGACGGATCATATCGATCTGTACCAGATCCATGCGAGCGATACCCTGACGCCCACCGAAGAGACGCTACGGGCGCTGGACGATCTGGTCCGCCAGGGCAAGGTGCGCT
>Ga0265780_10009216_pt1 | contig 11857 bp, 11 predicted proteins | sample P1T30metagenome_FD_192432 | JGI IMG/M metagenome (GOLD analysis project Ga0265780, IMG submission 192432) | Plant litter microbial communities from East Loma Ridge, Irvine, California - P1 T30 | ecosystem: Environmental > Terrestrial > Plant litter > Unclassified | place: USA: California... | reverse complement strand
CCACGCCGAGCCAGTGCGACGTCTACATGGTGCACCAGGGCGAAGAAGCGCAGGTGCAGGCCTTCATCCTGGCCGAGCGATTCCGCGATGCCGGCCTGGATGTTGTGCTACATTGCGCAACGCCGGCCGGTGCGGGCAGCTTCAAGAGCCAGATGAAGAAGGCCGACGCCAGCGGCGCCGCCTTTGCCGTGATCCTGGGCGAAGACGAAGTGGCCAACAACGTGGCGGCCGTGAAGTCGCTGCGCGGGGAAGCGGGCGAGCAGCAGCAGGCCAGCGTCGCCTTCGAGAATGTGGTCGACCACGTCGTGGACGCCATCATCGGCGAGCATGACCACGACCACGATCACGTGCACTATCATCCGTAACAGCAGCCGCAGCAAGTAAGCAAGCGATCCATCGATCCATCTATAACCACAAGACAGACGAACGACCATGGCATACGACCTCGAAGAACAAGAACAGATTGCCTCATTCAAGGCTTTCTGGTCCAAGTACGGCAACCTGATCACCTGGGTGCTGATCATCGCGCTCGGCTCTTTCGCCGCGTATAACTTCTGGAACCAGCACCAGCGCAAGTCGTCGACCGAAGCCTCGGCCCTGTACGACACCCTGAGCGACGCCGTCACCGCCAACGACAACGCCAAGGCCCAGCGCATCGCCGCCGACATCCAGGACAAGTTCAAGCGCACCGCCTATGCGCAGATGAGCGCCCTGGGCGCCGCCAAGGCCGCCTTCGAGGCGAATGACCTGAAGACCGCCAAGGCCCAGCTGCAATGGGTGGTCGACAACGGCAACGACGAGTACCAGTCGGTCGCGAAACTGCGCCTGGCGGGCGTGCTGCTGGACGAAAAGAACTACGACGGCGCCATGAAGCTGCTGAACGAAAAGTTCCTGCCGCAATTCGCTGCCGAAGTGCAGGATCGCAAGGGCGACGTGCTGGTTGCGCAGAACAAGATCGCCGACGCGCGGAGCGCCTACGTTGCCGCCCTGGCCGCCATGGGGCCGAAGCATCCGGGCAGCCAGCTGGTGCGCATCAAGCTCGAAGCCATCGGCGGCACCGCTCCGGAAGCGCCGAAGGCAGCAGCGTAATCGTCGTCGGATACGGCCCGCGTCCGCCTTCCTGGCGGGGGCGGGCTTTGCGGCTTTATAGAGTTCAGACTTCAGACTAAGAACAAGGCTAAAAGAATATGCGTATTACCCGTAAGCTGGTTGGTGTCGGTGTCCTGGCCCTGATGACGGGCTGCTCGACCTTGAGTTCGCTCAATCCCTTCTCGTCGAAGGACAAGACCAACGAGCCGGCCAAGCTGGAAGAACTGAAGGCGTCGATGGCCGTGCGTACCGCATGGAAGCTCGACATCGGCAAGGCGCGCGGCTACCAGTTCTCGCCTGCGCTGGCCGGCAACACCCTGGTCGTGGCCAGCGCCGAAGGCAACATCGCCCGCGTCGAAGCGGCCGACGGCCGCCCGATGTGGCGCATCAAGGCAGGTTCCGACCTGACCGCCGGCGTCGGCACCGACGGCAACGTGATCGTGGTCGGCGCCGCCAAGGGCGTGCTGATGGCCTTCGACATGGACGGCAAGGCGCTCTGGAAGACCCAGCTGTCGAGCGAGATCCTGTCCGCCCCGGCCGTGGGCCAGGGCATGGTCGTGGCGCGCTCGATCGATAACCGCGTGGTCGGCATCGACGCCGCCACCGGCGAAAAGAAATGGACCGTGCAGCGTCCGTCGCCGCCGCTGACCCTGCGCAATGCGCCGGGCATGGTGGTGTACGAAAAAGACGTGGTCGTGGCCCAGCCGGCCGGCAAATTGACGTCCTTCCTGGTGGCCACCGGCGCACCGCGCTGGGAAGTCGAAGTCGGCGTCGCCCGCGGCGCCACCGAACTCGAGCGCGTGACCGACATCGGCGGCGCGCCGGCAATCTTCGAATCCGACGTCTGCGCCGTCTCCTACCAGGGCCGCGTGTCCTGCTTCGAGCTGGCGTCGGGCTCGCCGCGCTGGAACCGCGACCTGTCCTCGGAAGTGGGCGTGGCCGTCGACCAGCGCTTCGTCTTCGCCGCCGACGACAAGGGCGCCGTCCATGCGTTTGCCCGCGACAGCGGCGCCAGCGTCTGGAAAAACGACAAGCTGGCCTTCCGCGGCCTGTCGACTCCGCTGTCCTACGGCCGCGCGGTCGCAGTCGGCGACTACCAGGGTTACATCCACTTCCTGTCGCGCGAAGAAGGCAGCATGCTGGCGCGTCTGTCCCTCGACGGCGGCGCCGTCAGCGGCACGCCCCTGGTGGCCGGAAGTAACCTGATCTTTCAAACACAAAATGGAACTGTGGCCGCCATCGCGGTCGAATAGAATAAATACATGAAGCCGGTAATTGCACTCGTTGGTCGCCCGAACGTCGGAAAGTCGACCCTCTTCAACCGCCTGACCCGTTCGCGCGACGCGCTGGTGGCCGACCTCCCTGGCCTGACGCGCGACCGCCACTACGGCGAGGGGCGGATCGGCGAGCGGCCCTTCCTGGTCATCGATACCGGTGGTTTCGAGCCGGTGGCCAAGGAAGGCATCATGCACGAGATGGCCCTGCAGACCAAGCAGGCCGTGGCCGAAGCCGACATCGTCGTCTTCATCGTCGACGGCCGCCAGGGCCTGACCCCGCACGACAAGACCATTACCGACTTCCTGCGCAAGTCCGGACGCCAGGTCATGCTCGTGGTGAACAAGTCCGAGGGCATGAAGTACACCTCGGTCACCGCCGATTTCTATGAGCTCGGCATGGGCGACCCGTATGTCATTTCCGCCGCCCACGGCGACGGCGTGACCGACCTGGTGATCGAGGCGCTGGACCTGGCCTTTGCCCAGCGCCCGGCCGACGAGGAAGAACTCGAAGCGGCCGACCGCGGCGTGAAGATCGCCCTGGTCGGCCGTCCGAACGTCGGCAAGTCGACCCTGATCAACACCCTGGTCGGCGAGCAGCGCGTGATCGCCTTCGACATGCCGGGCACCACCCGCGATTCGATCGAGGTGCCGTTCGAGCGCGACGGCAAGCAGTACACGCTGATCGACACCGCCGGCATCCGCCGCCGCGGCAAGGTGTTCGAAGCCATCGAGAAATTCTCGGTCGTGAAGACCCTGCAGTCGGTGACCGAAGCGAACGTGGTCGTGCTGATGCTGGATGCCCAGCAGGATATTTCCGAGCAGGATGCGCACATTGCCGGCTTCATCCTGGAGTCGGGCAGGGCGCTGGTGGTGGCTGTCAACAAGTGGGACGGTTTGACCAGCGACCAGCGCGACCAGGTCAAGAACGACATCGACCGCAAGCTCGACTTCCTTGGCTTTGCCGAAATGAAGTTCATCTCGGCGCTGAAGGGCAGCGGCGTCTCGCAACTGATGAAGTCGGTCGATTCGGCGTATGCCGCGGCCACCGCCAATCTGTCGACGCCGCGCCTGACCCGTGCGCTGCAGGAAGCCGTCGAGAAGCAGGAGCCGAAGCGCAAGGGCAGCTCGCGTCCGAAGATGCGTTACGCCCACCAGGGCGGCCAGAATCCGCCGATCATCGTCATCCACGGGAATGCCCTCGACGGCATCACGGAACCGTACAAGCGCTACCTGGAAAAACACTTCCGCGACACCTTCAACCTGATCGGCACGCCTCTGCGCATCGAACTGCGCAGCGGGAAAAATCCTTTCGATAAGCGCGAAGGATAATCCTTTTCGGATAATCGCCTTTTCAACACGGACGTATTGCTGGGTTTAATGTTTTCTTAAGCCTAGCAGTACGACAAAAAAGGGTAAAACAGGTTACAGTAAGCCCAGGCCATCGTTCGCAAAGCTGAATCTTGCCCCGTCCACTTGAAATGGCGGCATTAGCCTCCAATTTTTAAACTACAACAACATTACGGAGCTGTTATGAGCAACAAAGGGCAACTGTTACAAGACCCATTCCTCAATGCCTTGCGCAAAGAGCACGTCCCTGTCTCGATCTACCTGGTCAACGGGATCAAACTGCAGGGCCACATCGAGTCCTTCGACCAATACGTCGTCCTGCTCCGCAATACCGTCACCCAAATGGTGTACAAGCATGCCATTTCCACCGTCGTGCCGGCTCGCGCCGTCAATCTCAACCTCGATTCCGAAGCTGAGTAAGGCCGATGGCTGACGCCCTCGGTACAAGTACCATGCGCGCCGCGCTGGTCGGCATTGATTTTGGCGCTGTCGACTTCAGCGCCAGTCTCGAAGAGCTCGCCTTGTTGGCGCGCTCGGCCGGCGCGGAGCCGATCACCACGATCACCGCAAAACGCTCCGCCCCCGATCCTGCCTACTTCGTGGGCAGCGGCAAGGCCGACGAAATCGCCCAGGCGGCGACCGTCGAGAATGCCGACATCGTTATCTTCAACCACGCACTCTCGCCGGCCCAGCAGCGTAACCTCGAACGCCGCCTGAACCGCCGCGTCATCGACCGTACCAGCCTGATCCTTGACATCTTCGCCCAGCGCGCCAAGAGCCACGAAGGCAAGTTGCAGGTGGAACTGGCTCAGCTGCAGCACCTGGCCACGCGCCTGATCCGCGGCTGGACCCACCTGGAACGGCAAAAGGGCGGTATCGGCCTGCGCGGTCCCGGCGAAACCCAGCTCGAGACCGACCGCCGCCTGATCGGCGAGCGCGTGAAAGCCTTGCGTGCGCGCCTGGTCAAGCTGCGCAAGCAGCACGAGACCCAGCGCCGCCAGCGCGGCCGCAACAACACCTTCTCGGTGTCGCTGGTCGGCTATACGAATGCCGGCAAGTCGACCCTGTTCAATACGCTGACCAAGGCCGGCGTCTACGTCGCGAACCAGCTGTTCGCCACGCTCGACACCACCAGCCGCCGCCTGTATCTGAACGACGAGGTCGGCAGCGTCGTGATTTCCGACACCGTCGGTTTCGTGCGCGAATTGCCGCACCAACTGGTGGCCGCCTTCCGCGCCACCCTGGAAGAAACCATCCACGCCGATCTGCTGCTGCACGTGGTCGACGGTTCGTCGGACGTGCGCATGGAGCAGATCGAGCAGGTCAACGACGTCCTGCGCGAAATCGGCGCCGACCATATTCCCCAGATCCTTGTGTGGAACAAGATTGATGCGGCCGACCTCCAGCCCGGGGTCGAACGTGATGAATATGATAAAATCAGCCGCGTTTTTATCAGCGCCCGCAGTGGCGCCGGCCTCGATTTGCTGCGCGACGCCATCGTCGAGGCGGCAGGCTCCGCGCGCGTATCGAGCCCTGAAAACGAAGAGCAGGACGATGCCGTGCCGAACGCATCCGACGACGACTCCACGGACGACTCCGACGATGACTTCGGCGACCGTATTCCAACCTCCACCCCTGTCGGGCCCCAATAAAGCCTATGCTCGTTTCCTTACTCAAACGTTTCGGCGTCAAATTGTCGCTGAACGATCCACGCTGGGGCAACAATCCCAAGCGTGACCCCAAGGCCCAGGAGGGCCGCCGTCCGGGTGAAGGTCCGCCCGATCTCGACCAGATGTGGCGCGACTTCAATGCGCGCCTGAACCGCCTGTTCGGCGGGCGCGGCAACAACGGCGGCGACGCCGGCGGGCCCTACCGCTCGGAAGGGCGCGGCGCCGGCATCACGGCCACCGTGATCGGCTTCATCGTTGTCCTGATCTGGCTTGCCAGCGGCGCCTTCATCGTGCAAGAGGGTCAGGTCGGCGTGGTGACCACCTTTGGCCGCCTGTCGCACACCACCGGCGCCGGTTTCAACTGGCGCTGGCCGGCCCCGATCCAGGCCCACGAAACCGTCAACGTCTCGCAGGTGCGCACCGCCGAAATCGGCTACCGCGACAACGTGCGCAACAAGCAGCCGGCCGAAGCGCTGATGCTGACCGACGACGAAAACATTATCGACATCCAGTTTGCGGTGCAGTACACCCTGAAGGACCCGGTCGCCTGGGTCTTCAACAACCGCGACCAGGACACCAGCGTGCACCAGATCGCCGAGACTGCCGTGCGTGAAGTGGTGGGCAAGAGCAAGATGGACTTCGTGCTGTACGAAGGCCGCGAAAAGGTGGCTGTCGATGTGCACACCATGATGCAGGCCATCGTCGACCGCTACAAGCTGGGCGTCCTGATCACCAACGTGACCATGCAGAACGTGCAGCCGCCGGAGCAGGTGCAGAGCGCTTTTGACGACGCCGTGAAAGCCGGCCAGGACCGCGCACGTGCCGGCAACGAAGGCCAGGCCTATGCCAACGACGTGATCCCGCGTGCCCGCGGCGCCGCGAATCGCCTGCTGGAAGACGCTTCCGCCTACCGCTCGATGGTCATCGAAAACGCGACCGGTAACGCCTCGCGCTTCAACCAGGTGGTGGCCGAGTATGCAAAAGCCCCGGGCGTGACCCGCGACCGCATGTACCTCGACACCATGCAATCGATCTTCAGCAACACGACCAAGGTGATGGTCGACGCCAAGTCGGGTTCCAACCTGCTATACCTGCCGCTGGATAAATTGGTGGCCCAGGTGGCCGCGAACGACGCCGCCGTCGGCCGCGCGCACTCGGGTCCGGTGCAGGTGCCAAGCCAGCAGGAAACGTCCTCGGCCTCGCAGGAAGCCATCCAAAACACCGAAGCGGTGCGCCAGCGCGACGCGCGCAGCCGCGATACCTCACGTGACAGGGAGAGCCGTTAATGAGCCGCCTCGTAACCATTTTCGTGGCGGGCTTCATTGCCCTGATGCTGCTGTCCTCGACCGTGTTCGTGGTCGACCAGCGCCGCTTCGCGATCGTCTTTGCCCTGGGTGAAGTGCGCGAAGTGATCGCCGAGCCGGGCCTGCACTTCAAGCTGCCGCCGCCGTTCCAGAACGTGATCTATCTCGACAAGCGCATCCTGACCCTGGATACGCCGGATGCCGACCGCTTCATCACGTCCGAGAAGAAGAACATCCTGGTCGACGCTTTCGTGAAATGGCGCATCGTCGAGCCGCGCCTGTACTACGTCAGCTTCAACGGCGACGAGCGCGCCGCCCGCAACCGCATGTCGCAGATCGTCAAGGCGGCCCTGAACGACGAGATCACCAAGCGCACCGTGCGCGACGTGATTTCCGGCGAGCGCGGCCGCGTGATGGATGCGGTGCGCGACAAGGTCGTGGCCGAGGCCAAGCAGATCGGCGTCGGCATCGTCGACGTGCGTTTGAAGCGCGTGGACTACATCGACCAGATCAACAACTCGGTCTACGACCGCATGCGTGCCGAGCGCGTGCGCGTGGCGAACGAGCTGCGTTCGACCGGTTCGGCCGAGAGCGAAAAGATCCGCGCCGATGCCGACCGCCAGCGCACCGTGATCCTGGCCGAAGCCTTCCGCGAAGCCGAGAAGATCAAGGGCGAGGGCGATGCGAAAGCCTCGGCCATTTATTCCGAAGCGTTTGGCAAGAACCCCGAGTTCTACAAGTTCTACCGTTCGCTCGAAGCCTACCGCGCCAGCTTCAAGGCGCAGGGCGACGTGATGGTGATCGACTCGAATTCGGAGTACTTCAAGTATTTCAGGAATCCGGGTAGCAAATAATCGCCGAGTAGCATGCCAAAAACGCCGCGTATCCCGCGGCGTTTTTTTATTCGTGGCCGTCGCACAGAGGCTGCGGATCCCGTACGGTGGGCACTCCGTGCCCACGCGGATGCATGCGTCGCGTTGACGCATTTGGAGCCGCCATCTCGGCTCAATCGCCGGCGGATGGAATAGCGTCGCGTTGGCGCATCGTTCCGCGTGGGCACAGAGTGCCCACCGTACGGTCGAGGCTCCAGGCCGGCGCAGCCGCCAACGGAACGCAGGCTTTGCAAGCGCATGGAGCAACATCAACCGCCAGCCCCGCCGCATTTTCGGGTAAAATTGCCGATTCGGCGCCGACTTCGCACGTTCGATCGCGCCATATTGCCTCATTCTTAACAATCCACTAGCTGTTGCCCATGCCGAACTGGCTTCTGCCCGAGAATATCGCCGACGTCTTGCCGTCCGAAGCGCGCAAGATCGAAGATCTGCGCCGCACGATGCTCGACACCTTCCGCCTGTACGGCTACGAGCTGGTGATGCCGCCGATGCTCGAATACGTCGAGTCGCTGCTGGCCGGCGCCGGCCAGGACACCGACCTGCGCACCTTCAAGCTGATCGACCAGCTGTCCGGCCGCCTGCTCGGCCTGCGCGCCGACATGACGACCCAGGTTGCCCGCATCGACGCGCACCTGCTGAACCGCGCCTCCGTTACCCGCCTGTGCTATGCCGGCAGCGTGCTGCATACCCGTCCGTCGGGCCTGCACGCCACGCGCGAGCCGATCCAGATCGGCGCCGAGATCTACGGCCACGCCGGCCTGGAAGCCGACGCCGAGATCCAGGAACTGGCGCTGGCATCGGTTGCGCTGGCCGGCTTCACCGAAGTGCGCCTCGACATGGCCCACGTCGGCGTACTGCGCGCGCTCCTGAATGAAGACACGGCAGCGAAAAACGACGAAGCCGCCATCACCGCGCTGCTGCGCGCGAAAGACGTGCCCGGCCTGGCCGAGCTGACCCAAGCCTACGCACCCGCTACCCGCGACGCACTGCTCGCGCTGCCGAATCTGTACGGCGACGTCGAGGTGCTGGCGCGCGCGAAAGAGGTCTTGCCGGCGCTGCCCGGCATCACCCGCGCCCTGGCCGAACTGGCGGCGCTGGCCGCCGGCGCCATTGGCCGCGCCGAGGTGGCGATCGATCTGGCCGATTTGCGCGGCTACCAATACGAAAGCGGCGCCATGTTCGCACTCTACGTGCCGGGCCTGCCGAACGCCGTCGCACGCGGCGGCCGCTACGACCACGTGGGCGAGGCCTTCGGGCGCGCCCGCCCGGCCACCGGCTTCTCGCTGGATTTGCGCGAACTCGCGCGCCTCTTGCCGACGGCCGAGCGCAAGCATTCGATCCGCGCCCCCTGGGGCAATGCGCCGGAGTTGCGCGAAAAAATCGCTGACCTGCGCAAGGCAGGCGAAGTCGTGATCCAGTCCATGCCGGGTCACGATAATGTTCAGGACGAGTTCGAGTGCGACCGCGTACTCGTCCTCGAAGATGGAAATTGGATTCTCAAAAACTTAGGTTAAGTGATGTCAAATACTACCGTGGCAAAGAACGTCGTCGTCATCGGCACCCAGTGGGGCGATGAAGGCAAGGGCAAGATCGTCGACTGGCTGACCGACCATGCGGCCGGCGTCGTTCGCTTCCAGGGCGGCCATAACGCCGGCCATACCCTGGTCATCAAGGGCCAGAAAACCGCCTTGCAACTGATCCCCTCGGGCATCATGCGCGAAGGCGTTGCCTGCTACATCGGCAACGGCGTCGTCGTCTCGGTGCCGGATGTGATGCGCGAAATCGACAAGCTCGAAGCCGCCGGCATCGAAGTCGCCTCGCGCCTGAAAATCTCGGAAGCCTGCCCGGTCATCCTGCCTTACCACGTCGCCATCGACAAGGCACGCGAAGCCAAGCGCGGCGAGAACAAGATCGGCACCACCGGCAAGGGCATCGGCCCGGCCTACGAAGATAAAGTGGCGCGCCGCGCGATCCGCATCGCCGACATGCTCAACGAAGAGCGCTTCGCCGAGAAACTGAAGGAAAACCTGGAATACCACAACTTCGTGCTGGTGAACTACCTCGGCGGCGAAGCGATCGACTTCCAGAAGACCTTCGACGACGCGATGGCCCTGGTGCCACGCCTGCGTCCGATGGTCGGCGACGTCTCGTCGCAACTGTACGCGGCCCATAAAGCCGGCGGCCACCTGTTGTTCGAAGGCGCGCAGGGTTCGCTGCTCGACGTCGACCACGGCACCTATCCATTCGTTACCTCGTCGAACTGCGTGGCGGGTAACGCCGCTGCCGGCGCCGGCGTCGGTCCTGGCATGCTGCACTACATCATGGGCATCACCAAGGCCTACACCACCCGCGTCGGTTCGGGTCCGTTCCCGTCGGAACTGACCACCGCTGAAGGCGTGGGCGAGCACCTGTCGCGCGTCGGCCACGAGTTCGGCACCGTGACTGGCCGTGCGCGCCGCTGCGGCTGGTTCGACGCCGCGCTGCTGCGCCGCTCGGTCCAGATCAACGGCGTGTCGGGCATGTGCCTGACCAAGCTCGACGTGCTGGATGGTATTGAGTCCCTTAAACTCTGCACGGGTTACAGGATCAACGGCCGCGAGGTCGACATCTTCCCGGTCGGCGCCGAAGAAGCCGCCCTGTGCGAGCCCGTCTACGAAGAAATGCCGGGCTGGACCGAAACCACGGTCGGCGCCAAGTCGATGGAAGACCTGCCGGCGGCTGCCCGCGCCTACATCAAGCGCATCGAAGAGCTGGTCGGCATCCCGGTCGACATGGTCTCGACCGGTCCTGACCGCGAAGAAACCATCGTCCTGCGCCACCCGTTTGCCGCGTAACGCCATCCAAGAATAATAGGAAGCTAGAAATGAATACTCCTGCATCGACCGACAAGGACCTGTGGGTCTCCTGGGACGAGTACAACCGCCTGGTCGAGCGCCTGGCGCTGAAAGTGTATGAATCGAACTGGAAGTTCGACATGGTGCTGTGCCTGGCGCGCGGCGGCGTGCGTCCGGGCGACGTGATCTCGCGCATCTTCGACGTGCCGCTGGCGATCCTGTCGACCAGCTCCTACCGCGAAGAAGCCGGCACCAAGCAAGGCAACCTGGACATCGCCAAGTACATGACGATGACCAAGGGCCCGCTGGCCGGCCGCATCCTGCTGGTCGACGACCTGGCCGACTCGGGCGTGACCCTGCAAAAAGTGCGCGAGCACCTGCAAGGCAACTACCCGGACGTCACCGAAGTGCGCTCGGCCGTCATCTGGGTCAAGGGTACTTCGGCCTTCAAGCCGGACTACCACATGGACGACCTGCCGCATAACCCGTGGATCCACCAGCCGTTCGAAGACTACGACGGCCTGCGTCCGCACCAGCTGTCGGCGTGGATGAAGAAGTTCGAGAAGTAATCGGTAACAAAGAACCGGAATGCCCTGGTGCCAGCCCACCAGGACACGCCGCTTCATGGGAGCCAGGGTGTCGCAGGATGCCCTGGCTTTTTTCTTGGCTTCATTCATTACCGCACGTTATCAAGCTAACACCCTCGGTGCAGATCGGTTAAGATTGTTACGAAAGCCTCGATCGCGTCGTCCAGAACGTCACAAACAATAAGAACCATGACCCAGAGCTTCTTCCAGACCTTCATCCTCCTCATTCTCGTCACTGACCCGTTCGGCAACGTTCCCTTGTTCGCCACCGCCCTGAAGGACACGCCGCTGCACCGTCGCCCGCGTATCGTGGTGCGCGAATGCGCGATCGCCTTCCTGCTGCTGCTGGTCTTCATGTTCTTCGGCCAGCACTTCCTTGCGGCGCTGCACCTGAGCCCGGTGGCCCTGCGCATCGGCGGCGCCGTGATTCTCCTGATCATTGCGATCCGCATGATCTTCCCGCACCCGGACGGCGTGCTCGGCAAGAGCGAGCATGGCGAACCCTTCATCGTGCCGCTGGCGATTCCCGCCCTGGCCGGCCCCTCGGCGCTGGCCACCGTGCTGCTGTTCAGCGCCGACACCATCTCGGAAACCATGGTCCACGTGGCGGCCCTGGCGGCGGTCGGCGTGGTCTGGCTGGCGGTGTTCCTGAGCGCCGAGCGCCTGCAGCAAAAGCTGGGGCCGCAGGTGATGACGGCCTTCGAGCGCCTGATGGGCCTGATCCTGACCGCGATGTCGGTCGAGATGCTGCTCGGCGGCATACGCGAATTCGTCCAGACCCTATGAGCGACCCGCGCACCTTGACGACTTCCGCCGCCGAGGCCGGCATGCCGATGTTCCTCAGCGGCGGCGGCGA
>Ga0265780_10009215_pt1 | contig 11858 bp, 12 predicted proteins | sample P1T30metagenome_FD_192432 | JGI IMG/M metagenome (GOLD analysis project Ga0265780, IMG submission 192432) | Plant litter microbial communities from East Loma Ridge, Irvine, California - P1 T30 | ecosystem: Environmental > Terrestrial > Plant litter > Unclassified | place: USA: California... | reverse complement strand
CCATATGATGCGCCAACCAATAATATGGATGTGGCTAAATTTTGCGTTTCGGTAGGTGGCTCGTTGATAGGTGGCACTGCCGAAACCCAGGAAGTTCTGGAGTTTTGCGCCAAACACAATATCCTGCCTCAGGTAGAACTTATCGATATCAAAGATATTAACGATGCTTTTGATAAAATTAAAGATGATGAGGTGTACTTTAGGTATGTTATAGACATGGCCACCCTTAAAAACAACCCGGAATTAACGGAGTAATTTTACTACTTAAGATATTTAAGCCCCGCGATTATGGGGCTTAGTTTTTATCTATTATTCTTTATAAGCATAGCAGGCTGTTACTGTAAACAAAAAACGGGCTTTACGCCCGTTTTATATTATAAGAACATTCCGCCGGAAGCCTCTATGCGCTGCGCGTTGACCCATCGGGCATCATCGGTACATAAAAAGGCTACCACGCCGCCAATGTCATCCGGCAGGCCTACGCGCCCCAATGCGGTTTGCGAGGCAATGTGGGCATTAACCTGATCGTTATCGCGTACCACACCGCCACCAAAGTCGGTTTCTATAGCGCCCGGGGCCACAATGTTTACACGGATGCCCCTTGCCCCAAGCTCTTTAGCCTGGTAGCGGGTTAGCACCTCCATACCGCCTTTCATAGAGGCATACGCCGAGTATCCGGGGGTGGCAAAACGTGCCAATCCTGTAGAAATATTAATGATACCACCGCCATCGGCCAGTACAGGCAGCGCCTTTTGCGATAAAAAGAACGGGCCTTTAAACTGTATGGCTACGAGGGTATCAAATTCGTCCTGGGTAGTTTCGGCGAAAGCCTTGTGTATGCCAATGCCGGCATTGTTTACCAGATAATCTATTTTGTCGGTACCAAAGTTTAACGACAATGCGTCACTAACCTCCGTAAAGAAACCATCAAAACTATTGGCATCGGCTACGTTAAGCTGTAGTGCGAACGCTTTTTGCCCAAGGGCCTCGATTTCCGATACTACTGCATCGGCTTCGCCTTTTTGGCTGTTATAGGTAAGGATAACGTCAAGGCCTTTTTTTGCAATGGCAATGGCCATGTTTTTACCCAGGCCGCGGCTTCCGCCGGTAACAAGTGCTATTTTAGATCGTGTCATTTTTATTATGTTTTAACTAAATGTCTCATTTTGATATTACAAAATTACAGCAGGTATAGGCCTCAAAAATGGTGTACTCTTCAGTATTTGACCCAAGGGCGTTTCGGGTTCAGGGTTTAGCGTTTCGGGTTGCGTGAGATTCCTCCTGCGTCGGAATGACAAGCGTATTTGAAGCTACTGCTAACTGCCACTGATCACTGTATACTCTTCCTGTACTGCAAGGGTGTAATACCCGTCATGCCTTTAAAGAATTTTATAAAGTTGGTGGGTTCATCATAGGCAAAATGCTGGGCAACATCGGCTATGGGCATGGTAGTGTTTTGCAGCAGCTTTTGGGCTTCGGCAAGGATGCGGCCTTCCATATAATCGCAAACCGATGAATTGATGGTAATTTTGAGCGTATTGGTTAAATGCCGCGGGTGGATAAACAGCAGGTTGCCAAAATCTTTGGCGGCGTAGCGCTTTTTGGCAACGCCCGTCATGAGGTTGGTAATATGGCGTTCGGCGTGGGTTATAAAGTCGGCGGTTATCTCATCCTTGCGGGTAAGTATTTTTGCAGGGATAACGGGTTTGGAGGTTACAATGTTGGGTTGCACGGCTGGTTTGGTTTATATGCCAAAGTTGCAACTGTTTTGGTTATAAAAAATGGTGGCAACTTCAGTAATTATTTGCATTACTTATGTATGTGTACTAAATTACAAAATGATTAGCATAATAAATACTATTTTTGCACCACAGTATGGCAAAACGAAGTAATAACAATAACCAGATATCCCTGTTTCCGGAAACGGTATATGAATATCATATACTGCTTTCGCCCAGCGATACCATTAAAGAAGAAGTAGATGCCCTAAAGCAAACACTGCACGAAATGGTGGGTATTGCCGAGCGCGACCGAAAATCGATAGCGCATATTACCCTGCTTAAGACCGAGGGTTATGAGTCGGTAGATATGAAGGCTATGATTAAGAATGCCGTGGCCGGCGAAAAAAAGTTTACTGTAAAACTAAACGGGCACAGCCATTTTGAACACGGCACCGCGCGTACTTTATACCTTGCGGTAGAAGACCCTGAACCTATTGCCAACCTGGTAGAGCTGATTAAAAACCCCACTAAAAAGCGCCAGCCTAAAATTGTAAACCGCCAAACCAGCATTATAGATAAGCCCGTAAAGCCCAAGCCTAAAAAGCTGTCTATGATTCCGCATGTTACTATTGCCGGTAATATTGCGGCGGCCGACTTTGAACGGATTGAAGATTTTACCACTTTTGAAACCTATCAGGCCGAATGGCTGTGCGACCGCATTACCATTCGCCGCCGTGTAGCGGGCACCGATAAGCATTTTTCGCCTGCGGGTGAAGTGAAGTTAGGTTAGGCTGCATAAAGACAACATCTCTATATTTTCAATAAATATTTTCAGGGTAACCGTTTCGGTTGCTTAGGCTGTTGCCGATACACCATTATGGTACGGCTGCCCTAACAAGCGCACCGGGAACGGACCTGAAATACCTTTTAGGCGGATGTTGATGGGATCATCTGCGTCGGTAGGTTGCAGTGTGCGGTAGGCTTCATCTGAAATTACAATGTTATTGTTAAGCTCTTTAGTGGCCGATTGCAGCCGCGATGCTATGTTTACCGGAAGCCCCATTACCGTTAGGTGTCCGTACTCCTCCAGGTCGCTATAGCTTACGGCTACATTGCCTTTGTGCAGGCCAATGCCAATTTCCAGATCGAGCCCAAACTGCGGGATGGCATAAATGGTGTTAAAGGTATCCAGGTCGGCCAAGATAGAATAGGATGCGTTAACCGAATTGCTTACGGCATTAAACGGGTTATCTAACCCAAAAACCGCATACACGCTGTCGCCGCCGGTTTCTATAATGCGTCCGCCATTTTCTTTTATCGATTTGCTGAACATAAGGAACAGCAACCGCACCACATGCAGTACCGTTTGCGCCGGGTGCACCTCCATTATCGATGTAAAGTTGCGAATATCTAAAAACAACAGGGCAAGGTTGCGCTCTTCTGTCGGGGTAGTAATGCTGCCCAGCAGTTCGGTTAAGGCGTTAGCGTTGGGCAGGGCAGCATCGGCATTAAGCCTAACGTTTGCCGGAAGGCTAAAACGCTGCGCCAGTTGCTGCTGTTGCGGACTTACTTTTACTACCGACTCTTTTTTTGTTACATCTACACTGCACGAGGCAAGCGCCTGGTAGCCGTTAGTGGTATTTATGTTAGTGGCAACGGCGGCAAGCTGTGTTTTAACCCGTTGCTGCTTACAACCAAACTGTGCTTTAAGAGAGCTAATGATGGCTGTTTTTTTCATGATAAGTATTTTTTTTAGCGATATGCTGTATTGTTAGGTGTAAAATTGGGCTTTTTAAACCCGGTAAAATTGTACGAAAACGAAAGGCCCTGTTAAGGCCTGTTGTTGGTTATAAGTGTTTGACGATTACCCTGCGGGTTTGTTACCCCGTTTGCGGCATATTCTTTTTGGGCGGCAACTTTAGGATGTTTATGCTTAATTACAGCCGAGGTAAGGAATAACATTGCAGCCATACCTGCCAAAAGTGTTGCGGCTATTATAACGGCGCTTAAAAAAATGTAGGTTGCTTTCATGGCATTTAAAATTATAGGGTTGTTTAACACTACAAATGTATAACGGCACAAAACTAAAAACTTTACACAAAACAAAGCATTACTTGTAAAAATCAAACATTTTACGGTACATTTTGCTGCGGGCGCTTTGTTTTTCAGTGCTTAATAGTGTGCTGCCAAACATTTACACTACAAAGGTAAGGTAGTTGTAAAGCAGTTTTTGTAACCGAATTGCCGAATGTCGTAGCCAAATTGATGGGAGGAGTGGGAATCCTACCTAAAGCCTTTTTCCTTAGCAAGAAAAGCTATTGTACTGAAGGATATTGTATTAGAAGATTTAACTTGCCTTCTATTATAGCATGATTTCAAAAGTTCAAGTGACTTCTTTTCATCGTGCTTAACTCCGTCGAGTCGGCAAAGACTTAAAAAATATTTTTCTCCAACATCATAACTGAAAGAATAAGATATTGAAAATGAAACTTTTAACCAGTTTTCGTAAGAATCAGTTATTGACAATCCTTTTTTGTGTAGATATTTAATGATTCTCCTCATGGTATCTCGATCTCTTGGTAAATTTAGACCTTCAGTAGCATGAGCATTTTTTAATAGAATTATATTACTATCCGTGGTTATAACTTTACTCTTGCTTTTTTGAGGTTCTTCTAAATCTTTATAAATAATTGACTTTGAGTTATAAATTATTTCTTCATCCCAAGATGTGAAACATAATCTCGAAATGTCTTTTCCACTAGCATCTATTTCGATATTATATTTCTCTAAAAAATATTTTTGGAGAGAGTTAAAAATGAGTTTATGTTTTTCGCAATCACTGTCGATTCTTATTAAACATTTTAGCCCACGGCCAGACGGTGATTTCCATATCGATAAAATATATTGATCTTTTGAAAGAATTCTTTTAGTGCTATCTATGTTATTGTTTGCAGGAAGAGCATCTATATCAATAACCATAATATTATTATACACTAATAAGTCAGAAACTTTTCTTCCTTCAAATTCTCCACAAAATGTCACAGCCGGCAATTTACTTTTTAAAGCTACATACAGTGCTTTGTCATTATCGTTTAAAGCTTTCCTGCATTCAGTAACCAAATCCTTGTATGTTCCATTTTTAATATTTCGGAGTTCTTCAAACATAAAAATTGAACTGCCTTGCTTTGCAGTTAAGTTCTTAAATTTAGTAACCTTTATTTTAGAAAGTTTTTCCATATCTCTCACAAAAATAGATATATTTGTTAAATGCGTAGCTAAGGGTGTTATGTATAACATCACTTATAACAGGGATGGCAATCAATTGCCTAGGGAGATTTATCAACCAAAAAATCCATGAGTCTATACGGTCCTGAATAAAATTTTGCATTTTTGACTTGGTTGTGTATTTTGCTTATATACACATATCTGTATCATCTATTATAATTCCACGGCTACGCTCTTTTTATTATTTCTCCTATGTTAGATTTGGAATCGTTATTCTCTGAACAAGAACTTATTAAATTACTATGTAAATATAGGGCAAACGTGGCCAATAAAAGGCATGCCCGGCACATGATTAGAAATGTAAGTTTGCATAAAAGCAGTAATAAAATAGCTATAACGGATCAACACTCTGACTTTATATTTATACAAGAGAAATTTCCTTCAAGAAGAGATTGGAAAAAACTTAATCAACAGGAGAGGAAGGTTTGCAAAGATAGCTTAAAAATCAATCAGAGGAGACTTTTCAAATCTTATGAGTTTACCAAGAGAGCTATAGAAAATGGCTCTACAGTACCAACATGGTATCAGAATTTAATGAGTTTTATTGAGGAAATAAAACAAGAAATTCACAATATTGAGCATTCAAATTATAAAATATCTGAGCCGAATATTCGTGGAATAAAAAAGGAAGAAAAGGATAACAAGATAATTTATAGACCAATAGCGCTATACGAACCCAAAGATAAAATTATTTGTTCCATAACTGCTAAATATCTTACAGCTTATTTTGAGCATTTATTTGTAGAATTAGACTGTTCATACGCGTTTCGCCCTAAAAACGCTTCAAACCATGTACCTAATCATCACGATTGTATTCAAAAAATTGTGGACTATAAAAAGGTTAACAACGGATTGTGGGTAGCAGAATGTGATATTCAGAAATTTTTTGATACGGTTGAACATAATCATATTGTAAAAGTTTTTGATGAATTAGCTAATAAGATACATTTGTCTAATGATTTAATTTTGGATCCAAAAGCGCGGAAAATATTTCTACTTTTTCTATCTTCATTTTCTTTTCAGAAAAATATACTTCAATTGAATGAAGAATGGTTTAAAATAAATCGCTTGCCCTTTGGTGAATTTAGTTGGGCAGAGGATAAATTAAATAAGAAATTTGGAGAAAATTATACTTCTAACAACAGGATAGGTGTTCCGCAAGGAAATGCAATCTCATGTTTTATTGCAAATTTAATCTTACATAATGTTGATGAAAGCATTAATAAGTTAGATCCTAACATATTTTATATTAGGTATTGCGATGATATGATTTTAATGCATAAGGAACAAGATAAATGTTCTGAGGCTCTGAAAATTTTTATGAAAGGTATTAACGATAATTTCCTTTTGTATCATGAACCAGATAAGATTCTAAATTATAAAGAGACATCAGTTAGTAGGAGGTTTTGGAAGTCAAAATCAAAAGAACCATTCTTTTGGGGAGATAAAAATGTAAACGAAAGTAATGTTCCTTGGGTTTCATTTGTTGGATATCAAATAGATTTCCATGGACGTGTAAGAGTTAGAAAATCTACATTAAAAAAGGAAACTACTAAACAAGTTAGCGAAACTCAGAAAGTACTTAAAGCATTAGGTAAATTTCATCGTAATAATATTATAGAAGACCAAAATGCCAGACTTTCTAAGTTTCAGATTGTATTCAGAACTCGTCAAAAGCTAATATCAATGTCTGTTGGAAGATTATCTATTCACAATCATACGAAGCCTCATGAGCAAGGATTGTGTTGGACAAATGGGTTTAAGATGCTAAAAAGTAATAAAATTAGTTCAAGACAATTAAGATATTTAGATAAAACTAGAAATCATCAATTACAAAGGGTTTCTAATGAACTTAAAAAAATTATAAAAGAAACGGAAAGCGAAGTTGTTTCACCGAAGAAGAAGAAAAAAAAGGTAATCTATTTCGGCGGGGCTTTTAGTTATTTAAATTTCTTGAAACATAATAAGTAATTTTGACATCAAATATAAAAAGTACCTCTTTATAATAGCAAAATTATAATACTTAACACTGCGCAGTGCTGAAGCCGTTATTGCAGTAAACAAAAAAGCAACCCTGTAGAGGTTGCTTCTTTATACAATGTGGCGGCTTGGGTTAAGGCGCTACAATAGAGTCGTTGTTTAGCTGGTTGGTAGTATCTACCGCTTGCTCTGTAGCGCCGTCTGGGTACACAGCCGTTGCGCTGTCTACCACGGTACTATCTACGCTTGTGCTAGCATCACCCTCGGTTTTGTTGCTTCCGCAAGAGGTAAGGCCAAGGCCGGCAACCATAAGGGCAACCGCAGCCAGGTGTTTTAAATTGTTCGCTTTCATCTTTTTAGTATTTAATTTTTAGTATGTCATAAAAATACCACATTAACCATTTGGTGGGTTAGGGCACGATATTAAAAAAAGCATAAATTTTAAAGGGGAAATTCCAAATAGCAAATAACAAATTTCAAAATCCAAAACAAAATCTAAAAGTGAAATATTAAGCTATTAACGGCGATCTTTAAAAGGTGAATTTTAATATTTCACACCATAGGGTGTTCTTTAGCCGGGTTTGTCAAAAATTACAAATTTTACCTCTTTAATTTCGGCGACGAATTTTTCAACCTTTTAATGTTTCAATTTTTAATCAAAATTGAAAATGTCCAAAAGTGAAATATTAAAAGTTTATACTTAATAGTCAGCATGTTACAAAGCGGTAAAAATCGCGTTTTAGGGCATCTCGCACTCCAAAAGTGAAATATTAGCGTTAAAATTGAGTTAATTGCATACATTTGCGGTACCAATCACCCACTACCCTATGAAAAATAGTATTTTAGCGCTTTTTACGTTGTTGTTATTCTCACAATCATCTGTAGCACAGCGACTTGAAGTTAACGATGTAGACCCTAAAACGGGTTCTAAGACTTTTATTACCAGCAATCACGTTGGTGCCGATGTTATGTGGGACGATACCGTTACCCGCAACGGTATGTTGTTTTTTTCGGCTGGTTATACGTCTGATAATAAGAACAATACACTTGTAGAAACCTATTTTATAGACCTGAGTATCATTCATAACGACGCCCGCCTGGGCTGTCTAATGCACGATACAGGTAAGATTATTATTACATTTACCGATGGCACCACCGCAGAATGCATGCAAGTGTCTGATAATAGCTGTGATAAGCTTGCTTTTAACGCCGGATACGCCCTAATGCCACGAGGAGATTATATCGCTAAAATGCAGCAAACCTTTGATAATCTGTTAGTTAAAGACATTAAATCTATAGAGGTTTTTACCTCGGAGACCTCGGTTAAATACCCAATCAAGACTCAAAAAATGGACTACATCAAGGCTCATTTCGCCCTTCTCGACAAGAGAATCAAGCAATCTAAACCTGCGCAGGCCGCGGCATCAAATTGATGCTCAGCACGTTAAAAATAAGATGAAAATTTATTTGCAATCATTAAAAAATAGTAGTAATATTGCAACCTCAAAACCGGTCCTATAGCTCAGTTGGTTAGAGCACCTGACTCATAATCAGGTGGTCCCTGGTTCGAGCCCAGGTGGGACCACTGGTTTTATAAAAGCCTCTGCAGCAATGTGGAGGCTTTTTTGTTGCCAAAATTTTTGGAAAAGTGCTTAATATTTCACTTTTGGAATGCGAGATGCCCTAAAACGCGATATTTAGCGTTTTGTAAAGCGCTGTAAATCAATTACAAAATTTTGATATTTCACTTTTGGTATATTTTATATTCTGTGCCAAAATTTGAGGGTATTTTCATGTTGAAAACCCGGCTAAGAGGGTCGCTATGGTGTGAAATATTAAAACTCCTCATCAACGTGCCTTTTATTTGTAAGATGATTTTACGGCAAAAAATGCTTAATATTTCACTTTTGGATTTTAGTTTTTAAGTATCGAAAACTAATAAGCTTTATGATGAAAGGGCAAGCAAACGCTCTTCCGCAACCAACCACTCCTTGCCATTATGTTTAAGCAGATAAATACGGTCGGCAAGAAAAATGGCTTTGTATTTTTTATCTTGGTACACCTGCCAGGCCTTTTCAAATTCAGTGTAAAATAAATCGCGGTAAGCAATGGTCATGTGGGGTTTAAAGTTTCTCTCGGTAAAATGTAACGCGACATTAGGGAAAGCCTCCTCAAAACTATTAACAACGGCCTCTTGCACGTTTGCCATGGCATCGGTTACAACCGGATGCACAAACACTACCGGATTCTTAGGATTATCAAATACGCCAAAATCTTTTAGTTCTACCTCAAAAGGTTTTTCGCCTACAGGCAAATTAGCAAACCAGTCCATTACCTCATTATGCTTTGCAGCTTCAATTTTAAAAGGTGCTTTTAGGGTAATGTGCGGCATGTTCTTAAGGGCGGCTTTGCTGTTGTAGTTAAGGGCAAAGTCATTTCTAAACTCAGTAACCTCCCCAGCTATGGCATCTGGCGGAATAAGCGCAATAAAGTACAGGTTTTCAGCAGGCATTGTATCGTTTTTTACTACAAAGATAAAAGCTTTGTAACTTTTATGATATATATTCGTCTTACCAATAACTAACCTTGACAAACACCATGAAACACCTATTTACGCTTTGCCTTTTACTTATTGCAGCTACAGGCGTTACTGCCCAAACCTTAAAAGGCACGCTTAAAGATGCCGATACAGGCGAAGCGCTTCCTTATGTAAATATAGGTGTGCTAAATAAAAATATCGGTACCGTTTCCGGCGACGATGGTTCGTTTACGCTTACTGTCCCAACAGGCCATAGCGCCGATACGCTCCGTATTTCTACACTGGGCTATGCCAACCGCGATATCACTGTGGCCAGTGCCGAAAAGCAATTCGCCGCCAATCCCGTTATTAAACTTACACCCCAGGCCATACAATTGCAGCAGGTAGTTGTATCTAACAAAACACCAAAAGAAAAAGTACTGGGCAACAAAACAGACTCTAAAAATGTTTCAGTTGGCTTTACCTCTAACGTGTTGGGTAACGAGATAGGCATGATCATGAAGCTTAAAAAATCGCCATCGCAGCTAAAAACCTTTACAGCATCGTTAGCGTCCGATAATAATCCTAAAGCAAAGTTGCGCCTTAACTTTTACACAGTAAAAAAGGGCAGGCCTGATGCACTTATAAATACCCAAAATATTATTGTAACTGCACCCGCAACTGGTTCTAAAATTGTGGTAGATCTGTTGCCCTATAATATTATGGCAGAAGATGATGTATTTGTAAGCCTTGAGTGGCTTGAGAGCTTCCCGCAGGGGCTCAAGTTTTCGGCAGCATTATTGGCTACCCCAATGATGGCACGATCTACAAGCCAGGGCACATGGGAAAAGATAAGCATGGCAGGCATAGGCTATACCTTAACCACTATATACTGGTAAATTAATTGTGGCTTATTTTTACAACCTGTATATAATCTGGCATTAGCAGCAGCTTGTAAATACTTGTCCTAAAAAGGCCATATACTGTAAGGTTAACCTCGTTCTTACCCTCAGGTTTGGGCAGTACCAGTTTATTAGATATCGTTTTGCGGTCTTCGGCCTTAAACCAAATGGCATTCCTAAAACGGTATTTAATCGACACATGGTCATTATCAGGTGCCCCATTATAATCAATATACAGCATTGATATATCTTTCCTTTTGCGGGGCATGATGGCAAACATCCTCTTAAGGATGTGGTACTTAAAATGAAATTGTTCTACTACTGGCTCCATTTTTATGCTTCAGGTTAAAAATTATAAAACTCAATGCTCTAATTAGTAATTAACTACAATTCAAATTAACAAAACTTTCACATTTCAATCGATTACTTTCACCATAAAATCGATGTACTGCACGTTTTGACAGATGTACAGCATATTAGATGTTAAAAATAACTTAATAACTTTTTGCAAAAGGTAGTTGTTAGTTAAATAATGGCTTCCTCTTCATTACCATTTCTAAGCAATCACTTTGTAAGATAATTTAACAAACTTTAAACTACTGCCTGTTTACGTTAGTTTAACTTAGTGCCTATATGCCAGTTTATTGGCAATGCTTATTATGAAAAAAAATTACACCAAGGCAAAAAATTACTGGCAGCTTGCACTACCCCGTTGGGGCAGGATCGTGGTGCGCACAATTTTAGGGTTGCTGTTAATTATCGCAATAGCCTATATAGGCCTTGCCTGGTATATTAACACGCACAAAAAAGAGGTATTGGCATCGGTAACAGCCTCCTTAAACGACGGCATTACAGGCAACCTTACAATAGGCGGTATGGAAACTACATTTTTACAGGGCTTTCCGCGCATTTCCTTCAAACTCAAAAATGTGGAATTGCGCGACAGCCTGTACTCCACCCACAAACGCACCCTACTTAAGGCAGGCGAGGCAGAGGTAGCCATTAACACCCTTGCCCTTGTTAGGGGAGCTATAGAAATTAAAAAAATAACCATTATAAATGCGGGTATCGATTTGTTTACCACAACTACAGGCTACAGCAATTCAGCAGTATTCGCTAAAAAAAAGAAACCTGCAAAAGACAGCAAGAGCAGCGGCGGTTTTCCCGAACTGCGCAAGCTTGGACTATATAATGTAACCTTCACTGCCGATAATCGTAAGACCAACAAACTGTATAAGTTTAAAATTAGCAGCCTTGATGCTGCGTTAGATTATAACAGCGATGGCTGGCAAGCCGGCGTTAATCTGGAGGGTATGGCCAACAGCATGGCGTTTAACACCCAGCGTGGCAGTTTTATAAAAAACAAAACCCTGGATGGGCGTTTTGATATTACTTATAATGAAGATAAAGGTTTCCTTACGTTTGATAAGAACAGGCTGGATATTGGTGGCG
>Ga0265780_10009214_pt1 | contig 11858 bp, 12 predicted proteins | sample P1T30metagenome_FD_192432 | JGI IMG/M metagenome (GOLD analysis project Ga0265780, IMG submission 192432) | Plant litter microbial communities from East Loma Ridge, Irvine, California - P1 T30 | ecosystem: Environmental > Terrestrial > Plant litter > Unclassified | place: USA: California... | reverse complement strand
GGTCTGAAGGGTAGGTGGAAGGTAACAGATGAATGATCCCTACTCTGTCAGCTTGGCTAGCGATAATCGACAGTAGCTTACATCTTCAATTTTGATGAAATACTCTCCAGTGCCACCCAAGTGCGTTGTCCTGGCGAAAGCAAACGCAGATTGCTTGAGCCCATAAGCCTTGAGCGGATGAGCATCGCTAGATAAGATCCACTGAGGTCGTTCACCGGTAACGAAAGCTCCAGTCTGACCTTCCAGATTCGAGAATGGAATCAGAGTGTATGGTAATTTTGACGTGACGGGTATAGGGAGATGTTGGTTGTATACCCGCTTGAATCGTATCGCGAGTGATCTACGAGTTTGGGATGACGTGTCGAGTGTGAAGCGTGGAAGGGCTTCATAGATGTTCAACCGTCCTGAATTGTGTAGGACTAGTAAGTGGGGTCGAGGCGAGGCAGCGCCGACCGGGGTGAAGAGCATCTGTTTGACTGGGTCTTGTTCTTCGTCATCCTCCATCGTGGCCTCATTGGGCATGTAATCATCCGTGAAGGAAGTATCGGAAGCGGTGAGCCCCTCTGACTCTAATACAAGCGCTATATCGGGCAGTGAACGGATCTGGAATGAGCAACAAATCTTTAAGTCATCTGCAGACCCACCTGTAGTAGTCCACGGTCAGTCACTACCGCCAACCAATGACTGCCCTGCGATGCATTCATCGCGTTCTGAATACTGGGTTCCTCAGCCGAGATTGCGGGTTTCTCGTTTTGTAATCGCAGTACTTGATCCGGTGTAAGCTGAATCTTGGCCGCTTGGCCCTGACGACCTGCTGGACGAGATGTCGAGCCGTTGGCGGTTGGAGGCTGAGAGTCCGCTTGCGTTTGCGCTTGAGCTTGGGCTTGACCCTCAAATGACCGGTAGATCCCTGTATCATCGGTGAAGACTTCGATTGCCTGGATGCTTGCGCCCTGATAATCAGTCATGACCAGTCCGGGACTCACAATCTCAGGTATTTCAGTTTCTGTGATTGTCCTTGAAACGGGTTCACCAGCAAAGAAGGAACAACTCCCATCGGCTCGCCTGATTGCGATGTATGGGTCATGAATACTAGCCGATACAATGGCAGCTTTTCCTTCGTCCGAAGAGATTGCTTGCACCAGCTTGCCATCTTAAAATCAGCCACTATTCATCGATAATCCATGAGACTGACCAGAATCAAGTAGGTTGACTTCTGTCGGAGAAACATGAACCACACAAGACCGCTGGAAAAATGGTGCAGCATTGATAGTAATTCCTGCAATACGACCGATTTGCTCCGGATTGATCTTGGACGATAAAGCGAATATTCTCGTTTGTGTACCTTCAGAGCTGAAGAGGAGGGTTGAGCGTTCGTTATCAGGTATCCCCTTGAGTCGCTGGCCTGTTGGACGCTGGATTGGGAGGAACCAGACTGCTTCAGAGTTGGATAATTCGTTGAACCGTCTTCGCTTTGTGATTGGGACTCCCCGCTACTGGTCAGATGGCTATCCATACAAATGTGCGGAGATGCTCACTCTAAAGACGTTGATGGTAGACGACCTGCTTCCGCCGTTGACAGTAACAAGTTGAGGGTTTGTACGTACCTGCTCATTAGTGGGTTGTCCGGCTCGGGGCAAATGCAACTTACACCCTGATCAGTGGCTGCAATGCCAAACTCCATGTCCATGATCTTGCCAATGCCCGCCAAAACATCAAACGGCGTGACCGAAGCCCTACTTGGGCCCGTGTACATCTCCTGCCCAGTCGCGTTCTTCCCTCCTCCGCCAGCGTCTCCATACAGATCTTCATCGTAATCGACCTCCATATCGCCATCTGGCTTCTGGTCCACCACGTCATCGACTGTGACTAGATCGCGAATCATGTCGACTTTCGCCAGTAGTGAATCTCCTTCGGCGGAACCGATGAACACTGCCTTGTCGCCTGCGGTAATGGCACTCGATGGAGGTGGTACGACCGTGCTCTTTTCATCCACTAAAATCCGCCCAACTGATCTACCTTCCATCTCGAATCGGACTTGGTGTACATCACCATTTGCCAGTATGAGCAGCATATCCCGTTCGCTGACGAACACCGATCTTGACCCTTCCAAGGATATACGTCGTGCTTCACTTGATGTATCGCCTTTCAGGTTGGTCGTGTACTCCCACCATGCATTCACGCCTGCTCCGACGACCTTGCCTCCTTGGTCGATATGTATAATTCCAGTGCTTGTGATGACTGCTACACCTCTCAATTCGGATGGACAGGCAATCATGTAGAGTGGATCACTCGGTAGTCCAGGTACAGAGGTGAGAAGAGGGTACGAGCCGGAGGTGGTCAGGTCGAATGTCCGAATCTCGAGGCATGTTGTGTCCCTTGCTGAGCCGTATCTACCTGCCCATGTATGTATTGGCGTGTACAAAATCGCCAGTGTGGGGGAATGGAAGCCGGGCAAGAAGAGTAGATCTTGAATGTTCCGTATTTGAGGCGAGACGTCGGCCAGGGGAAGGACGAACGAAGGTGAATATGGAACGTCGCTGCTTGTCAGCTATTTGTCGACTCAAGAGGGGCAGACATACTGAGGAAGACCTTCGTAGAAAGGATCCAATTCCGTTTGTTCTTGTAAAAGAGGCAAAATCGCTAGAGCATCTTCCGGAAGCGTCAAGACTGCTAATCTCGAAAGCGGGTCGGTCCTTAGCATCGGAACATAATTCGCTAAATCCCCTGTCGACATCTGTAGACATCGCTCGTAGGTGTGTAAGGATACCGTCGCCAAATCTCCTCTTGACCATTCAAGTAGTGCCATCTAATCGGTCAGATATCTTCTCGCTGACCCTGTTGCAGAGAGGATAAAGCAGACCTTTGCATCTTTGAAAGAGACTAGTAATCTGTCTAAGCCATCCACGCTTGATTCTATCGTCCGTAGTGCTGCTAGGCCAGTGATCGTCCCGTGGAGCTGGTGGACAGCTAGGAGGTGTAATCTCTTCTCAGACTTATACGTTACAGGCGCCGCCTGCAAGTCAGCGCATGTTCAGGTTTGATACGAAAGATGGGCATACCTCGGAGTGTCCAACGTCGTAGAAATCCTCTTCCATGCCTTCCTCAATCTCTCCCTCCTCGTCACTGGCGCCTCCGAAGGTTCCATTGGCGCCATTCGGACGTTTCAAGTCAGGTATTAGGGCAGTCTGGGACTCCCTTATCTCGAAGACTCGCAAATCATTTCCACCAGCAACAATGAGATTTCCGACGACCTTGAATTGTGGTGCGCCTGGTATATGTGATTGCGGAAGTGGGTAGATGGTCGAAGGCGTAAAGTTTGGGAGATATAGAGAATGGTGTATTGCGGAAGGCGGTAAGACTGTTTGATGAATAGCGTACATGGCTGCAGGAGTACTGAGCACTACGAGTACTATCAGGACACATATTGAACATAGAAACGAGGTCAAGTTAGCGGGTGCCTGACTGTAGGCGCCCCATAGAGCTTGTCCTAGTTAGGCATGCCAGATGTTCCCCCTACATCGCGCCAATCCGCTGTCTGTAAAATAATCCCGACACTTTCCGCACTGGCTGTTACTGCTTCAAGGTCATTCGTCTATACCCTACACCACCTACTCCTCCTTACTTTACATCAACAATGCTATCCCAGGCAGTCCCTAGGTTCGCATCTCGCGCCGCACACATCGGAAAGGTTCGTCGATATTCATTTGCATGGGGCGATCTAGAGTTGGGAATTGGGGATCTGGAAATATATTGGTTATGGAGACACAACTGACACTTAATCTAGGCCCGATTCAACTCTTCCGCCTCTACCCCTGCTCAATCTTTCCTCCAGTCCCGATCGGCTCTATTGGCTGCTACCGCTGCATCCGCCGGATCGATCGCATTCTACTCCCACGCATACGGGATCCCATTCTTGCCTGAGGCTTCAGCAAACACTGCCGCCGACGATGGATTGCACCCCGCCAGCTTCCCTTTCGCACACAAGGGAATGTTTGATACATTCGATCACTCCTCCATCAGGCGTGGATACCAGGGTGAGTAGGATCGGACGGATATAGAAAGCTCTGAGGATTGCCGCTGATATGTTAGTCTACAGGGAAGTTTGCTCCGCATGTCACTCGCTAGATCGAATCGCATGGCGAAACTTGGTCGGTGTCTCGCACACTGTTGACGAGGTCAAGGCAATGGCCGAGGAAGTCGAGTACGAGGATGGACCAAACGATCAGGGAGAAATGTTCCAGAGACCGTAAGTCGGATCGAAGTCGAGTTGGAGACTCCGTAAACTGACTGCTGTAGAGGAAAGCTCGCCGATTACATGCCCGGACCATACCCCAACGAGGAGGCTGCTCGAGCCGGTAACGGAGGGTGAGTTCATGACATCCAGATCCAGACTCGGTTACTGATCAATTCAGTGGTCTTCCCCCTGATCTTTCTCTCATTGTCAAGGCCCGTCACGGAAATGCCGTGAGTAGCTCTATCCCGGCTCCAGACCGAGAGCTGACAAATCAGGACTACATCTACTCCCTACTCACTGGATACGTTGACCCACCACCTGGTGTTGCCGTCGCCGAGGGCATGAACTACAACCCGTGAGTTGTTGGCGGCGATACGATACTTGATCAGCATCTAATGTTCAGCTACTTCCCTGGAGGTGGTATCGCAATGGCCCGTGTACTATACGATGGACTCGTCGAGTACGAGGATGGAACACCCGCCAACACATCACAGATGGCCAAGGATGTCACCAACTTCCTTGCCTGGACATCCGAGCCCGAGCACGATCAGAGGAAGAAGATGGGAATGCAGGTAAGTCGGACGGAGTTCTCGTTCGCGATCAGAGCTGACCACCAGGCCGTCATCATCCTTTCCACCATGACCGCCATTTCGCTATATATCAAACGATTCAAGTGGACCCCAATCAAAAACCGAAAACTCTTCTACAACCCCCCAAGCCAGAAGTCGCACTAGGGCTCTTCTCTCTTCTCGTGTACCACAGCAGCCAACAGCATTGTAGTCTGCTTGTCTAGGTGTGAGCATGCAATTCTACCAATTCGACTGACGGATTCCGGCATTTTCGACCAGTCCAAGACATGTCAAGCTTGCTTCGATGTCAAATGATGCGCACAATGCGTCATGCATACCGACTTGGTATGATTCTACTAATGTACGACACTGTAGACATAGAATTCGGTATGACGGCATTTTAGACTGACCACATTGATGTTTCACATATGTTTCGAGACCGGATTCATCGCTCATGTTCAATCGCCGTCGGCGACGAAAAGGTATGCAAGACACGCTAGTTCAGCTTACCAGTCTCACGCGCCCTGTACATGGCAGTGGGCAGATCATATATCAATGGTCGGATCTCGGCACCTATCTTTCCTCCTCACCCCCTCGTAGCCTTCTACCTCCAACTCTCCGCCCTTCTACCCACCTTCGTTCGATATCCTGGTGACATTCCTTGCTGTGCAGGCGAACTATTTACACATCTTCACCACTTTACTCTCACTTGATACTGCTTGACCGGCTCAGCAGTCTAGTCTTTGTATACTCGAACTTCACCGAACTCGCCTGATTGATTCAGAAGAGCCGTACCGACCCGACTTCCTTGCTACATATAACAACCTACAAATTCCCACCATGGTTCTACTCAAATCCTCTTTCGCCTCGGTCTTGGTCGGTGCAGCCTTGACGGCTTCTGCCTCTGGTGCCGCTTTACCTTCCATGCCCAATGGTCAACTCAATGCCAGGGATGCTCAGGTTCGTCGTTCCACTTTTCCCTTATCAGATTGGCAACTGACATACTAGACCGTTATGAGGGTTCCTCAGGCTCCTCTCGCTCCAGCTGAGCAGGACATCAAGAACATTGCCAATAAGATGGGCAAAAAGATGATGAGGAGAGAGCAATATAAGGGCGATGATGTCGATTTCACTCAGCATCCCGATAAACGTCTTTGGAGGGGACGACTAGGTCGACGAGGACCTTTGAGGCAGAGACAGGAGGACGAGGAATTGGCCCAGCTGGCTCAAGAAGTGAGTCAACACGATACTGCTGACAAAAGTCACACTGAAGATACAGGCTGAGGAGGAGCAGTACAATGACATGCGAGGAGATAGTCTTCCGGGAGGATCTGACATGGACTTCGAGGCTCGTGGACTACCTGCGCGACCCAAGCAGCCTCAGGCTCAGCCCCAGGCTCAACCCGAGTACCAGACTCCCAAACCTGAGGATCGAACTGCCCAGTCTGATAGCCAGCGAGACGACGAGCCTGCTCAGGGTGGAAAGAAGGAGGATGTCAGTTATTCATCTCGAGTACCGGACGATAGGCTGATCGGACAGTTGATCAACGTCGATATTGATGGAGTCAAAGGTGATAGTTCCACTCATGGTCGACTTGTCGATCTTGACGCTCGATCCTGGGAACGACCCGCTCATTACCATGACGTGAGTCATCCAGACTCAGGCAATTACTCAGACTGACTTGTAGTTGATCAACTTGGACCTCAATGGTGTTCGAGGTGATAGCCCGGTACATGGCAGCCTTATCAACCTGGACGCTCGATCTCCCCGACATGACGAAGATCGAGTTGTGATTGTCGAGGGTGGTCGACACCGATACCACTATGACCACGATCACGATCACGATGATGTTCACGAGCACATTCACGAGCATATCCACTCTCGAAGCAATGTCGTTGTTGTGGATGAAGGGCGAGGTCACCACGGACATCACCGAGGCCACGGTCACCGACATGGCGACAATGTTGTCGTCGTGGACAAGAGGCGACATGACGACAATGGCGACGTCGTTGTAATTGACGGAGACCGAAATCACCACCACGGCGATCATCACAGCCACAGACATGGAGGTGATGTTGTTGTGATGGACAAGCGACGACACAATGACGACGTGATCTATGTCGATGGCGACCACTACCGATCCCATGGCGATGTCATCTACGTTGATGGTGACCGACACCATCGACACCACGGCGATGTCGTTTATGTGGATGAAGACAGGCATCACAGGCATCACGGAGACGTCAATGTTCACGAGCATATTCATGAGCACATCCACGACAAGCGACGACACAATGACAACGACGACATCATTATAGTAGATGGCGATCGACACGGACACAGGCATCACGGCCACGGTCATCACGATCACGAGACTGTCATCATGGACAAGAGACGACACAGTGGCAAGAGTCATGGTCGACACGGAGGTCATCGAGGACACCGAGGTCATCGACATGGCCGACATGATGTCAAGATCGTTCACAGGCCAGTAAGTGCTCCCCGTCCTGCTCCCGTGCCTGCTCCTGCTCCCCCTGCTCCTGTCCCCGCCCCTCCCCGTGCTCCTGCCCCAGCGCCCAAACCAGTACCTCCTCCCCCTCCTCCTCCACCACCTTCTCCTCCTGCTCCTGAGCCTGAGCCTGTCCCAGCCCCTGCGCCCGAGCCTGAGGCTCCTATTGAAGAGGAGCCTGTGGAGGGAGAGCCCGTGGAGGAACCGGAGCCCGAGGAGGAGCCTGAAGATGAGGGTGAGGATGAGGGTGAGGTGGAGCGCAGGCATCTCGGGCGGCACGGGCACGGGGGGCACAGGCATAGACACAGCAGTGTAAATGCTTCAGCCCCGTTGAGGCACATTTGCTGACGATGTAGGAGGACCGAGATGTCAAGGCGAGATCCCATGATCACCACCACGATGAAGAGGTTGTCGTTGTTGATGGTCGCCACAACCACCGACACCACCCTGTAGTCCTTGTCGACAAGCGACAAACGGTCATGGAAAAGGTCAAGTCCTTCTTCACCCCTCGAAGTCATCACGATGATACCACCATCATCAAGACTGGAGGTCATCGACACGATTCTACCATTGTCAAGACCGGTCGACATGGTAAGACTATTGTTCAAACCGGTCGACACGGTGATACTGTAATTGTCGATGGGCACCACAAGCGTTACTCGACCAAAATCAATGTCATCGATGACGACCGAGAGTATGCCGACACCATCATCTACCAGGATGGTCACGGTCACCGACATGGTCGACCCATCTACATCGAGTCTGGTCATTCTCGAGACGGAGTAAGGATCATCCCTCGAGGTGAGATGGAGGAAGAGGAGCTTGCCCCACTATACAAGCGATCTCACGACCACGATGGCCACCATGGACACCACGAACATGGTCACCATGGAGGTCGACACAGGAACTGCCGAAACGGGGGATGTGATGATGATGATATCACGATTGTCACCAACCACAAGCGAGATATGGGTATGGGTGGTGCACCAGGATACATCGATGTCACCAGCCCCATGGCCAACTCTACGACTGCTCAAAAGATCGCCTCGCTCGTTCTGTCTACCTCGAACGGAACCGACTCCAACTCTACCTTTGTCTTCAACGCTTCCAACAATATCCGAACTCAGGTTTACCTTGTCCCTGTCAACAGTACCTCTGCCGATGCCGGTGCCGCCGACAGCACTTCGCCTATTGCAGTCAACTTGAAGCTGCCAATCTTCAATGCTGCTTCGGCCGCCGTCGAGCCATACTGCGCTACCTTCGACCCTTCTCCCGCTTCACCCGCTCCAATGACCGTCATGCCTTGTATGGCCGAGAACGATGTCCACCAGAGCCAGACTTTCCTCTACTACTCTGACACTGGAGTCATTCATCCCGATTGGAAACCTGCCGCCGCCTCTCAAGATCTCTTGGAGTCGATGTCTGATTCGGTCGACGACGTAAACGAGGCAATGATGAACATTGATGAAGTCGTTTCTTCTTCTTCAGTCATGGCTTCCACCTCGTCTTCCGCCATGGCATCCTCTTCCATGACGGCTTCCATGACCTCTATGACTCCCTCGTCTACGTCGGCTACCTCTTCATCTGCTCTCAAGACTTCGACCTCGACCTCGGCCTACATGCCCGCCGTCACTAGTGTGTCGAATTCGACCTCTTCCATCCCCAGCTTGCCTATCATGAACGCTTCCTCCACATCTTCTCTAGGTGCTGCCGCCGTCACTCCCAGTGCCAGCTCTTCCGGATCCGCTGCCTCTTCCGCTCCCAGCTCTATTCCCACCGGCTCCCCCTCCAACGTCACTTTGATCTTTTCCCCTGCCAATCCATCCATCAACTCCGAATCCATGATGACTTCCGACTCGGACATGGCTCAGGCCGCTTTCGACGCTCCCTCTCCATCCTCCGGACTCGACGCTGAAAAGGTCAAGGCTACCCCTACCGCTTCATCCACTGATTCTACCTCTACCACTGCTCCTTCTTCCACTCCTTCAGCCGATGCCGTACCCAAGCGATATCCCGTCACTCCTCTTCCTTCTGCCGCTCCCATCGATGCTGAGGCTTACAACGGTCAAGATGCTAGCGACCAAACTCTGTCCGATGATGACTCTATGATGGATACCATGGGTATGGACGATACCGAGACCGCGACTACCTCCGGTCAAGACTTTACCGCTCCCTACCAGTAAGTCTCACTCAAACTCAATACGTCGCAACAAGTCTGACAATCCCACAGGCGCCGCTGATCACTTCAGATGGACATGGACTGCCGTCGACGAGGCTGCTGAAAACTCCGAATCCTCGACTGTAGCCTAATCGTCTGACTCCTTTTGCAATAATCATATAATACATGCATTACATTCTTCTCTTTATTCATATACAACCGTATCTGTGCAGCTTTACAAGATCGACACAGCATGACAGCGACAGCAGCATGAGCATTACTTTTTGGCATTGATCGTGAACATCTTCATCCCAGAGCGTCTTTTGTTCTCCGTATCAGCCCCTCCAAATCGCCTTTTTGGCTGATTACTCGCGAAGGTGTTCTCTTCTGACACCGGCGAGCTAGATCTCGAGACAAGGGGTTTGATGCCTTGCGAGTTCATCGACGATACGCGGAAGGGATTCAGCGAAGGTCGGTTCGCGCTGCGTGCCGCGCTCTGGGATTCCGGCGGTGGCGAGGACGCAGGCGAAGATGATCGAACAGGGCGGAATGGGCCAGATTGCTTGACCTTAGTCGCAGCTGATAAGTCGTTCACCAGATTTCCAGGCCTGACTGAGCGGACCTTAAACGCCGACGCGGCTAAAGGAGCCTGCGAAGCTGTCGAACGTACACTGGTGCCCCAAGTCATGTCCTCCCATCCATCTGCGATCATCCTCACCATCATCATCTTCGGACCTCCCCTGATTTCCACTTTCTTCGTTATTTTCTTGTTCTTTTTCGGATCGAAAATTTTCGGTTTTGGTTTCATGTCCTCCTTCCATGCTTGGCGTACATATCGAGGCTTTCCATCTCTGTCCCAATCAGAATCTATACGTTTCCTGACGATTCCTCTTGATTCGTCGTCCGCGATTTGCCATGCTAATGGGAGATTCTTGACTGCTCGACGGAGTTCGCTCACTGGATTGGCGATATTAGCAGCGCCTTGACCATACACCATTCCGACTCCATCTGCGCGGTATGTTGGTGCATTATGCGATGACCGGATAGGCGCAAGCGCGGGAGTATCAGGGAAGGGGGTGTATCTAGGCGATATCTGGATTGCAGAGGGTACAATATGAAGTGCTGTGTAATCTGGCACTTTCATCAGAGTCGAGCAGAGATACGAAAGAATTTCGCTAGGCGTCTTTTCGATTGAAAACAGGCCAAGCAGACCTTCGGTACAGGGCTGGAAACTGGGATGGGGAAATAAAGCGGTAGATTGACGGTTGAAGATCTCGATGGCAACATCTGTACATGACGTTTCCCGAATATCTACTAGTCAGTCACTTATCTCTTCGAGTCCCCGCGGATACGTACCGAGCATAATCAGTCCTGGAAATTTGGCTAGAGCCTTCATGGATTTGTCGGTGATCCCCTTACACCCTAACAACGACCAAGCTCGCAGCTTACACATGCCTTTCAATCCCGGCAATTCCAATGCCGAAGCCAGCAAAGTCATTCCATAATCTGACACGTTACAACCCTGCATCCATAGACCAGTGAGATGTGTGCACCACCTCAATCCCTGGATATTCTGATCATCAATCGCTCCATCAGATCCATTGAGCGATATCGTGGTGAGAAAGCGAAATATCGAAGGCGCAGCTAGCCCAGTCGGGTCCCGAATGTTCAGAGTCGGCAGAAGTGTTATCGGATGTCCTTGCATTTGCTGGAGCAGATGCACACACGGTAGACCTAGGACATGATCGTCCGCTTCAGACGGGAGGTAAAGTGCTTGGATAGCCCATATCGTAGTTTGGTCCGGATGAGTATTGACCCGTCCATACGTATCTTCATCATAATTCCGGTCAGCCTGTACTCGCGCGATGATACGGCGGATGAGATGGGCCGGGAGTGAGGCGAATGACTCGATCGAGAATTGGTCAAAGCCGATCGATATAGAGGAAAGGGCGCATGATGACAGTGTCTTGACTGTCGAGGTTGGCTGTGACTGATAGTCGGGTCGTAATTGCGAGAATGGCAATGGGGTGAGTAGCCAATTTGGCTTGGAGGACGTGGCCCTGCTTGTCAGTTCACGCCTCTATAGCCTCGCCATGATTGAATGACCTAAAGGACTGATCCGAGGCCTCTGATCCAGCTGCTGTCCTTATGTAGTCCATGTCTCAACACCGCTTATGAGTTCACTATATGCAAAGTCAAGAATATGAGAAATCAGACGCGTCTCTCATGTCCGGGTTCCGTCGGAAAGACCCGAGATAGCGGAATCAAATAGAGTGCATCAATCGTGTATCGTTAATGGTTATGCCAAGTAGTAACAAGTGCATTCCTTTCATATAATCAGTAGCATACACTTGTATTGCAATCATCGACAATAGTGTCGGCAA
>Ga0265780_10009213_pt1 | contig 11859 bp, 8 predicted proteins | sample P1T30metagenome_FD_192432 | JGI IMG/M metagenome (GOLD analysis project Ga0265780, IMG submission 192432) | Plant litter microbial communities from East Loma Ridge, Irvine, California - P1 T30 | ecosystem: Environmental > Terrestrial > Plant litter > Unclassified | place: USA: California... | reverse complement strand
GAAGAAACGGCAGGCGTACAAGCCGGCCTTGTTGTGGACCACACCCATGAGGGTCATGATGGCACCCCAGATGAGGATGATGGCGGTAAAGAAGACACGAGGAGACCAGCGCTTGATGGCGATGTTGGTGAGGGGCTCAAATCCGGCGTAGGAGATGAAGAAGATGGTCAGTGCGACATTGTAGTCGGTGCCACTCATGTGGAGCGACTCCTCCATGTTGGCGACACGGGCATTGCCAATGTTGGTGCGGTCGAGGAAGGACAAGAGATAGAGCAGAGACAGCCAGGGAATCAGCCACAAGTCCATTTTCCTGACAAGGGCTTTGTCCTGTGCGGGGTGGGGTCAGATGGAGTTGACAACAGCAGTCGGTAAGAACATACCAGCTGAGCGCGCTCTGCATCAGTCTTGCCAACATCAGGGTCGGGCAGGTCGCCGTCGTAGTCGCCGGGCGAGCTTATCTGGGAGCTGGAGACGTCGCTGGCCATGACGGTGGCCTTTTCGTTGGGGGTCAGGTGACCCTGGGGCTGGACAGCCTCCAGGCCAGAGTGGTCGGGGTTAGCAGCCATGGTGCAGTGACAGGCGGACAGGAGCTGGACGAGGACGAAGACGAAGACAGGCGCGGGGAGGAGAAGAATGGCAGGCGGATGTCCCTATATGTACCCCCCGGGCGCATGTGTGGGTGGAGGTATCGGTGTCGGGGTCGGTGTGGCTGCAAACGAGATGGACCGTCCCCAATCCCGTCCCCAGGGTGCGTGAGACAAATAGCCAGGACGACTAGCGCGCGCCGAAATCCCCATGGGGCGGTCGGATGGGACAAGCAGACAAGCAGAGTGGGCCCGGTTGCTGAGCTTGGCCTGTCGTCACCAGCAGTGCAGTGTGCAGTGTGCAGTGTGCAGCGCGCAGCATCGTCTTCGGAGCTTGTTCTATTTTGTATTTTCCATTTTCCCACTTGCACGACGCCCATAGCGGCCTCTATTGGCTGCTGTACCACGTTGCGCAGCGCTGGCTGCACTCGGAATCCGTCTTTGTGCGCCCTCGAGCGTCCCAGAGTGGCAGCACTGCAACCCCAGGACAATGGTAACATGGCAGATTGATAGTTTCAGCCTGCGCCTCGCACTCTCAACCCCATCCCATCCCATCCCATCGCGTCCCTTGGTCTCACCGGGGCCTCTGCGGCGCTTCCAGACGACCATGCCAACCTCTGCCTAGAGTGCCCCTCTCGCCCCGGGCCAAGAGCGTACTTCAGGAAGCACGCATCGTGGAATACGCCACCCAAGCCCTTGGCACAAGGCCCTCCAGGGCTCTTGCGGATGAGCCCTGGGAGCGTGCAGAGGTGCAGCATCCTTCTTCAGCCGGCAGCACGCAAGCTTTGGTAGTGCCCCATGTCACCACCGTACAGTCCGCCATGTCTCGTGTCTCGTGTCCCATGTCTCGCCTGGTCGCAGTCTGTACGTGGCGGAGAGCTGTTTCCATTCCACCCGTCCGCTCCGCTGCCCTCCAGTCTGGGGATTCATCCTCACGCGCGGGGTAGACGCTTGGCTTTCCACCAGCACTGCGGCCTGCCAACTCCCGCCAGCCCTCTGCGGCTCATTTGCACCAGCGCGCGCTGACAGCAACAGCGCCCAGCCTCTTCGCCTCGGGTAAATGGAGCTCCTGTCCACACTGCAATTCGCTCGCATGACGACTATGGCCTCTGCATCCGCTCAACGCGCTCGTCCTTTCCTTTCTTCCGTGCGCCCCTATCCCTGCTCCTGCAGCGCCCTTGCCTCGCGCCAGCTGCACCGTACGTCTACTACCACAGTACTCAAATTGCCGTCAGCAGCCATGTGCGACCGCCTGTCGACCTGGATTGCGGATTCGCTGCTTCTCCGCACGTGGCTAACCTGTGTCGTAATTCGCCTTCTAGCTGCCCCAGAGACCGCAATCCAAGCCCCTCCAAGCCTGCCCCAAGAACACCACCAAGATCCGCCATGTCCCGGTCGCGTGGCCTCCAGATCTCACCCACCGTTTCATCACCGCGCCTTGACCATAGACGTTAGCCGCCTCGATTATGCGCCCTGCATGCTCATCTCCGAGCGCTATCGACTCCAACACAGTCAGCACACGCCAGTACCAACTGTGCCGCAATATCGACAAGTTCGTTTTTGTCATTACATTTGCTCGCTACCAGACATGCAGCTCTCTATCGACTACGCCACCCTTCTGGCCTCCGTTCTATGCGCACACATCCACCCGAGCTACCGAAGGATCGTGATCCGACACCTGCGCAGCAAACTCCGGCCACGTATTGACATGGACGTGCTCGTATTCGATTTTCTTTGCAACCGAGTCCGACACAAACATGTGGTCAAGTTGTTGCGCATTCATATCGAACAAATATGTGTAGCGCTCGACGTCGTCAATCTTATCTGCCGCATCTGCATCCTGAAGCCCTGAGATCTGAACATACTGCTTCAGAGGCTCGACAAACGTAAACTAATCGCATCAGCACAGGCATCGTACGTGCACTCTTCCACTGTGTAAAACGTTACCTACCTCGTTAAAATCGCCAGCCGTAATCACACGTGCGTCTTTGTCCTTTGACAGTATCTTCTACACGTCACATATGTCAGCTACACGCTTCATGTTGCATGCCTTACATCCGACACTTGCTCGCATCCACTGCTGGGGAGGAACGTACCTTGACGAAATTGGCCGTCATCACGCTTTGGTCGATGCGGTCCTGTACGCCTCCATTCACAGGTGGTCGTGCGTCCCCATGGAGACTACTGCTACCACCCTTGGATCCGAAGTGGACATTCACTGTGAAGAATGTGTCTTGCTTCCTGTTAGAGCTCTTGTTGCTTATGACCTCCCACTGCGCAACAAGGGGCTTGCGACTCGCTGTCCACGCTTCGTTGGCAGGATCGATGCGGCCCGGATTGTACTTCAAGGTGGGGCCGTCCAAAACTTCGTTTGCGTCTAGAGATCCGCCTGGATTGGCCTTGTACAATCGGATGAGCGAGGCTTTGTACAAGTATGCAGTGCGGATGTTTCCCCCGGGTTGACCACCGTCTTGGTCATCAACGGGGACAACATCGGTGAAAGAATATTGCGGTCCGCCTGCAGCGCGGATGGCAGCCGAGAGTGTGCTCAGAGTCAGATTCGCCGACACAACTGCAAGGGGTCAGCACGTTCGGAACGCGGCTAACAACATCAACAAATACAGGCATGCACTAATGCGCGTCATCGCCATCTTGGTCGCACAACTCCCTCGCATCTATGCGATGCCGATGCCGTCATTACTCTCTGGAAGCACTCACCTGCGTCGTTTGTAGGACCATTGTCATCCTGCACCTCCTGAACAAAGATGAGATCAGGCGACCTCAGGTAGTTGACAATGTGATTCGCCAGTAACGGATGATGTGACGAGTTCGCCGCCAAATTTTCGACGTTGTACGCCCCAATTGTGATGCCCTCGCATCTGCCCTTTGATTCGAGCTTAGTAGGTTTGGGTAAAGCAGGCTTTTGCGATTTGACAATCTTGATCGCCGTGGTTGGGAGTATGCGATAGAAACCAAAAGCATACGTGACGACGCCGGTAATCTCTTCAATCTCATCTCCCATCTTAGTGCCAGTCGGATTCTTCGTACCATCCAGAGGCGTGCCGATGATGATTGCTTCCGGGTTTGCGTCCCTGTCCGTCATGGTGAGCCCATTGCGGTCATTCTTGCCGGTGAGTTTCCAGTTTCCAGCAATCCAAGTGTCACCGAATTGCGACGGCTTTGTCAACGCAACAGCCTTCTTGACTGTGACGAGTTCGCCGCTCAAGCTCTCCCAGAAATCTAGGCCATATTTGCGTGGCTCGAGAGCCGGGTTTGCAACACTGACAAGCGTCTTGTTATTAGGCATCGCGAAGACATCGCCGCCATCAAGACTGCTGTACTCCTGTGTAGGTGGATCCCGTGTGTCTTTGCCGATAACAAGAGCTGCCACCTTGTTTCCACTGCTGACCTTGCGCGTGAGTGTTGGTCGGTCTATCTCAGTCAGGTACAGGTAGTCCTTGTTAGTCCGGAATTCGGTAACGCGGCCACCAATGATGACGCTGTCGCCCACCGTCAAGTTTGCCCCGAACGTGCGGCCGAAGACATAGACAGACTCGGAAGTGCGTTCGTCGCGGTCGGGAGACGTGCTTCGTAGCCAGAGGCCATCGGGACCTTTGGCAGTTACAACGCCGGAGACGTTGGCAACACTCTGTCCATTCAATGGTGAGAGAAACTTGGGTCCGTTGATTTCAGCGATCGAGATGGCAGATGTGGTCGCTGCGAGGGCCAGGAGGCGGAGCATTGCGGTCATGATGGGACACGAAATTCGAGCTACTGCTAGCAATCTCCCCCCACCCACAAGTCCTGTTCATTGCTTATGTACCTACCTATGTGCTACTTCCGGACTCTGAATCTCGACCAGGATCCTGGATACTGGCATTGCAGATCGACGGTCACCAGTCCTGTTCCTAACAAATGCATCTCAATCCATGTGCATGATGAATACCAAGCCGCCGCATTGCCTATCACAGCAACAGAGCTGAAGTCCAAGACCATTGCATCGTCTTGGCATCTTACACCTGCGCATGCACACGCACACTGATTCGCTGACGCTCGCCTATAAGAGGCAAGCAAGGTCCGCAGCTTTTAGCTGCATTCGGAAGGTCCTATTGAGCACGGAGATTCGAAATCAATGGCGGCGAAAACCGAGGACAAGGTGGTCACTTCCTATCAATCACATCTTTGGCGACGCACACGTGCTGTGGGAAAAGCGGGGAGATGGGTTATTGGGCGGAATGTGCCAAGAGGCATGCATCTGGCGAATGGGAAGGAAGCACGTGGGCTACGAACGACGCGGCCTCGGGATTGACCGTTGTTAGGTGTCCACCACATCCCGCCTTCTTCATACACATTTCCCCCCATGTGTACAGATGAGAAAAGAACGTCTTGATGGCACTGTCGGCGGTATCGCGTTGTAGCCTGTGAAGACGAGCAAACTAATTCCGTGGCCATTTTCAGCACTTCGAAGCAGCTAAATTTTGGTGCTTCAATATTGCAAGGCTGATACTGGTAATAGGCAAATGCCTCAAAGCCCAGCTGCTGGCCACATTCGTTTCAAGTCAGAATACTCTCATTTTTATTACCGGGTGGTGTAACTACTACTCTGTTCTCTGAAACTGTGACAGGCACACAGTCTCTAGACGGAATGGTAGCGGCTTGCTAGTGCATTCGGCGGGTAGAGTTTAGTCGTTGCGCGCTCTATTTCATCAGCAACCAGGATCCAGAAGTTGCGCTCGACCTTGGCTACAGCCTCCATGAGCTGTTCCGTCCTCTCGACCGTCTCCAGATCTTCATGCTCGTCCTCCTTGATCTGCTTGCGCATGTTGGCCTCGAGCTCCTTCGCATTTTCGTAATTCTTAACGCGCTTCTTGCCGATCTTGCTGCTAGCCTCTGTGCCCTGAGCAGTGCTGTACTGGTTTGGGTGACGTAGATGCATGTAGTCCTTGGGATCGAAGCCAATCTCACCTACAGCAGTAGCGATGCGTGGAGCGTTGCGCACGAAACGGCTGTAGACGGCAGCTTCAGTGAAGCTAGCGGCCTCGCCGCGCTGACGGCGTTCTTCGTTCAGCAAGCTAGCAATGTCGCACCATTTCATGTTCTCTTCCTGGCGGAGCTTCTTAATGAGCTGGTTTTCCGGATCCTCCTCGACCTGACGGCGACTACCTGTAGTCTTCCCGACGGGCTGCAGCACCGCAATGTTGTCCTTGATACTCTCTTTGATGTCGCGGGCACGCTTGAGGCCGTCCATATCGGGCAGCTTGCGAAAGATTTCGTTGGTGCGGTTTAGCTTGGCCTGCTTGTCGGTGACTTCCACGTCCTCGTCTTCAGACACGAATAGCCCAGGTGATTCGTGTCGGCCACGAGGAGAGTTGCTGATGTTGCTGTTTGATGCGGATAGTGGAGAGTCGTTGCTGGCTGCGAAAAGAGAGAGTAAGCGTGTGTTATAGTCATAAGAGCTGGACTTACTACTGTGCACTGAAGCGGGTAGTGGGTGAGAGAACTGATCGACCCGGTTCGCGGTCTTCGCTTGACCCTGGTTTCCCTCACCGACTTGCACGTAGCGGCTGTCTAGCTCCTGTGGGGATCCCCAATCATCTGAGGAAGTATTACCTCCGTCTTCGTTGACACTGCCGAAAATCATCAGTCGGTGTACATTAGGCATGCGGAGTGTCCTAGGGAGTGGCGGCCAGTGATCGATCTTTGATAGATCGTTAAGGAAGATCCGGGCTTGCTGTCACGAATGCGATAATTCTTTTTATCACAGGGCTGGAAGATACAATAGGAACTTCGAAACTATGTTACATACCTCATCCTAGCGCTGACATCCTCCCTTGAAGCGTCCATCTGAACAATATCAGCCTCCTCTAGTAATATTAGAGGCCTTCGAGGTTCTCACTCAGTACGAGTTGCGCTGTAGTTGAGGCTATAGGTATTGAAGTTGCGATAGTGACGAGTAGTTGCCTACCTAGGTATGCTGATGTGATGTGTTAAGCAACTAGCGCACCTACCCGAATTTGCCCCAGGGTCCGCTGTAGGTATTCCGTTTGCACACGGAAGCGGGATAGCGGCAAGTATTCGGCACGCTGAGCGGTCCGGTGACTGAACGCTTCCGAAATCGCGTCGCCAGAGGCTGCCCAGCTGTGCGAAAGTGCAAGCGCAAACAGCTAAGCTTTCAACCATATTCAGCCCCAACTCCACTTCATAGCAACCGCAGCCACATGTAGTCATTGTCCTCTACCATAGTATTCTATAGAACACATCTTATATAGAAGCCTCGAGTTGCTTGTCTACTTTTTCATACCCGGTTATCAGTACGACAACACATTAACCTTGTTGAGATAGACCTAAACCTGAGCAAGCATCACGCTCCGCACTGAGCTACATGATGAAAAGTCACCTTTCATAGAAGTAGCCATGGATGCTTAACATAGTACAGGGTGTCGGCAACAAAAGCTTGCATACTGTAGTGTCTAAGGAGACGGGTATATGGAGACAAAGAAGGAACGCTGAAGGTACCGTCGCCCTTATATCACGGCAGTTTCAGGATGTTTCATTGAAACGAGTTGCAAAGAACCCGTCATACTGTGGCTCAAAGTAGTATATATTTACATGAATGAAGAGCACACTATATACCATCATTTGAAAAGCCTTAGGCCCTCCACTTGTACATAGTTCCATTGTTTGCAGCCCCAAAGGTTGAGCCAATCTCTCCCCACTTGATCTTACTGAAGGTAACAGTAGGCAATTTTTCGATTTGCTGAATGACCTTTGGATCTCCCTCAGTTGCGTTGCAAGGACCCGAATTACCGGCGTCAAGCCATTTCATGAAGCCACTGTTGTCCCACCAGACTGAAAGTGCAAGGACCATACCACGAGACAGAGCATCGCCCATGCCCTTGAGGCCACCAAGAGCATTGAACTGTGTAGCCCCGCCCTGGGCATCGCAGAAAGGCTGGTCCATGGTGATGTTGACGGAGGTATTTTCGATAACAACTCCGTTCTGCACGTACTTGCGCACGATAGCCTGGAGCACACCATCCTTGGCAGGGAACTGAGTGACGACACTGAACGGCTTTGTAGTGTCGACTTTGAGCCCGGGGCCGTAAAATGTCTTGTCGTTCCGGTGTAGGTAGGGGTTGTCACCACAGCCATTTTTGTCGCACACACCCGCGGACGTTGGCCCGCATTCATCACCCTTACATGTGAAAAGGCTCTCTCCCGAGCATGTGTGGGGCGCGATTTGGTTGGAGCGACTGTTGGCTTCCCAGATGTCCATCTCATTGCAGCAGACGCCATCTCCCGCAATGTTACCCTGAGAAGAATTAGAACTAGTCAGGATGGGGCGTGACATGTACTTACAACACCCTCAACCCAGGGTGTGACGAAGCACTGAGCATCGCAGTACCTATTGAATCAGCCGTTTATCACCGATTCACTGTGTATGTCCGCAACTCACCCTGTCCCATACGAAGCACCACCCGGATTGAGCTCAGATCGACCGCCGTCCGCCTTCATTTCCGACAGGTATAAAGCGCCATTCATACCACAAGGAAGCCTCGAAACATCGACGTCAAATGTGAATTCATTTCCAGTCAATTGCAACATCTCGTAATTCTTCTCGTCTTCGTTGAGAAGATAGACGCGAGGACTTATATAGTCACCGGATGGCCCGAACATGTCTAGGCGCATGCTATCGCCAGAAGTGGTCACACCGTACTGCGTGTAGTCTGAGATGCTCTCCATGATGCAATTCTGAGCACAAGTCTCCTCATCTGGGCATACCGCTGGGTCAGGGGTGGTTCCCTGGACGCAGCCAAGGGTTGTGCTGTTTTTCTGATGGATCGAACGCATCGAAGATTCGAGCACAATAGCAGTGTTCTTTGGGGTACATCCCCCAGCAGTGGTGCATTCCCAAATTGTGAGCTTCGGATGTACTTCGGGCGACGTTCCGGGAGTTTGCGCAGATGCCAGAGCTATCAAGGTAGCGGCAAGGAAAACGTGTGAAGCCATAGCAGGGATAGACAAGAAAATCAAGGCAAGATAGACTGTTGCACAGATGGCAAAGTGAGTTGCACGGCGTCTTATAGGGACATATCTGTAGTGGCCCGACCACCCCAAGCAGTCAAATTGTGATGCAGCGTGATTGGAGCCTTCAATATACCCGACAGCAAGATCAAAAGAGCCTCAATGCAGATCTTAGTCCTTAAGGTGAAAAGGCCGACCCTAGAGATGCTGTTTTGAGCGTGCTATTGGTCGCCGTGTTGAGCCTGGCGTTATAGCACATGTAATCCTTGTTTCGAAACCCAGTATGGTGCAGTAGCGGCGCCCTAGCCCGGAAACTAGAGCGTTCCCTCGAGAGTCGTTCTTCTTTAGATGCGACGGATTAATCTATCAGGTACCGTGTATATTGCGTGTTATTGCGGGGCCCCACGCATGCTGTGAGGCCGGGGCGATGTTCCGGCTTCACCTTGCCAAACAGAGCGTCGCCTCTCAATGAGGCAGGTATCCTAGGGCTCGGCACGCTTGCTGGAGATCAGCACATGGACCGCAAATTCCGCTGGATATGCGCATGCTGAAAATGGATCGATAAAGAAACATGCCGCAGATTGACCGTCAGGTACACCACAGATCGAAGGTTGGGGGAACAGGGACCAGGATTCGCAGGTGCATGCGGTATGTGGTATGCGGCTAGACCTCCGGCGCAAAGATTCAGAAATAAGAGACAGCCTAGGGTAATTAGATGAGGGGGACTCTCATCCGTGGGACTCTCACTGTCAAAACTCGGTCCTTGTTCATCGAATTAGTGGCAATAACTCGAGAGCGCTACAAGGCCACTGGCAACTACCGCACAAGTGCGCCAACTAGGGAAGAGCACTCGCCCGTGTCACAACAGAGGCGACGGGGAAGCGTCAGACCGACCGACTCGGGTAACTACGCTTGGTCGTTGACTAGTTCGCAACTTTATCGTCTCTCAAATGTGTCAACTCCACTATCAATTTCAAGCGCTGCCTAATACTATCGCTTAGTTGACCGTTGCATATCTTATTCCGAACCGAGATTTTCTCTACCACCAGCATCTTCAGAATCGGTACCTTTCTGATAGCCTCGCCACCACTGCGTGCTCCACAGCTCGTGTGTCGCTTTGCTTATTGATTGCCAAAGGCCTCGAGAATACATCTGACGGAGCAAACACTTTGCTCTGAATGCCCATCATGACTTTTGAGAACGTTCCACATCCGGATCAAGTGGACCAAGGCGATGGATCTGACGAAAAATGCTCCTCCAGTGGAAGCTCTTAGGATGGCAACACTGCAGAGGTTTCTCCGCGCAGTGTGCATGCTGACGACGACCAACGCGAGCAAGTCGACGCCTCAGAATGTTCGCACGAAGATCTTTATGTTCGAGATGTCTTTCTTGATCCGCGCGAATCTCGAAGTCTGCTGGAACACTGGCATCGCCCCAGAGACCCCGTTGAACATGACACAGCAGGTGTGGACGACCGGGAGCTACCCAGCCCCGAGCATGGAGGCCGGGTAGAGTCCGACGAATTCCGATCTATAGCTGCTGCAGCGAAGAAACGAATCGCAGACAAGAAAGCGATCGGGGGACATTGCGCACTTTCCGGACAAATGGACTGCTCACGGCCATTCTCGACGCAGACATTCAAACCTCTGGGAGCAGACACTCTACTAAGCAGCGAATCCCCGAACCTCGACTCATTGAGCGGGCTCCCGAATCAGGCCAATGAAGACCTCATGCGGGACACATCGACGCTGCCATATGAGGAGATAGAGACAAAGAGCAAGCCAGTGGTGACAGACAGCCGTTCATTACCTGAAGTACGCGCCAACACACGATCTCATCCTGATGTGGTCGGAGGCTCCAAGGAATCGTGTGACACAGCGCGTGATTGCTTGGCTAATCGACTTAGTCTTGTTGTCATGTCGGCGCGTGTCACGGCCTCATCGAGTTCGGAAACCGCTCAAATCACACCAGAGCCGGCATTGAGTACGCCAATCAACAATGACGGCGCTCTCAACAGCACCAGGGTTTCCGACGAAGGCGAACTTACGCTACCACTGCCACCATCGCGTACTGAGCAACAAGTATATGTGCCCCCCCGACCATACTCAGTCGATTCTGTTGCTCAAACGTCACCGCCTCCAAGACTGGTGGACCGCCGTCTTGCCTTCAACAGTCCCGTCGAGCCAAGACCGTCACCGGCACTCTCGAACGATGCTGGCGAGACTTTAGGCAACTTGACTGAGCTTACCGAGCGTCTAAACATTGTGAGAACTGGCATTGACGAGGCTGGGATAGTCTCGCAATCTCGATTTGCAAGCCCAGTTGCATGGGGCGGACTTGCGCGCAGAGGATCGTCGCTGGTGGAGTCGTGGGTAGACACTGCTGCGGCTGGTGAAGACGTTGACATGGGAGGCGGTGACAGGACATGGGGAAGCCGGATCAGCTCAACGTCACAGCTAGCGCATCCGCAGCCAAGTTGTGGACCAGGGTATAGACATGCAGTGCTAGACTCGCCATCACCTCGGACGTCCTCGACAGGGCGGCCAGCACTGTCTAATCGCTCTTCATATCGGCCATCGCCACTATCTGGATTACATATTGAGGAGCGGAAAGTAACGGAAGCAGCTAGCGACGAGGAGAACCGCGACAAGAGAAGTATTCAAGACACACGGAAGCGTCGCAGTTCAGAGACAGATACGCAGGACGAGCAATTCCTCAAGAAGATTCGCACAAGGTATAATTCAATATAGGATCGCAAGACTTTCGAGTCTAGGAAAGAATCTGGCGCAGGTAGCTCTCTAAGTAGTTAAAGCAGATATTAATGTTATAAGGTATAAGAGTAAAGAGATTTATAAGTAAGTAAAGTACCTTACTACTTCTCTAACTTACTAGCTACTTTCTAACTTTATCTTACTATATTACTTTTTTCTTTTTTTCTTAGCTAGTTTACTTTAAGCTTAGTATATTTACTTAGCTTAGCTTACTTTCTAGTAGTATAGAGAGCTCTTTTATAGTTATATTTATAATTAAACTTTATTTAGAGCTTAAGATAGCGTTTAATAAATATACTAGGCTAATTTAAGCTAACTTAGCCTATATTATACTTAGCGCGTAGAGAATTAGCTATATTAGCTATAGCTATAAGCCTAGAAAGAAATCTATGCGTAACTAGCTTAAGTATATACTTAATAACTATATCTTTCTTAGACTTAGTTAGATTTATTAATTTAAGCTAGCAATTTGCTTATAG
>Ga0265780_10009212_pt1 | contig 11859 bp, 17 predicted proteins | sample P1T30metagenome_FD_192432 | JGI IMG/M metagenome (GOLD analysis project Ga0265780, IMG submission 192432) | Plant litter microbial communities from East Loma Ridge, Irvine, California - P1 T30 | ecosystem: Environmental > Terrestrial > Plant litter > Unclassified | place: USA: California... | reverse complement strand
ATGGAGCATGCAAAAACATGGGTAGAGCAGAAAATTAGTGAGGCAGCAATAACAAGATTTTTCATCGTCAGTATTTTTTTGATTGTGATTGGACGGCTGCTTTTGGCCGAACCCTGCCGTTGCACCCAGCATAGCAGCTCGCCAGGCTGAAACGCAGCGGCCGCGGCGACCGGCTGCATCCGACCCAAAGCGGTCGTCTTCGCGCGGACCGAACATAGTCAATTTCTTAGAATCCAAGATCCTATATTACTCAACAAGATAGTGGCCAGCCAAATAGCCAACAATCGTTTTCGTTCCGTATCGTTAAAAGACTTTAACGATATTGGGGGTGTAAACGCAAATCGAAGTGGCTTCGGATCACCAAGGCGTTTCCGACGTTGAGAAATAACACGACGAAAGCCCTCGAACCAGAGTCCGATCGAAATGAAAATCAGTAAGTACCCTAGTGCATCCATCATAAAAGTGTGCCAGCAATTCGCTTAAAACAATAATTGAAATCCGCCTCACCGACGTCTGCTTTTAGCCGAACCCGGCCCTTCAGGCAAGCATAGCAGGTTGCCGGGTTGAAAATTTAGCGGTGGCCGCGACAGGCCGGTACCGACCCAAAGCGGTCATACACAGATTACAGATTTTGACCGGATGGGTTGCTAGGTCTTGGGAACGATCTCATAACCGGTCCGAATCTGCCCTCTTTTTCTGAGCAATTCGGACGTAGCTGCGGCGAGAGCATTATCCTCAACGATGCGGCCCACCAAGCAGCCTGCCTCGTCGAAATACCCTACTAAATGCGAGTTGAGTGAAATCCAACGCTCGATTGGAATCCCACCGCTCGTCAATTTTCCGATCACTTCTTCATCAGTAATATCCATTTTCTTGAATGGCTCCTTTTGGCCGAACCCGGCCGTTCAGGCCAGCATAGCAGGTGGCCAGGTTGTGAAGTCACTGACTGTCTCCACAGGCAGCTTCCGACCCATTCCGGACGTTCAGGGTTCCTCAGCGAAGTTGCAGCTTCTGCTTCTGCGAGGCAAGCACAACTGACGGCACTTGTTGTGATCTGCAATCCTTCAGTGATACGCCAAGCGCATCCACTGGTCCGAACCATTGGTAGGCGCTTGCAAAACCACCAGTTCGCAGAACCCAAGCTTTGTTGGTTTTGGTGTTCATCACAACCGTATGACGAAAGCCATCCGAAACCTTACTTTCATCCGGGACCATGACCCTAATGAAGGACGCTGCATCGGTCGTGTCCGGTGCTTTACCTACGGGAATGGGAGTTTTGAATCCGGAAAATGTGATGCCGTAGCGCTCTGCTAACGTCTGAGACATGGAGCATGCAAAAACATGGGTAGAGCAGAAAATTAGTGAGGCAGCAATAACAAGATTTTTCATCGTCAGTATTTTTTTGATTGTGATTGGACGGCTGCTTTTGGCCGAAAGAGGCCTGTCGGAAAACAGATGTTTGCCGACACCTTGTTCGTCCTGTACGAACTGCTTTCGTCGGTAAGGAACGTTGCGTACGCAAAACCCAGTCGGATCGATGAGCAGGCGGAAACCTTACTTTAGACCATTTCCGTCACGGACAAAGATGCTTAGCGGCAAATTTTTGGGTTTAGCGTACTATTTTTTCCGAATTCTGTAGTTACACCTAGTCGAGCAATGATGCATCAGGGTTTGCCTGCCAGAGCTACCTTTGCCGCCTCAACAACGCGTGGCTCATGTGACAGCTTTACGACAGTTAGCGGAACGCTGTTCAGAGATTCTGGCCGAACCATGATATGGCCTTTCGGGCAGGCCAGGTTGTAGGTGGCCAGTTGCTTCGCGAAGAATTCGCTTTGCTTTGGGTCACGCAGCGCAGTTGCATTCCCTTCTATTGTAAGAATCCACTCCTTAGCATTATTGAAGCACAGATATTCCCGCTGGTTTTGCGAAATAATCGAATAACCAATGTAGCAAAGTAGCGCACCAAACGCAATGCTACCTCCAATCTTTAAGACTAAGGAAATTTTAATTTCACCGGTAAACGCTTCTGTCATTTTATGCTCTCCATTTATCGAAACTCATATATGGTAAGAATGGAGTTCGTATTTCTTTGGATTCTGTCAAGAACCACTCTTTCAATTTCTTATGCTCGTCACGGACAGATTGGTCTACGTACACTCCCTCTTTACTGATCCTAATGAGAAGCTGCTGTTCCTCGATTGCTTTTAATCGTAGATTTAGCAAGTAGTTCTCAATATCCTTTCCAAATAAAAAGCTAGCTTCATGCAGCTTGTTCTGCAAGATGCCGAGTTTAGCGAAATCGTAAGGCTTTCCTTCTGCCGCATATGAGATAACGCTCCAGGCATACTGGAAAATCGCCATTCGCCTCTCGAAAAGGTCAAGGTTCAATTTAGCGTTTGCCACCTCTTTCGCCTGTGCGGCTATTTCTTTAGCCTGGCGGGCCGTCTCAGCTTGCCTCTCTGCGATTTTTTTCATGCCCCTTTGAATCATGATGCCGAAAATCGCAGCTACTGCAGTGATACCCGAAGTAACAATCAGCTTCAACTCTTCGATTCCAAAGGCTACTTGACACATTTTTTACTCCGAAAATTGAGGCGTAGCCTTGACTATCCGCAAGATTTTACCTATTTTGTCCAACCCTTCGCCCATACATCAAGCGAAGCATTTTCATAAAGTTTATAACCATGGCTGCAGATAAACTGTAAGGCGAACTTTCCTTGATCGTTGACTGGCACATTGATCTCATCGTAAATATTTTCGATCAATTGAGGGTTTCCATTTTTATCTCGGAAAAAGAAACGAATTATCCCTTGCTCGCTTCTTTTGTTCATAAACGATAGGCGAATATGCGCAATCGATTGTTTTGGTGCTTGCACTTTCATTTCCATGAATTTATCTTGCAACTCAACGAGTTTCATTGACCCCGTGAATCTACCGCTCAGGTAGCCGTCATTATCAAAAATGAACCGGTGAAAGCAAAAGCGTCCACCCAACATTCTCTCCAAATCAGCGCTATCAATCTTACTTAGCTCGATGTTGTGTAGTCTCATACGATTAATTACATGAAACGAAGATTCAATAATCCATATTACTAATAAACCAAGACCAACCAGCAGCCAGGTATAGCCGGATACCTGAACAACCAAGTTGACAAATTTCCATTTATCCAAATTCGGTATGCCTAATTCATCACGAAAAAAGGCGAGCATACCCCAAATACCCCAAAGACTACCTAGGAATTCGACGAATAATCCTTCGCTAATTAGCGCTTTGACGAAATTCCAACGAGATTTTAGGGTGCCCAGCAATTTGCATTCCTTTTCAATTCTTTAAATCTGAAGTGAGATAACACCGATCAATCATAACTTGGCAAATTTCGTCAGCACCATGACATGCGCTTGGGCCAGCCTCCTTCTCAAGCGCCACGTGAGTTGCTCAAGATTTTCGCTCTAATTAGCTTCGAACGTCTAGTTTGGGCGTCAACCGCGACATCGTCGACCGCGACTTCGACTCGATCGAGCGCAAATCTACGGCAAAGGTGGCTGCCTAACCGTCCACTCTTAAGCTGGTGTTATTTTTCGAATAGAAAATTTATTTCTCTTTAAAAACAAAAGGTTAGGAAAAATCTTGTGAGTCAATACACCTAAAAAATTGCCGTTGGAACACAACTTAACTTATTTCTTAGCCCCTCTATCGAATCTTACAAGAGGATTTTTAGTTTCCAAAATCCAATTATTGCCCTGCCGTAGTTTCTGTCGATCTTCACGGGCTAAAATTCCTGACATACTTAGAACTGCCCGCAAAGAAAAGGGCCGGTGTAGAAGACCGGCCCCGGGCACAACAATGTTATTACTTAAGGAGCTTTTATGCGTATCACCTTGCAACTCGGCAGTACAACATTGACCATCGATCTAGCGCCGGCCGTCGTCTTGTCGTTCATGACGATGACCATGCTATCTGTCCCGATGGCGTAACCCCTTTGCGTCTCCAGCGGCTGGTTCTCTAGACCGGTCGCTGGAAACGCCTTCAAGGGTATGTCACACGGAACCGACCGTCAAAGCTTTTCCAGACGCATTTTGCCGCATTAGTACGTTTCTCGTAGGGGAACCCCATACTTTGGGGTCCCCCTTCTTTTTGCGACCTTCAACGCTGATTCCGCACGCTGGACTCTTTTGCCGGCTCTGGAAACATCATTATTGTGACGTGGCACGAGCCGGAGTGTGGAAGCTGGGGTCTGAGGTGCAACGGAACGGAAAACCGGGTTAAGGGCTGCTTTCGACCCAAAGCGGCCATCCATTGCAAAGCTCGGTGCAATGCTGTTAGGTGTATTACGCACACTATTCACGGTACGCCAACATTGCTTGCTTTGCGCATCGAACGGATTCTCTGACAACATCGTCCTCGGTATCGCTCGCAATTTTGTTCAGAGAGGAAATGACAAATCCGGGCACCTGCCATATTGGCTGCAATAGGGCTAATCCCCAGTCATGCCATAGCTCTCGAAACTCGTTGGCGATGTGCCATACCAGGGCGCCGTCAGCAGTGTTTTCTGCCCAATTCTTGACAGCGTCTTGCACATCTACGAGCGTTCTGGTCATTGCATTGTCGCGAATCGATTCCTTTGAGATAACGTGCATGAATCAGCCCATGATGCGGTCATCCAAACCATATTGCGCCCGAGCGTTGAGATGGTCTCGCAACGTCGTCCCTTCGTAGTCCCGGTGAAACAGGCCACGCTCCTGAAGAATTGGGATGACCCCATCAACGAAGGCATCGATCCCATCATCATAAATATCGGGAGATACCCAGAAACCATCAGCAGCGTCTGCTTCAAACCATTCTTGCATGTGGTCAGCCGCTTCGGCGGCCGGACCGGCGATCACTGGGTGATAGTCGATAACCCCGTGGGCAAGTATGTCACGCAAGGACCAGCCTTCGCGCGCGACCTCGAGCGCATATGCCGAGCGCGGATCTTGTGGCGACGCACGGGCCGTTATCAGTTGTTCCTTCGAAAGAGACCTGTTAAGCATGGAGGCATCGAGTCGGATGCCGAGCATCTGCTGCAAATATGCCACGCGACCTGGGAACGTTCGCTCGGTCAACGCCATACGGCGATCGAGTGCTGTACGCTTATCGCCAGCGATCGTTGTCATCAGCCCGACGATGAACTTAATTTCTTCGGGATCACGACCGGCACGTTCAGCCGCATTCCGAAACGCGGTACGCTGCTCCCGCGCGCTCTCGATCGTGAAGGCCGCGCCAATGACGGCGCTGGCGTAGGGACCGGCAAGTGCGCAAGCATTCGGGCCACCCCCCGCATGAAAAATGACAGGCTGGCCCTGTTCAGATGGAGGGATATAGAGCGGACCGCGTGCGGCGACGAATCTGCCTGTTTGAATGTTCGGTGTGATCTGTTGGCCGTTGGCAAACTGTCCGGTTTTTTGGTCATGCACCCAGGCGTCCATGCCCCAGCTACCCCACAAGGCTTGTACCAAGCGCACCGTTTCATGCGCACGGGCATAGCGCTCCGCGCTGGATGGCAGGCGCATGCCGTAATTCGCTGCGACATCATCGCCGTTCGACGTCACGGCATTCCAACCGGCTCGCCCATGGCTCATGATATCGAGGGCTTTAAACTGCCGCGCCAGGTTATATGGTGCATTGAAGGTGGTGGAACCGGTAGCGACCAAACCAATGCGTTCCGTACCGCGCGCCACCGCGGCGAGCGTCAGCATGACATCCAGATTGAAGTGAGGCGCCTCATGCTCGATGTCGCTAACATGAGATGGCCCGTCAGGCAAGAACACGAACTGCATCTTGCCGCGTTCCGCTGCCTGCGCATGCCGTACTTTTGCGTCAAAGCTCGCATAGCTGGTTGGATCGACCCAAGGCATGCGCCACGCATCAGGCTGCGACCCGTATCCGTTTCCTAAGTGCATACCAATAATCATTTTTCTTGGCTTAACCATGGACACTCTTGAGGAAATGTTGATTGATGAAGCTGTCGTCTACCGGGATGAACAACAGAACCAGGCGTCACCCTACGCAAAGGTTGATGCTCCTCCCCCAGCGTTGGAAAGGGAGCCGAGGTAAAACTGATCAGCGTGGTGCGCTGATCGCGCGATTGCGCTCGATGACGTGATCGTGTGTCGGCGGAGTGGTAGCCTGCATGAACTCTTCCATCACTGCGTCACGATTGCCTGGAGCGCGGTCCTTGTCTGCTGCTGCCAAAGCCTGGCGCAGTTCGTCAGTTGGTAACTCGGTGCAATAAGCAGGCGTGCCAGGCTGCTGGCGCCATGAATCGGCCAACGTACCTGCGTCCACCGGATCAAATCCGGCCTCATCGACCAATTGCTCAACAATTGTTTTGTTAGAGCTGTCATCGCCAGCCACCGGCATCGCAATACGCCTTGGCGTGCCTTGCGGCTGTCCATTTTCTGCTAGGGTATGTGCCAATGCTGCATTGAACGCCTTGATGACAGGTCGTCCGAGTTGTTCACTGGTCCACACACTTTCCGGTTTGCCCTGCTCAACGTCAGCAATCTTCTGGTCTCGCATCGGATAGTAGTTAGAAGTGTCGACGACGCAAACTGTAGCCGGTACCTCAGCAAACAAGGTACTGACGTCCGAGATGCTTGCAAACGGGATGGACAAAATGATGACGTCGACGTTTTTAACGGCATCCGTAGATGCAACAGGGGTTGCACCGATCTTCTCAGCCTGCTCACGGACTTCTTCAGGCCCCTTGGCACCAGCCAGTTTGACCATGTGACCCGCTGCTACAAATTTGCGTGCGAGAGTGCCACCAATATTACCTGCGCCGATTATGCCGATTTTCATCTTTTACTCCATTAAAAAATACTGCGGTATATCGCTTGTTTGCGGCGATACAAATAAAAACGCCGAGGCGTTCAAGTAGCTGGCGAGTGAGCCAATGCCTCTAGAGTAAGGACCAGGTCATCCATGCTTTGATCTGTCAATCTGCATAATGTCTTGATCTGGCTGGTGACACCGCGTACTTGATCCTCAAGCGACCGCCCGTGCCCGGTGAGGTCCACTATGACCCGTCGCTCGTCTGAAGGATCTCGTGTACGCGTGACAATCCGGCCAGCCTCAAGCCGTTTTACAAGCGGTGTAATCGTTCCAGTGTCCATTCCAAGACGGGAGCCGAGCACACCAACCGACACCGGAGACTCGTCCAGCAGTTCGAGCACCGCGAGGTATTGCGGAAAGGTCAAGCCCAGCGGGTCCAACAGCGGCTTGTGTAGGCGCGCCATGCGATTCGCTGCGCCGTACAGTGCAAAGGACAACTGAGTACCAATGGATCGTTTTTCTGTATGCATTCCTCTATTGTACAAGAATCTAGCGCACTAGATGTAAAGGCGAGTGTTGGGGAAACACCGGCTTGGCTGGGGTCAACGGACAACTTTCTTTCATCGTTATCTACGATGTGCTGGATACCACTTGCGCTGGTAATGACCGGATCTCCGTACCTTCAGACATGGTCAAAGCCCGTGTGGCTGCCGACCGATAATCAAAGGTATTGAAGTTTGGTATCCACATTTCCAATGTCTGCACGTTTTGACCATGCACTCATCGCGTGCGATGACTATGGAAAATAAGGCACTTCGACATTGCACTTTGCTGCGAGACGAATGTCTGGTTTTGGTCGAACCCGGACGTTCGATCCAGCATAGCATATTGCCAGCTCGAAAATCCAGCGGCGACCGCGACGGGCCGGTACAGACCCAAAGTGGTCGTTTGCTGACTGATCAAATAGGCTACAGAAAGCGCGAATAGCTGTTCCGAGCGCCACCCGACTGCGACAACTTCTCCCGCACAGCCTGCAGTTTGCTGACCAACTTGGCCCGCTGCTTGGGGGCCTTTAACCTCGCTGGAAGACGGCTCAACCAATGACCATTCGGCCCAACAGACAATTCACGCTTTCTGGAGAGCTGGCGACTAGTCGGAAGCGGTTTCGCCACCATCACTTCGATGAAGTGGTCTAGCTGTGCCAAGGAGCTGAACTGCAGATCCACATCGGCAGCGTCAACATGCAGAACCATAAACCCTTTATGCAATACCTCCACCGGCGCAGATGGGACAAACTCTGTATCTGACCCAGCTACTGGTACATGAACCCAGAATGCTAACGGCGCAGTTCGCCAATCAGGCTCAAGCGTGAAGTGGAAATGTGGAGTCATAGAACGGCAGTTATCGGTAGCTGTCGAAAACGCGTAAGCCAACATACATCACAGCGATCGCGTTTGGTGGAACCCGGCCGTTCGGTCGAGCATAACAGGTTGCCAGGTTGAAAATCCAGCCCTGGCCACGACAGGCCGGTACCGAACCAAAGCGGAAGGTCGGCATATAGCTATATCGGGCGTATTTCATGTCACCAGGCCTTACCAGAAAATCATGTATTTTCGAAATGCTCCACCATCATCTGGAATGCCCAGAATGTCAAATATACGTCCGATGTAAGCCAGGCAGCTTTCTCGAAGTTCGGTGTCCTCCAAGTGAAAATCGTCAACGAACGGGTCCATTTGCTCCAGTACCCAGTCGCGGCTTGGATGCTGTTCTATCCCATCGATAAGACGGTCCAGAAGCGAATTGAGCAGAGGCTCAAAGCGCATTCGCTCTTGCGCGGCCGGAGCGCCTGGGAGGTCGATGAACTTCGGTTCACCTCGCAATTTACGCATCTGCCCGACTTTTGCACTAGTTACGGAAAGACGCATGTCTGGTGTCCAGCCGAAGACTGCTGTGGCCACAGCGATGGCGGTGAATGAAAAAATTAGAAATCCACGTCGCATACGCGCTGCCAAAGAATGTCAATCTAATAATTATACTTTTGATGTGCGCTTTTGGAACGGCAGTTTCCTCAGCTTACGACCGTCCAGTTTTGGCCCGCATGCGGACTGTCGCGCCGTCTCATAAGCTCGTTGCTATCAACAATCCCAAGGTTTCTCCGGCGTTCCCGGGAACGTCGGCCCGCGTCAGTTGATTCACGCCGATGCAGCCACCTGGCTGCCCGCCTCCAGCAGCGGCAGCAGAATCATGAAGCTGCTCCCCTGCCCCAGTCCGTCGCTCAGCGCATGCACGCTGCCGTCGTGCAGCGCAGTGATGCGCTTGACCAGCGCCAGCCCGAGGCCGAGGCCGCCCTGGGCGCGGTCGGGCGTGCGCTCGGCCTGGATGAACAGGTCGAATACATACGGCAGCAAGGCGGCATCGATGCCGCTGCCGTTGTCGGTGACCATGATGCAGGCTTCGCCGGCGTCGGTTGTCAGCGACAACGCAATCCGCCCGCCTGGCGCGGTGTATTTGGCGGCGTTGTTGAGCAGGTTGACGACCACCTGCACCAGCCGCGTGTAGTCGCCCAGCACACGCGTGGCGGCGCTGGTGTCGTCAACTGTGAACTCATGGCCGCGCGCCTCCATCAATGGCCGCGCCTGTTCGACTGCGCTGTGCAGCACATCGGCGAGCGCCAGCGGCTGGCGCGCAATCTGCACCAGCCCGCGCGTCACGCGCGACACGTCGAGCAAATCGTCTACCAGGTCGGTCATGTGGCGCACCTGGCGCAGGATGATGTCGCCGGCCTTGTTGACACGCTGAGGGTCCAGGCTGGGCAGCTTGAGCAGCTGGGCGGCGCTGCTGATCGGGGCCAGCGGATTGCGCAGTTCGTGGGCCAGCATGGCCAGGAATTCATCCTTGCGCAGGGCCGCCTGGCGCAACTCGTCCTCGGCGCGCTTCTGGTCGTCGATATCGGTGCAGGTGCCCATCCAGCGGGTGATGGCGCCGGCGTCGTCGCGAATCGGCAGCGCCCGGCCCAGCACCCAGCGGTAGACGCCGCTGTGGTGGCGCAGGCGATACTGGATTTCATAGACCTTGCCGGTGGCCAGGCTGGCGCGCCACGCCGTCCAGGCGCGTGCGCTGTCGTCGGGATGGAAAATATCGTTCCAACCGTCGCCATCGGTCGAACCTTCCGGCACGCCGGTGTAGTGGTACCACTGCTGGTTGTAATAATCGTGGTAGCCGTCCGGCAGCGTCGACCAGACCATCTGCGGCATCGCATCGGCGATGGTGCGGAACTTGGCTTCACTCTGCCGCAGCGCCGCCACGCCGCGCAGTCGTTCGCCGGCGGTACGCACGCGCGCGGCGACCTCGCGGATCAGCATCAGTTCTTCCGGTGTCCACGCGCGCGCATGCGCATCGTTGACGTACAGGATCGCGGCAAGCACGCCGTCTTCGACGACCGGCGCGTTGACGAAAGACGCGGCGCTGCGCGCACGCAGGGCCGCCGCGGCCGGCGCCGTCCGTGCGTCGGTGTCGACGTCTTCGACGACCATGAAACGGTCCAGCTTGAGGTCGTCGATGAACGAGCCATACTGGCGCAGCGGCGTGCTCCCGGCCAGCGTGGCGACACCGGCGGCGCACCAGTCACGCACCACGTGCAAGGTGTCGGTAGCATGGTCGATGGTACCGTAGCCAACGCGGCTGGTGGCGAGCGCCAGGCCCAGGATGGACGCCGCAGTGTAGCCGATGTCGTCGGCTGTCTTCAGGTCGCGGATCGATTCGGTCAGGTTCACCAGCACGCCGCGCAGTCCCTGGACCTTGGTCGCCTGGACGCCATCGGCCTCGGTGGCCGAATGCAGGATGTAGCGGACAGCGCCTGCGCCATCGTGCACCGGCGTGTTGACCACTTTCCAGTACCGGCGCTGGAACCCGGCGCCATCGGCAATATCGTAGCGATGCACCGCCATTTCGTCCGCCCGGCCGCTGTCGATCACCCGTTGCAGCGACGCGCGCAGCAGCACCGCGCCGTCAGCTTGCGGGTCGACCGGATTGGCGGGGAAAGCGGCAAACAGATCCTGCCCCACCACAGCGGCACGGGTGCGCTGGGTCAGCTGCAAAAATGCAGCATTCGCGGCAAGGATCGTCATCGAAGGCGAGATGGCCAGATACGGTGATGGAAGAGCATCGAACAGCGCACCGAAGTCGGGAAGAGGTAGGGATTCTTTCATGCTCGGCGAAGTAGGAGGCGCGTGGCGCGGCACAACAAGAAGTGGAGCGCAAGAAGTCGAGCGACGGCAAAAATGTACGGTTCCGATTATGCCACGCGGTAACAGGTCGTGATACTCCTCCACTGCCGGAGGTTGACTGTTGAGGACGAACCACAACACGCCGGGCGCGCGGCCAGTGGCGAGGGCAGTAAAATGGTCGCCACGCACCGCTCACGCCCGCTCACCCTATATCGCACCATGCTCAATACCTTTGCCATCCTGCTGCTGTTCCAATGCCTGGGCGAGGGAATCGCCTTCGCGTTCCACCTGCCGATTCCCGGCCCGGTCATCGGCATGCTGCTGCTGTTTGCCGCGCTGGCCAAATCACCTCGCCTGATGGCCATTGTCGAGGAGACCGGCAGCGCGTTGCTGCGCCACCTGTCGCTGCTGTTCGTGCCGGCTGGCGTGGGCATCATGGCGGCCGGCGCCAGCGTGTCGGGTCACTGGCTGGCGGTTGCACTGGCGCTCGTCGGCAGCACGCTGCTGACCCTTGCCGTCACTGCCCTCGTCATGCGCGCCGCGCTGGCCGCCACCAAACAGGATGGTCCCGATGCCTGAATTTCCGCAGTTTGTCCCGGCGCTTGCCCCACAGTTCGGCCGCATCTGGGTCTACCTCGCCGCCTCCCCGCTCCTCGGCCTGACGCTCACCTTGTGCGCGTATGCGGTGGCCCATGCGATCTACGCCCGCTGCAAGTTCTCGCCGCTGGCCAATCCGGTGGCCATTGCCATCGCGCTGATTGCCGCCGTGCTGGCGATGAGCGGCATGTCGTATCACGATTATTTTGCCGGCGCCCAGTTC
>Ga0265780_10009211_pt1 | contig 11860 bp, 11 predicted proteins | sample P1T30metagenome_FD_192432 | JGI IMG/M metagenome (GOLD analysis project Ga0265780, IMG submission 192432) | Plant litter microbial communities from East Loma Ridge, Irvine, California - P1 T30 | ecosystem: Environmental > Terrestrial > Plant litter > Unclassified | place: USA: California... | reverse complement strand
ATCACCGAGTACGCCGGTATGGTGCGTTTCGAAAACGTGGAAGAGGGCGTGACCGTTGCTCGCCAGGTCGACGAAGTCACCGGCCTGTCGACCCTGGTCGCGATCGATGCGAAACGCCGCGGTTCGCTGACCAAGACCCTGCGTCCGCAAGTGAAACTGATCAACGAGCAGAACGAAGAAGTCAAGATCGCCGGCACGGAACACAGTGTGGCCATCGGCTTCCAGGTCGGCGCGCTGATCATGGTCAAGGACGGCCAGTCGGTATCGGTCGGCGAAGTGCTGGCACGTATCCCGACCGAATCGCAGAAGACGCGCGACATCACCGGTGGTCTGCCGCGTGTTGCCGAGCTGTTCGAAGCGCGTTCGCCGAAAGACGCCGGCATGCTGGCGGAAGTCACGGGTACGGTTGCGTTTGGTAAAGAAACCAAGGGCAAGCAGCGTCTGGAAATCACGGACATGGACGGTGCCAAGCACGAGTTCCTGATCACCAAGGACAAGCAAGTGCTGGTCCACGACGGTCAGGTCGTGAACAAGGGCGAGATGATCGTGGACGGCCCGGCCGATCCACAGGACATCCTGCGTTTGCTGGGTATCGAAGCGCTGGCGCGTTACATCGTCGACGAAGTGCAGGACGTGTACCGTCTGCAGGGCGTGAAGATCAACGACAAGCACATCGAAGTGATCGTGCGCCAGATGCTGCGCCGCGTGCAGATCGTGGAAGCAGGCGATGCGAACTACATCGTCGGCGAACAGGTCGAGCGTTCGGAGCTGCTGGAAGAAAACGACCGCGTCAACGCGGCCGGCAAGATTCCTGCAACCTACGAGAACGTGCTGCTGGGTATTACCAAGGCGTCGCTGTCGACCGATTCGTTCATCTCGGCCGCATCGTTCCAGGAAACCACCCGCGTGCTGACTGAAGCTGCGATCATGGGCAAGCGCGACGGCCTGCGCGGCCTGAAGGAAAACGTCATCGTCGGCCGCCTGATTCCTGGCGGTACCGGCCTGGCCTTCCACCGCGCCAAGAAGGAAAAAGAAGTCTGGGAAGCCGAAGAGCGTCAAGCCCTCCTGCAGCAAGAGAAGGCCAATATGGCTTCCGAACTGCAAGCCATGGAAGACCAGGCGCAAGCAGCAACCCACCAGGAAGACGGCGAGTAATCGCTGTTGGACTGAACAAGAACGGCGCCTGAGGGCGCCGTTTTTTTTCGACCGCGTTTTTTGGCAACCTCTACTGGCCTTGCTCCGCTTTCTTGCGCGCCGCATCCTCGCGCTCCATGCGCGCCCGCACGCCGCCGTCCACACCGGTACCGCCTGGCATGGGCTGGTACAGCGAGCCGCTCGTGGGCGCTTGCCCCGGCGGCGCATTCTCCATCTGCGATTTGTGGGCGATATTGGCCGACACCCGCTCGGTCAGGTCGGGCGCGATATGGTGCGACCAGATGGCGCCGCGTGCCTTCCAGCCCGTGGGCACTTCCTCGCTCGGGTGCAGCGACGTGTGGACGATGTATTCCACCACCTTTTCCGGTGGATCCATGGCGGGCATGCGCGCGGTGCGGCCGGTGTAATTGGCCGCGTGATCGAAGAAGGGCGTGTCGGTCGCCCATGGCATGACGGTGGCGACTTCGATGGGGCCGCGCAGGCCGGCCAGGCGCAGTTCTTCGTTGAGGACGCGGCCCAGGCTCAGTACCGCCGCCTTGGTTGCCGAATACGACGCGTGATAAGCCTGCGGCACTTCGCTCTCGACCGAACCCACGTTGATCAACACGCCGGCCCGCTGCTTGCGGAACTGCTGCAGCGCGACGTGGCTGCCGTAGATCACGCCTTTCAGATTGACGTCGACAACACGCGCATGGTCTTCGATGGGAATGGCGTCGAACGGACCGATCGCACCCACCGCCGCGTTGTTGATCCACACATCGATGCGGCCGAAGCGCCGCAGGGCGGCATCGGCGAGTTTCCGCACGTCCTGCGGGTTCGAGACATCGGTCGTGACCACGAGCGCAGTCCCGCCGGCAGCCGTGGCCTGGCGCGCCACGTCGTTCAGCACGTCGGTGCGGCGCGCCGCCAGCACCACGTTTGCCTTCAGCCCGGCCAGCCGCAATGCGACACCGCGCCCGAAGCCGCTGGATGCGCCAGTGATCACATAGGTTTTGCCTGCAACACGTTGTTCGTCGCCTGCCGACAGGCTGGCGCAGCCGCACAGCACGAGCGCGGACATCATCAACAGAAAGAGCAGCGCGACATGATGTCGGGATCGGTGAACGGCCTGCATCTGCATCCCCTGTCACTACCAAAACGATGTCGGGACATGCTAGCGTCATACCGGCGGTATCATGCGTTCGATACCCGCTGGAATAAACACCGTCCGGCGCGCCGCGACGGTTCAAACCTCAACGGTGCGTAGCCGCTCCATCCTTTAAAGTGAGCACACCAGCAAACTACCGGAGTCCCCATGTCGATTCGCGCTACCCCAGCAGCACTCCTCGCCGCCATCCTCGGCACCGTCGCCTTGTCCACCGCCCAGGCGGCGGACGAACCGTCCTACGGGCCCGAACTCGAAGGTTTTACTTATCCTTACCCGGTCAAGCAATACCAGTTCACGTCCCAGGGGACGGCATTGCACATGGCCTACATGGACGTGATGCCGACAGGGACCGCAAACGGCCGCACGGCGGTGCTCCTGCATGGCAAGAACTTCTGCGGCGCGACCTGGGACGCCACCATCAAGTCCCTGACCGGCGCCGGCTACCGCGTCATCGCTCCCGACCAGGTCGGCTTCTGCAAATCCAGCAAGCCCGGGCATTACCAATACAGCTTCCAGCAACTGGCCGACAACACCCACGCCCTGCTGGAATCGATCGGCATCAAGCGCGCAACCTTTGTCGCCCACTCCACTGGCGGCATGCTGGCGGTGCGCTACGCGCTGATGTATCCGCAGCAGACGGAACAAATGGCTCTGGTGAATCCGATCGGACTGGAAGACTGGAAAAGCCTGGGCGTGCCCTCGCTGGGCGTCGACAAGTGGTACGCGCGTGAGCTGGCGCAGAACGCCGACAAAATCCGCGCCTACGAAAAATCAACGTACTACGTCGACACCTGGAAGCCGGAATACGAGCAATGGGTGCAAATGCTGGCCGGCCTGAATCGCGGCCCAGGCAAGAAGCTGGTCGCGTGGAATTCGGCGCTGCTCTACGACATGATCTACACGCAGCCGGTGGTCTACGAATTCCCGCAGATCAAAGTGCCGACCTTGCTGATGATCGGCATGAAAGATACCACGGCCATCGGCAAGGATGCGGCGCCGGCGGAGATCCGCCCGAAGCTGGGCCGGTATGCCGAACTCGGCAAGAAGGCCGCGCGCGATATTCCTGGCGCGAAACTGGTGGAGTTTCCGGCCTTGGGCCATGCGCCGCAGATGCAGGATCCCGATGCATTCCACAGCGCCCTGCTGAAAGGACTGGCGGCGAAATAGCCGCCGGGCCCCCTACCTGGTTGCCGTTGCGAGATAGCGCAGCAGGGCCGCCAGGGCGGCTTCGTCGCTGATGCCGGAAAACGGCATGCGCGTATTCGGCACCACCGCCTGCGGATCGCGCAGGAAAGCGGCCAGGTTCTTCTCGTTCCACACGATGCCGCTGCGTTTCATCGGCCCGGAAAACCGGAAGCCCTCGACCGTGCCGGCGGTGCTGCCCAGCAAACCGTGCAAGGTCGGGCCGACGCCGTTTTCGCCCGGTTTGCCACCGCCACGATGAGCTTCAGGCTGCAACTGGCGCTGACGGTGTGCCTGGCCTTGCTGGTCGTGGTGTGTGGCATGGCCCTGAAAAGCAGCATCGTGGGGCCGCTGCAGTAGCCATCGGCGTGGCACGGCGCGTTGCCAAGGGCGACCTGACTGCCGACGTCAATGTCGATTCGTACGACGAGGCTGGCAAGCTGCTGCAGGCGCCGGGCACCATGAACACGTCCCTGCGCGGACTGATCACCGAAGTCATGCAAAGCGCCGAGACGATCACCAGCGCCTCCAGCGAAATCGCCCAGGGCAATGCCGATTTGTCGAGCCGCACGGAATCGCAGGCCGCCAGCATCGAGGAAACCGCCAGCTCGATGGAGGAATTGACCGCCACCGTGGCCCACAGCGCCGACAATGCCGGGCTGGCCAACAAGCTGGCGCTCGGCGCCACCGCGCTGGCGACCATGACCGACATCGTCAAGTCCATCAAGACGGTGGCGCAGAAAATGACGGAAATCACCGCGGCTACCCGCGAGCAGAATACGGGCTTGAACAGCATCAACCAGGTGTTCGCGGAAATGGACAACTCGACCCGCAAGAATGCCGCGATGGTCGAGCAGGCCTCTGCGGCGGCGATGAGCATGCAGGACGAGGCCACGCGCCTGAACCAGGCCATCAGCGTGTTTCGGACCAGTGAGCGGCTCAGCACCACCGGTGGCCGTGCGCTGGCCTTGCGCTGAGCGCCGCGCGCCGCGCGCGCGCGTTCTGCAGAACCGAAACCGGCCAGCGCTCGCCGCCGCTGGCGAGACGCCTTCCGCAGGTACGTCGCGATACAACTAACCAAAAAGTCAGAAAGCATAATTTTCGGTATACTCTTGCGATTCCTTCACGTACAGCCGTCAAAATGACCCTTCTTAAACGCATCTCCCTCTCCGCACTGGTGTTGTCCGCGGCTCCCGTCCATGCCGGCGACCTGGAACAGGCGCTGCTGCGCTGCTCGGCATTGGGCGATGTCAGCGCCCGGCTGGGTTGTTTTGACGCGGTGGCCAAGGACGCTGTCGCGCCGGTAGCCGATGTCGCTCCGCCAGCCAAGCCGGCCACGGCGCCACTGCCAACCGTCGTCGAAAAGACCATCGCCCTGGCCGACAAACCGCCAGAGACGCCGATTTCGCGCATGGAGCAGGACTGGGAGCTGGTGCCGTCAGCCCGCCGCGGCCGCTACAATTTCCGCCCCTACCGCGACAGCTATTTGCTGATCGGCAATTTCAGCTCGTCCACCAACGACGAGCCGTTTTCCGGGATCCAGCCAAGCGGCCTGAAATCGAAGCGCATCGAGCTGGCTTACCAACTCAGTTTCAAGACCAAGCTGCTGGAAGGCATCGCCGATACGCCGATCGACCTGTGGGCGGCGTACACGCAGCAAAGTTTCTGGCAAGCTTATAACCGCGCCGACTCGAGCCCGTTCCGCGATACGAACTACATGCCGGAAGTTATGCTGGTGCTGCCGATTAACAAGTCGGCCGGCGCCGCCACGCTGCGTTACGCCAGCCTGGGTGCGATCCATGCATCGAACGGCCAGAGCGGCACGCTGTCGCGCAGCTGGAACCGGATGTATGCGGAGTTTGCCGGCGATGCCGGCAAGTTCGGCGCCACCGTGCGCGTCTGGAAGCGCCTCGACAACGCCAAGTCGGACAACGACAACATCGACATCACCGACTTCATGGGCCACGGCGACTTGCGCGTGACCTACAACAATGCCGGCAACGAGTTCTCGGCCCTGGTGCGCCGTAACTTCAGCACGCAGAAAGGCGCGCTGGAAGTCGGCTGGGCCTTCCCGCTGGCCACCAACCTGAAAGGCTATGTGCACGCCTTCGGCGGCTATGGCCAGAGCCTGATCGACTACAACTACTCGCGCAAATCGATCGGCATCGGTGTGCTGATGGACCTGTAAGCTGCCAAAAACACCAGAGAAAAAAGGACCGCTCGCGGTCCTTTTGTTTTATACGGTTTATTTGATATCGCTTATTTGATATCGCTTATTTGATATCGATATCGTGTGAGCCGCGGTCGACCTGGTGCACGAAGCGCACGACCGATTCCACCGTCACCGTATCGATATGCCCTGCCATGCGCCGGTCGAAGGGCTGGTCGTCGAAGGCGATATTCGCGCGGAACATGCGGCCACCGAGGCGCGTCATGGCCGAGATGTCGAGCGTGATGGGCCGGTAATTCGCCAGTTTCAGCCAGGCCTGCGCCTGGGCGCGGTCGGTAACAGGAAAGTCGGACATTGCCGCCGCCCAGCTCTCGAGCAGCCATTGGTTCGAATTCTGGTACGTCGTCGCATAGGGATAAGCCAGCATGTTGTAATGCCCGGAGTGCATCCTGAGCGGGGTGGGGGACGCAAGCATGGCGGCCAGGCGTTGCTGCACCTCCGGACTGGGCACGACGATGCGCGTCTCGTAAGCGTGCATATCCTGGAAAAAGTTACCGAGGCCTTCGTCGAACAGCGCCGATTCCGCCGTGCCGCACTGGTTCAGTTCATGTACGACCGACCAGCGCCCCCTGGGGTGATCGCGCCAGGCATAAGCCATGTGCGAATAGCGCAGCCCGTACTTGGACAGGTCCTGGCCGACACGCGCAATCAGCACGACCTGCGCGCCGGAATTTTCCAGCACCGCCTGGGTGCGCTGTGCCAGCGACATGCCTTTCATGAAAGCGCCGGCGTCCGGGTTTTTTTCTTCGCAGGCAGTACCGGCACGCGCGGCGCCGCCGCAGAGAAGGCCGGCCAGCGCCAGCGATGCGAACAGTCGGCGCATGCTACGCTCCCACGCGCGAATGGTGCAGCAGACTGCGGCCGATTTCATTCGGAATGAAGGCCAGCACCTGGCCGGCCGACACCAGCAAGTACCCGGTCGACACCGCCACCAGGCCTACAGAGACGCCGGCCACCAAGGACGCGCCTTCCACCACGTTGCCGCTCAGGCGCAGCGTGGCGCTGGCCGCTTCCGATGCACCGGCCAGCACCACCATGCTGGCGCCACCCACCGTCTGCACGCTCTCGACAATGATGGTGCCGGATGCCGCGACCGCGGACAAGGAACCGTAGACGACAGTGGCAGATCCTTGCCCGACCAGGCCGGAGGCGTTCGACAAGGCGCTCGAACCGTGGTCGCCGCTGGCGCTGGCATGGGGCGCCGCAGCGCAAGCCAGGTACAACAACAAGGCAGGAAACATCGTTTTCATGGTCACGCTTTCGTGAGGGACGCCAAGTTGGCAACGCATCATTGGCCGGATCGCGGGCAGTATCAAGTTCCGATGAAAAGGTACTGCCGCACGCTACCTGCGGTAGCGCAAACCGCCTTGCATTTTCCGGTGAAATACCTTGTGCATTACCGCCACAGTGCTATATCGCGCTCCCTTTTGCTGTGCTATCTTGTTGTTGCCATTTAGAAACAACAACCAAAAAGCGAGGAAGCACCATGAGCGCGTTTGACCAGTCCCCTTCCATCATGCAGGCCGGCGAATCGATGCTGAAACGTCCGCACCTGGTGCGCAACATCGTTCTTGGCGTCGTCGGCGCCATCGTGGTGCTGGCCTTCTGGCCATTTCGCACGGTGCCGACCGGTTCGCGCGGCGTGATCACGCAGTTCGGCGCCATCAAGGGCATCCAGAACGAGGGCCTGGTGATTCTCGCACCGTGGGAGAAGCTGGCCATCTTCAGCGTACGCGCCGAACAGGCCAAGATCGAAGATGCCGACGGCAGCACCAGCGATACCCAGCCGGTGAAAGTCAGCCTGACGGTCCGCTACAGCATCTCGGTGGGCCGCGTGGCCGAAGTCTACGAAAAGTACAGCCACGATGGCGACCTGTCGTCGTACGTGCAGACCGCCACCCAGGAAGTGTTCAAGGCCGTCACCGCGCGCTACACGGCGCCCGACCTGATCGCCAAGCGCGCGCAGGTCTCCGCCGACATCGCCAGCGCGCTGCGCGTCAAGCTGGCTTTATATGGCGCGCAGGTGATCAACATCGATATGCGCAACTTCTCCTTCAACGGCGACTACATGAAGGCGATCAGCGAAAAGGTCACGCAGGAGCAGCTGCGCCTGGGCGCCGAGAACAAGCTGCGCACGGTGGAAGCGGAGCAGAAGCAGAAAGTGGCGGTGGCTGAAGCCGAGGCCTCCGCGCTGCGCGCCAAGGCCGATGGCGAAGCCTATGCCAACCTCAAAATGGCAACCGCACAGGCCGACGCGCTGAAGATTCAAAATGCGGCGCTGGCGCAGAACAAGGACGTGCTCGAACTGCGCCGCATCGAGGTCGAGAAGGTGAAGGCCGAGCGCTGGGACGGCAAGCTGCCGGAAAATATCTACGCGGGCGCGCCTATTCCGTTCCTCGATGTGGGCAAGGGCAGGTAAGCCGCGCAGCAATCGTGCGCATGCGCGGCACATGCCCTGCGCTAGAATGGATCGGGTAGTTCGACCATTCCGATCCACACGCGCACGGAGGAAGCACATGAATAAACAATGGATGAAGGCGGCCCTGGCGGCCGCGGCCTGCCTCGGCGGCAGCGCCATGGCAGCCGAGGGCAGTGCGACGCTGAACCTGCTGACGGAATCGGGCAACGGCAAAGCCGTTGGCACGGTGACGATCACCGAGACCCGTTACGGCCTGGTGTTCACGCCCGCCCTGGCCGGCTTGCCGCCTGGCCTGCACGGCTTCCACGTGCACGACAAGGGCAGCTGCGCACCCGGGCAACAGGATGGCAAGGCGGTTCCGGGACTGGCCGCGGGCGGGCACTACGATCCGGCGGCAAGCAAGAAGCACGGCCTGCCGTGGGGCGATGGACACATGGGCGATTTGCCGGGGCTGGTGGTCGACAGCAGCGGCGCGGCAACCAATCCGGTGCTGGCGCCACGCCTGAAACTGGCGGACGTCAAGGGGCGTGCACTGATGGTGCACATGGGTGGGGACAACCACGCGGATAGTCCGGCACCGCTGGGTGGTGGCGGTGCGCGGATGGCGTGTGGCGTGATTCAGTAATCCTGCACGGGATTTACCGCGCCGGCGGACAGCGCCGGCGCCGCATGGTTACTTCTTCGCTTCCCGCACCTTCCCGAACGGATCGCCTGCCTTCCACATCGGCATCGCCGGGGCATTCGCCACGCGCTGGCCCAGGTTCAGGGTGAACTGTGCCTGCTGCACCATGCCCGACATGTCCCAGTTCGGATCGTATTCATCCGTCACCTGGTGGTACTTCGGCGCATACGATTTCGCCTTGGCGTCCGACGCCGCCTTGTCGTGCAGCCAGTCCCGCCCGCCGCCGATCGAAAACGCCGGAATGCCCGACTTCGCAAAACTGAAGTGGTCGCTGCGGAAGTAGCCGCCGGACAGGTCCGGCTTGGCCTCGGCAATGCGCATGTCCATCGCCCTGGCGGTGGCCGCGGCCATCGCGCCCAGTTCGGTGCGCTCGCTGCCCGGGGTGCTCATGTCGTGCGTCGGGCCGACGAAATTCAGGCTGTCGAGGTTCAGGTTCGCGGCGGTCTTCGCGGCCGGCCACAGCGGCTTGGCCGCATACGCCGCGCTGCCCAGCAGACCCTGTTCTTCGGCGGCGACCCACAGGAACATCTGACTGCGTTTCGCCGGGCTGCGCACGGCTTCCTGCGCCATCGCCAGCAGTGCGGCGGTGCCGGAGGCATTGTCGACGGCGCCGTTGTAGATGGTGTCGCCGCTGGTGCCTTGCTTGCCCAGATGGTCCCAGTGGGCGCTGTAGATCACCACTTCGGATTTCAGCGCCGGATCGGTGCCGGGCACGATGCCGGCCACGTTGTACTGGTCGACCATGCGCACCATGGCGCGCGCTTCGCCCTTCACTTTCGCGTTCAGCACCACCGGCTTGAAAGCCTTGTCTTCAGCGGCGGCGCGCAGCTGGTCGAGGTCCTGGCCGGCGGCCTTGAACAGGGCGCGCGCGGTAGCGTCGTTCATCCAGCCCTGCATGCCGGTGCCGAGGTCGGCGTCGGCCAGCTGGAAGCGCTCGGCCATCCAGCTGTTCTGGACCACGCTCCAGCCGTACGAGGCCGATGCATCGGTGTGAATCAGCAGCACGCCGGCGGCGCCGAGGCGCGCGGCCTGCTCGAATTTATAGGTCCAGCGGCCATAGTAGGTCAGGCCCTTGCCGTTGAAGCGGTTCGGTTGCGCCGCGGTGGGCTGCGGGTCGTTGACCAGCATGACCAGCACCTTGCCCTTCACATCGAGGCCCTTGTAATCGTCCCAGCCTTCTTCCGGTGCGCTGATGCCGTACCCGACAAACACCAGCGGCGCGTTCAGGCTGTGATTGGCTTTGGCGTCGCCCGGCGCCCACACCCAGTCCTTGCCGAACGTGAGCGGCAGCGCGCTGCCGGCGGCTTCCAGCACCACGCTGCTGTCCTGCGGGGCCGCTTTCACGCCGGCGATCTTGACCAGCTGGCGGAAGCTGGCGCCATTGGCCGGCTGCAGGCCGGCGGCCAGCGCCTGCGCTTCCAGGTACGCCACTGTCAGGTCGCCGCCGCGCTGGCCGGTGCCGCGGCCTTCGAGCAAATCGGACGACAGGAAGGAGAGATGGGCGCGCAACGGCGCTTCATGGACTACCGGGGCAACGGTGGTGGGGACGGCGCCGGTGGCTGCGCTGGTGGCTGGACTGCTGGCTACCAGCGCCGGGAATGCCATCGCCAGGCTGGCGGCGATGGTCGTGAACTTCATTTTCATAAAGACCTGCTACAGAAAGTTGATCGAATGGCCAGCGCGCGGTGCCTTGCGGCGCCCGGCCATTGTAGGCGATCGACTAACGAAATAGCAGGGTGTCGGACGCGATGGTCATGCCGGTCAGCGGCGTCAGCGCCGGCTTGAGGGAAGCGGGGCGGGGCGGAACGGCCGCATCGGGCAGCCCGGGGATTTTTTCCTGCACCCGCACATAGAAATTTTCGCTGCCGCCTTCCATGTCGATCGCAAAATGCAGCGGCTGGTCCTGCATCCCGTACAGCGACAGCGCCCAGTTGCGGCTTTTCTCGCCGGTCAGCCGGCGCCCGTTCACCGTGGTGGCGGTGGGCTTGCCGCGCTCGATCCAGACTTCGATGTTCGGCGCCCGGTTCTTCGACTGCAGCGTGAATTCGACATGGCGGCGCGGCGTGTCCTCGTCCTTCAGTACCGCGATATGGGGAAAGGCGAGACCGGTCCGCGGTGCGTGGGCGTACCACAGCGGCGGGCTGCCATGGCCGAACACTTCCGTGAACACATGCGGACCGGTGGCGTTGGCAAATACCTGGCGCGTCCATGCGTCGAGCTGCGCCGGCGGCATCAGCCACCACGAGCGCCAGGTCACCATATCCTTGTAGTACACCAGCTGGTTCGGCTGCGGCAGCGTGCCGGGGAAGGGCGTGGCGCTGCCGGCCACCGCAATGCAGCCCAGCGACGCCAGTGTCAGGGCGCGCACCACGTAGCGTCGTGCGATCGCAGCGAGCAGCGCAATCGCGCCGCCCAGCAGCACGGCCAGCAGCAGCAGGGGCACGTTCATGCGTGCCATCGACATGACGGCGAACGCTTCGCGTATCGCGGGCGCCAGCAGCACCACGGCAGGCACGGCGCCGGCCAGAAGCACCGGTATCGCGCGGCCCTGCAGGCGATGCCAGTACAGCGCGCCCTGCGCCGTGAGGGAGGCGAACAGCGGCCAGGCCAGCGCGTAGCTGGCGCCGGGCAGCAGGTAACTGACCACCAGCAAGCCACCAGCCATGCAGGAAAAAGCGCCGATGGCGGCGGCAGTCGGGCCAATGCTGCGCTGCAGCCGCCGCTGCAGGTAAATGAAGGTGGCGCAGCACGCGGCGGCGCAGCCCAGCTGGTACCACCATTCGCGCGCGCTGATACCCTGCCAGCGTGGCGCGTAGCCGGCGCGCGCGGGCAGGAACTGCCAGGCCAGCCAGGCCGCGGCGGCCATGGCGCAGCCGATCAGGGCGTAGCCGAAGGCGCCCTTGAGGAGCGCAATCGCATCGATGCTGCTGCGCTGGATGCCCAGGCAGGCCACGCCGAACAGCAGCAGGCACGCCAGACGGGTAAGCGGCCAGACGGCACTGTGCGAATAGTGCACGACGCCCAGGTACGGCAGCGTGAAGTACA
>Ga0265780_10009210_pt1 | contig 11861 bp, 7 predicted proteins | sample P1T30metagenome_FD_192432 | JGI IMG/M metagenome (GOLD analysis project Ga0265780, IMG submission 192432) | Plant litter microbial communities from East Loma Ridge, Irvine, California - P1 T30 | ecosystem: Environmental > Terrestrial > Plant litter > Unclassified | place: USA: California... | reverse complement strand
TGGTGCTGCACCGGATAGATGCCGGCGCCCGCGCCGAATGCTTCTACCTGATGGCGCCGGAGTCGGAACCGGCCGCCGGGCTGGCCGCGGCCGGGGCAACGCAGCCGCGCGCTGCCGCCCTGCCCTTGCTGTTCCACCGCGACGGTGGTTTCTGGCAACGCGACGGCAAGAGCGGACAGGACACGCCGCTGGCGCCGGACGCCAGCCTTGGTCGCTTGCAGCAGCATGGCGTGGGCATCGGCGCGCGTTTCGCGGCGCTTGCCAATCCCGAGCTGCAGGCCAACTGGCGCGGCGCCGGCGAACGCCGGCCCGTGCTGCCCGCAAGGCCGCAGCCGGCCGTACTCAACGGCTGAAGATCCGCGGCATCAGCTCTGCGGCATCAGCTCTGCAGCATCAGCTCTGCGGCATCAACGGTACGACAGGATCAAAAAGACCAGACCGGTGCCAACCAGCAGCACCGCCTGCAGCGCGAACACGATCACCGGTGCTGCGAGATGGTCGGGAATCTTCATGGCAACCTCCTGGGGTGGGTAAGCGCGACGATCGGAATCCAGCTTACGCCGCCCCCGCCCCCCTCGCAAGCAAGCCCGGCGCTACATCAGTTCGCGCACGACCCGGAAGCCCACGATGTCGTTGGACAGCACCGCCGAGTAGCCGTTGCGCAAGGCCGAGCGCAGGTAACGCGGGTTGTACAGCCACGAACCGCCGCGCAGGATGCGGCGGGCGCCGTCCCCGCCGACTTCCCAGGCGCTGCCGTCGACCGGGGCGCCCTCGTAATTGTCGTGCACCACGTCCTGCACCCATTCCCACACATTGCCATGCATGTCGTGCAGGCCCCAGGCGTTGGGCGGGAACATGCCGGCCGGCGTGGTGCCGTGGCGAAATTCGCCGCGCGGGCCGCCGTTATAGGTGAAGGTGCCGTCGAAGTTGGCGTGGGTGGTGGCGATGGTATCGCCGGTATTGAAGGCGGTGCGGGTGCCGGCGCGGCAGGCGTATTCCCACTCGGCCTCGCTCGGCAGGCGGTAGCGCTGGCCGGTGGCCTCGCTCAGCCAGGCGACATACTTCTGCGCGTCGAACCAGGTCACGCCGACCACCGGATGGTCGTCGGTCTGCGGAAAGCCCGGCGCCTGCCAGTCCACTTCGCCTTGCTGCTGCCAGCCGCTGGCCGCCACGAACACGCGCCATTCGCCGACCGTGACCGGATGCCGGCCAAGTGCAAACGGCCGCTCGATGCCGACCCAGTGCTGCGGCGTTTCGCGCGCCAGCCAGTTCTTCTGCGCGCCGGACGCCATCGCGATGCGGCGCTCGCGCTCGGGCGAACCCATTTCGAAGCGGCCGGTCGCCACCGGCACCATGACCGGACCATGGCCGCTGCCATCGATGAAGGGATCGCGCAGGATCGCATGCTGGTCGGTCTGCGCCGGCGCCGGATCCGCTGGCGCCGGCGCCGTGGACTGCGCCACGCCGTTCTGGTTCGCCGGCTGCGCCGGCGCGGCTTGCCCTTCGCGCGCCAGCTCCTCGCGCGCCTGCTTCTGCTGCGCCAGCAAGGCGGCAGCGGCGCGGGCCTGGGCCTGGGCCTGGGCCTGGGCCTGCTTGCGCGCGGCTTCTTCCTTCGCCGCCTGGGTCTTGGCCACTTCTTCGTCGCGCCGCGCCAGCAACTGCTGGCGCAGGGTTTCCTTGCGCGCCGCGCGCGCTTTTTCGGCCGCGGCCCGCTCGCGGCGCTGCTGTTCGCGCAGCTGGATGCGGCGCTGCTCATCGAGCCGCGCCTGGGCCACGGCGGCCGCCTCGGCTTCCTGCTTGCGGCGCGCCGCCAGTTCGCGCGCGGCGCGTTCCAGTTCGGCGCGGCGCGCGGCGTCCTGTTGCGCTTCCTGCGCGGCCAGCGCTTCCGGCGACGGGCCGGCAGCGGCGCGGATCGCGTCCAGCAGTGCGCGCACCGTGGCCGGGCGCTTGCCCGGGTCGGGCGCGAAGCCGGCGCGCAGCACTTCCCACTGGCGCGCGCCGAGCGTGGCCGGCACCTGGCCGCCGGCGCCACCCGGCAGCACGCCGGTCATCAGCTGGTGGATCATCACCGAGACCGCGAACACGTCCAGTGTCGGTTGCGGCACGTGGTCCTCGTTCGCCACCTCGGGCGCGCGGTAGCCGGCGGTGCCGGACGTGGCCGGCGCTTCCAGCCGGGACAGGCCGCCGCCGGCGCGGGCGCGCGCGGCGATGCCGAAGTCGAGCAGCTTGACGTCGCCCTTGCGCGTCACGAATACATTGGCCGGCTTGATGTCGCGGTGCACCAGGTGGTGGCGCTCCCACGCGTAGTCGAGGGCGTCGGCGACCGGGTCGAGCAGCGCCAGCACCCGTTCGAGCGGCAGGTTGCCCGCACGCGCCAGCACGGCGTCGAGGTCCTCGCCGTCGAGGTATTCCATGATCAGGAAAAAGCTGGTGGTGGCCGGGTCCTGGGCCCATTCATACACACGCACGATGTGTTCGTGCGCCAGCCGGCGCGCACGCGTGGCTTCCTGGATCAGGAGCTTGGCATTGCTGGCGGCCTGGGTCAGTTGCGGCGGCAGGATCTTGAGCGCGACCTGGGCGCTGTGACCGAGTTCGGCGTGGGTGGCCAGGTCGGTGGCCTGCCACACCTGGCCCATGCCGCCCTGGGCGATCAGGCGTTCGAGCCGGTAGCGGCGATTCTGCGGGCCGACTTCCTGGCCGGCCATCAGGCCGATCTCGGTGCCGGCGCGGATCGGACGCTCCGGCGGCGCTTCCCGTGACGCGCGATGGGACGACTCCGGGGACGACTGCGTGGACGATTCCGCGGACAATTCCGGGGACGCTTCCGGGGACGATTCGGGCGACGCTTCGGGCAACGCTTGCGGCGCCGGCGCCAGCGGTGCCTGCCCCGGCGCATAGCGCGCATCAAGGATCGCGTTCTTGCGCTGTTCGAATTCTTCCCGGCTCAGCAGCCCGTCTTCATGCAGCGCGCGCAGTTCACGGATCTTGTCGATGGCAGTCTGCATTGCGAATACTGGAATTTCTCAAACGGGCAGCGCGGCGCCACAGGTGGCGCAGACAGGTTCGCCCGCGCGCACCGCGTGACCATGCGCGCAGTAGCGCACGGCGACCGACTGGGCCGCCAGTGCGGCCTTGTTGACGTCGTTCTGCAGCGCCAGCAGGTCGAGCTGGTGGCGCCGGTCCTTGTCGACCTCACGCTCGCGCCGTTCCTGCTCGGCGCGCACCAGCGCCGCCGCGTCTTCCGGCGTGAGCTTGCCGGCGCCGGCCACGCCGGCCAGCGACGCCAGCTGGCCGGCGTCCATGTTCGCATGCACGCGGGTCTTGAGGTAGTCGGCCAGCACCGCCGCGTTCGGGGTCTCGGCCAGGGCCAGCTTGGCGGTATCGTCCATCGCCGCCAGCGCCGCGGCGCGTTCCATGGCCAGGCGCACCAGCGCGATCTCGTGGGCGCGCTCGGCGTCGCGCACCGCTTCGCCGGTGGCGGCGCGGCGGTCCTCGGCGTCGAGGGTCACGTCCTGCATGCTGCGCGCGTGGCGGGCGTCGAGCTCGATGGTGCGCAGCAGCTTGTCGTGCTGGGCCTGGGCATCGCGCTCGGCGCCGGCACGGCGCGCGTCGCCCAGGCGCTGGCGCGCCTCTTCGTCGTCCCACTCCAGCTGGCGCCGCGCGGCGTTCACCTGGGCCTGGTGTTCGGCCTCGCCGATCTCGCGCAGGCGCCGCGCCGCTTCGTGCTCGCTCGCGCGCAGGCGCAGCAGTTCGTCGCGCTGGCGGGCCCCGTCCTCGATCTGGTACGCCTGTTCGATCTTGTTGCGGATCTGCTGCTGGTGGATCTGCTGCGAGAAGCGCTGCTGCGCCAGCTGGCGCGCCTGCTGCGCTTCCTGCTGGGCGCTGGCGACTTCGGCGCGCATGCGCACGCCGGCCAGCGCGCGCAGGTGCTGCCATTCGGCCGCTTCGCCGGCGCGCAGCGCGTGCTTTTGCGCCATCGCGTGTTCGAGTTCGGCCAGCACCTCGCCGGCGCCGGCGGCCAGGGCCTGCTCGCGCGAATCGGATTCGATGATGCGGCCGACGAGCTCGATGCGGCGCGCCCGCACGCCGTGGGCGCGCTCGGCGCCCTGCAGCGACAGTTCGGCGCGCGCGATCGCGTCATCCTGGCGCAGTTCGGCGCGGCGCAGGCGCTGGCGCGTTTCTTCCTGGCGGCGCTCGATGGCATGCCATTCCTCGGCCGTGTACAGCTCGTCCAGGTGGCGCTGGTGCACCGTCTCGACATGCTGCTCGTCGGCTGCCAGCCACAGGCTGCCGATGCGGGCCCGATTGGCGTCGTACTTGTCGTGGCGCAGCTCGAACGTGTCGACCGCCGTAACGGCCAGACCGTAGCCGGCCAGCAGCAGGCGCAGGCCGCCCTGCAGCCGTTCGTCGAGCTGTTCGCGCAAGGCCTTGTTGCCGGCCATCTCGCGAATCGAGCGGGCGCCGATGAATTCGAGCGCCAACTGGCGCACCGGATGTTCCAGCAGTTCGCGCAGTTCGCGCGCGCCGATGGTGCCGGGCGTGGTCATGAAGTGGCGCGCGAAGGCCGGCACGTTCTCGATCCTGACGCTGACCGAAAAGCGCAGCCTCACGTCCAGGTGCTCGCTGGTGGCGATGTCGTCGAAAGCGAACGGCACCGCCAGCGCGCCGGTGCGGGTCACCAGGATCTCGGCATGCTGGTCGCGCAGCAGGTGGTTCAGGCGCGTGAAGAAGCCTTCGATCTCGTATTCGCCCTGCGGCACTTCGGTGGCCTGGTCGCCCTGCAGGATGAAGCCGCGCGCCGTGGCCGGCACGCGCAGCGTCTTGACGAACAGGCCGGACAGCTCGCGCACGCCGAAGAACACCGCCAGTTCGTCCGGGCCGGGCACCCAGCGGTTCTCGACCAGCACCGGCTTGTTGCGTGGAGCGCCCAGGATCATGCCGCAGCCGGCGCAATAGCGCGCGTCGCCGCCGTTCCTGCACTCGCAACGCGGGCAGCTGGCGCCTTTTACTCCGAACATCTGCAACATGATCGACTCCGTTATCTGTTCTGCCAGTTATGCTTTCCTGCCATCCGCATCCCAGGCGTCCAACCGGTGGATTCTAGCAGGCGCCGCCCCCGGCACGATTGGCAAGGCGGCCGAACGCGCATCAAATGATGCCGATCCGCTCCACGCAGGCCAGGCTGGCGCCGCGCGCGCGCAGGTCGGCGCGCAGGCCCGGCGGCAGGCCGGCCTCCCATTCCTTCGGCAGCAGGATGCGGTCACCCGCCGCCGCCTCGCGCGCGATCAGCGCGCACTTTGCCGCCAGGGCATCGACCGTCTCGACCCGCCCCGCGTGCCAGGCGCTGGACCTGCCGGTCGCGATCACGCGCCCGCGCGCCAGAAACTCGCGGCCGCGCGCGATGCGGTCGGCCATCACCAGCGCGAACTGGTACGAGTCGCCCGAAAAGCGCGCTTCGCCGAAACGCACCGTGGTGCGCCAGCCGGCCACGCCGCGCCCGTCGAAATGGCGCGCGCCGGCCAGCACGGTCCTGACCTGCGCCTGGCGCACGGCGTCCAGGTCGGGCGCGCTGACGGCATCGTCATCGCCATCGCCGTCACCATCCAGCGGCCGCACGCTGACCTCGACCCAGCCCAGTCCATCGGCCTCGCCCCCGCTGTGCAGCGGGAACCAGGCGCGCGCGCTCGACACCGCGGCGCCCGGATCCGGCTGCCCGTTCAGGGCGCCCAGGTGCGCCAGCGCGTCGGCGCCGCCGAGCAGCACGCCGGCGGGAGCCCCCGGCAGCATGCGCCCGTCGATGCGGCCCAGGTGCCAGGCGTCCGACCAGCCGTTCGCCACCACCGGTTCGCGCAGCGTCACCACGCCGCGCACCATGCGGTCGGCCAGCACGGCGGCCAGCTCCCAATCGCGTTCGCCGCCGGCAGGCAGCCGGTCGAGACTGAGCACCACCTGGTCGCGGCTGTCGAAGCGCGCCTCGGTATGGCGCGCCAGGCGCACCACCTGCTGCATCTGCGCGGCCAGTTGCGGCGCACCGGGCACGCTGCACTTGACGTCGGCGCGGCCGGCGCGCGGCCGGCGCGTCGCGGTGACGGTCAATCTGCCGCCGTCGCTGGCGATGCTGGCGCAGCGCGCTTCGTCACGGGGGATGATCATGCCGGCTCCTCGTCAAGGGGCACGCTGGCCAGGCGCCGCGCCGCGGTCTCGTTTTCCAGATTCGCCACCACCCGCTCGCCCTCCTCGAACAGCTCGTCGAGCGGGCCTTCGCCGGCGATCTTGAGGCGCGCCAGCAAGGCCCAGGCTTCGTCCAGCGCCGCGGCGGCGCGGCGGCTGTGGCGTGCGCGGCGCACCTGTTCTTCCTGCGCGAGCGGCTGGCCCGGCGCGGCCAGCGCCAATGCCGGCATGGTGCCGACCGACAGGCACACCAGGTCGAGCCGGCGCAGCATCTCCTGCTGCTGGCGAAAACGCGCCCCGTCGCCCGGCAGCACCGCCATGCGGGTCGCGCACATCAGCGCCGGCAGTTCCAGGAACAGGCGCCGCAGCGCGCGCGCGTCCTCGCAGGCCGGCACGAAGGCTTCCGGCAGCGCCGCTTCCTGTACGGCCGCCGCTGGCGCAGCCACCTCGTTTGCGGCCTGCTGCTGCGCCGCGTGGCGCGCCTGCAGCGTGGCGGCGTAGTCGCGCGTGGCGCCCAGGTCGACCGGCACGCAATCGTCGACCGTGATGCCGAAGCGGGTATACATCAGCTGGTTGAAACCGGACCGGAACGCATGCCATTCTTCCAGCGTGGTGCAGGGCGGCAGGTCGAGGATGCCCTGCGCCAGTTCGCGCTGCAGCGTATTTTGCAGCTGGTCGGTAAAGGCGGCCAGCTCGACACTGCAAGCGGCTTCGCTGGCCAGGTACAGGTCGAAGCGCTGGTGGGTCGCGCGCGGGTCGCTGGCGTCGATCGCAAAACTCACCCGCAGGCCGAGCTCGGGCGCCCCGGAGAACGGCAGCAGCTCGCAGGCATACGGGCCGGGATGCACGCACCAGGCGCTCTCGCCATCGTGCACGGCAATGCGGGCGCCGGCGGCCAGGCGGCGGCTATGCCCGCTCCGGTCGACCAGCACCGCGGCGCAGGCCGCGGGAACGGTCAGGCCGTTCGGCGCCGGCAGCGCGATCGCCGCCCGTCCCAGCCGGGTGGCGTCGAACGCGCTCTGGCGCAGCGAGCGTCCGAATGTCTTTTCAATCAGCGAACCCAGCATCATCATCCCCGTCGCATCTTCGTCCAGTCAGTCAACCAGCCGGACCTCGAAACCTGCCCCATGCTGCTGAAAATGCCCGGCCGGCGCGGCGGCGAACGGCCACGGGCCTTCGCATTCGCCATCGGCATCCAGGCCGCCCTCCAGCACCACCTGCCCGGCGCCATCGCACACCACGATCCGTGGCCGGCGCGCCAGCACGTCGGCCGCCCCGGTCGCCTCGACATCGAGCTGCAGGATCACCGACAACGCGCCGCCGGCGTCGGCGAAGTGCAGCCGCCACATGCCGTCGTCGGTCACCAGCACCGCCAGGGCGCGGCCATCGTCGGCGGCGCGCAGCAGGCCGCGACTGGCGCGCCAGGCGCCTCGATCCTGCTGCTGCTGCTGCTGCTGCCGCTGCTGCGCAAGATGGCGCAGGCGGCGCAGCGTCAGGGGCGAGGCCTGCAGCGCGCTACGCTCGCCGCCGGTGAGCGGGCGGCTGCCGTCGAGCGCCGCCGCCAGCACGGCGTCGGCCAGCATCAGGCGGTCGCCATCGACGCGCCGCGCCAACAGCGCGCCGGCCTGCAGCCTGCGATCCAGTTCGGTCATGCCCATCGTTGTTCCTCCTCGTGTCCCGCGGTCGCATACAAAAGCGCAATCGCGGCGTCGCGCCGCTTGCGCAGGGTCGGCAGCGAGATGTCGTCCAGCCCGGCCAGTTGCTGCATGGTCGGCAGTTCGCCGCTGGCGGGGTCCAGCCACGCCAGCGGATAGCTGTCGTCGAAAGGGCCGAGCAGTTTCAGGTACACCGCCAGCCGCACCGGCAGCGAACTGCCGGCCAGGCGCCGCGCCGTCCAGCTGGCGCGGTCCTCGTCCGCTGCCGCTGCAATCAGATAGCCGGGGGGCAGTGAAACCTGGCGCGCCAGCGCGGCCAGTTGCACCACGGTGGCAGCGTCCGGCGCATCCGGCGCAGGGCTGTCGTCGTGCGTGTCCGAACCGGCGTCGCGCTCGCCGGCGGCCAGGATCTGGTCGGGGCCTGGCGTATTGCCGCGCTCCGATTCGTCCAGCACGCGCCAGTAGTCTTCCAGCCAGGCGCCGGCGTCGTCGGCGTCCTGCAGCCAGTCCCCGTCACGGTTGCCCGACAGGGCTTCGTACTCGCCGATCTCACCCAGCATGGCGGCGATCCGGGCGGGATTGTCCTTCAGGCCGGCGAAACGCTTGGAACGCGTGTGCAGCGGACCGGGCGCGCCGCCGTGGCCTTCCAGCGAGGCGCTCCAGCTCAGCACCCATTCGGGGCGGCAGTCGGCGATGCCGCGCAACTGGCGCACTTCGATCGGGGTGGCCACGTCGTCGGCCTGCAGCGGGCGACCCAGGATGGCGCCGACCTGGCCTGCATGCGCGCGCCAGCCGGCGAACAGGCGTGCGATCTCGTGGTAGGCCGTGTCGAGCATGCGGTAGGCGTAGATGCGGTTCGGGCTGCACGGACGCCCGCAGGCGACCTGGTAGTTGTCGCTGTCGACCTTGTCGCGCAGGACGGCGTACAGGTCGTTGAATTTCTTGCGCAGCCGGGCCTCGCCGCCCGGGGCGTGCCAGAATTCGCCCACACGGGCGTGCTCGCCGGCAACCGCGGCGCACAGCGCGGCCCAGTCGGCCGGGCGGGCCTGCAGTTCGACCAGCAGGCTCAGGGCCAGCTCGCCGACGCTGTCGCCGTAGCTGTTGCCGGCACCGGCGGCGCGGCTACCCGCGCGCGCCAGCAGCGGCGCCACCGTCTCGATATACAGGTCGAGCGCTGGCGCCGCGTCTGGTGCCGTCTGCGGCGCCAGCAGGACGGCCGGGTCGATCCGGCCCGGCGCGCCGGCGCCGAACGCCTGCAGCGAGCATTGCCCCAGCAGCTTGCGGACCTCTTCCCAACCGTGTTCCTGATACCGGGTTCCCGGTAAACGCATACCAGCCTCGTCCTCGATTTCACTCCGCGTAGCGGATTGAAATAGATGATGCCATACAAACACGACCTTGAGGCGCGCTGGAGACGCCTAATTGCCTTTCTGTTCGATCGAATGACCTTGCATCGACTGCAACAGGGCCGCCATCACCGGCGCCGCATGGCCGCCCCCTGTGGCCGGCGAATGGCTGACAAAGGTGGCGAACGCCAGGCGCCGGGTCTGGCCCGGCAGGGTGCCCGGCTCCAGGTAGCCCATGAACCAGACCGTGGCCAGGTCGTCGCCCCCGACCGGCGCGGTACCGGTCTTGGCGTACAGGCCGGGACGCAGCGCATCGAACGCGGGGCCACGGAAGGCGCCGGCCGCGGTGCCGCCATCGATCACGCCCTTCATGCCTGCCCGCACCCGGTCCAGCCGCACACCCAGCGGCGCGCCGTGCGCCGCGCCCGAGGTCTTCCCGTCCAGCGCCAGCAGCAGCCGGGGCGCGACCGTGCGCCCTTCCCCGACCGCGGCCGCCACCAGCGCCATCTGCAGCGGCGTGGTCTGCATGCGCAGGCCGATCGCCATCTGGCGCAGCGCGTGGCGGTTGTCGACCGGATCGAGGTGCGAGGCGCTGGCGGCCAGCGCATCCCATTCGGCCCAGCGGTAGTCCTCCGGCAGCAGGCCGCCGTCGAGGCGCAGCGGCTGGCCGAAGCCGAGCCGGCGCGCCATCGCCGCCACCGGGCGTACCCGGTCGAGCGCGCCCGGTTCGAGTTCGCGCGCGCCGGGCATGCCGCCGTCGGGCTGGCCGAGCAGGCTGCGGTCGCTCAATTCGCCGGTCCAGGCGAACCAGGTATTCACGCTGTGCCTGAGCGCCTGCGCCATTCCGAAGCGGCCGTCCTCGGCGCGCGTCCCGGTCAGCCCGTCGCGGAAGTTGGTGATGCGGGCGCGCGTGCTGTCGGCCGGATAGTTCGGCGCGCCGGTGCGAAAGCCATAGCCCAGGTGGGTGGCCAGGCGGTCGACTTCCGCCAGCGGCAGGCCGGCCAGCAAGCCTTCCAGGCGCACGTCGTCGCGCGCAGCCGCTTCCAGGCCGAGCGCGCTGACCACCTTGAAGGTCGATCCGGGCGCCCGGTGCGCGCCGCCGTCGTGCTGGAAGGCGGCGCTGCGCAAGGGGCTGCGGGCCGGGTCGGCCTGGTCGAAGTCGCGCAGTTCGCCCCAGTGGGCCGGGTCGGCGCGCCCGGCGCCGCTCGAGGCGGCCGCGAGGATGTCGCCGCTGCCCGCATCGAGCAGCACCAGGCCGGCGCGCCGCTCGGCATCCGGCGCGGCGCCGCCGCTGCAGGCCTTGCCGTCCCAATGGCCGCCACGCAGGCCGACGCAGTCCAGCAGCACCTGCGCCCTGGCCTGCAGCGCCAGGTCGAGCGACAGGCGCGCTTCGTGACTGCTGCCGCCCAGGCGCGCCAGCATGCCGGCCACGCTGCCGCCATGCGCGCGGTGCACGCCCAGCAGCGGCGCCAGGCCGGCGTCCAGCGCCGGCGCGGCCGGGGCCCCGTCGGCCCACAACGCTGCACCGTCGCGGTCGAACAGGCGCACCGGCGCCGGCGCTGCGGCCGCACGCGCAGCGCCGGCGACCGGCAAGGCGTGCCAGGCCAGCCGGCCATCGTCCAGCCGCAGGTGGCGGTAGGCGGCATCGGCGTTGCCGGACAGCGCCGCCAGGTCGAGCGGTTCGACCTGCAGCGTCATCGTGGCGGCGCCCGGCAACGGCGCCAGCACCAGGCGCTGGACGGCGCCGCGATCGGGACAGGCGCGCCCGTCGCAGGCCCCCTGGGCCTGCACCAGGGCGCCAGTCACATGGCGCACGCGGCCGGCCACCAGCAGTTCGACCGGGCCGTGGACGGCCGGGGCGCTGAGCGTGACCAGGGCGCCGCGGCGGCCGCCTTCCCAGCCGGCCACGCGGTTCCATGGCTCCCAGCCATCGGGCAGGCGCGCGAACAGGCGCATGGCAGCCACCGGCAAGCCTTCTTCGCGCGTGGCGGGCACGCCGGCCACCGCCGCCTGCCAGCCGCCCGGCGCGCCGGGGCGCAGGCGCCACGCCACCAGGCGCCGCTCGCCATTGAAGATGCGCACCTGCTCGCGCACATAGGCGCCGTCGGCGCGGTGGTGCAACCGCTCGAGCAGGCGGCGGTCGCCCACGTCGAGGGCCACCGTATCCCAGCCCGGCAGCGGCGCGCGGGCGGCCGGGTCGGCGCGGTGCCAGGCCAGCAGGTCGCGCGGCGCCAGTTCGACCAGCCCGTCGGCGCCCAGGCGCAACAGGCCGCGCGCCTGCAGGGCGTCGAACAGCGCCCCGTCCTCCAGGCCGGCGGGGGGCAGCAGCGGCACCTGCCAGGCGCCCGGCGCCAGGCGCAGCGCGACCGGCGCCCCGCTGGCGGGAAAGGCCTGGACCAGCGCGGCGCCGGCCACGCCGCCCGCCGGCTGGAAGCGGTGCAGGACCAGTTCGCCCGCCTGCGGGCAAGCGCGGCTGGCCTGGCGCGTGAAGCGCAGCGCCTCATTGCCCCACACCAGCCAGCCGCTGTGACCCAGCGCCGCCCGGCCCTGGCGCGCATGCGTGGCCTGGCCGGCGCTGGCGTCGCCGATCCAGGCCGCGGTGCCGGCGCCGGCATTCCAGGCGATCTGCATGGCGGCGGCGCTGCCAGTGAGGTCGATGCGCGGCATGCTCGTACCCGGCGCGGCCAGC
>Ga0265780_10009209_pt1 | contig 11863 bp, 9 predicted proteins | sample P1T30metagenome_FD_192432 | JGI IMG/M metagenome (GOLD analysis project Ga0265780, IMG submission 192432) | Plant litter microbial communities from East Loma Ridge, Irvine, California - P1 T30 | ecosystem: Environmental > Terrestrial > Plant litter > Unclassified | place: USA: California... | reverse complement strand
GTCGGCGGCGACGATCATCGTCACCTCGATCCGCTCGTTCCGCTCGCACTCCAAGCGCGGCGCGGTCGATATGGAAGTCATCAAGACCTGGGCGCCGTGGCTGGTGGCGGGCGACGCGATCGGCGTCGTGCTGGCGGATCACGTCGACGGGCACATCCTGCTGCTGATCTTTGCGATCGGCGTGCTGCTGATGTCGGTCAACTTCCTCGTCCCCAAGCTCAACAATTATGTCGTTTCGGACACGATGCCAGGTCTGGGGCCGCGCGTGGCGATCGCCGGGGGACTCGGCACCTTTTCGTCGCTGCTCGGCATCGGCGGCGGCAGCATCGCCATCATGGTGATGACGCTGTGCGGCCGTTCGATCCACAAGGCAATCGCGACCGCCGCCGGCATCGGCGTGCTGATCGCGATCCCGACCGCGATCGGCTTCATGATTACCGGGTTGAACGAAAAGGGCCTGCCCTGGGGATCGCTCGGCTACGTCAACCTGCCAGCGACGCTCGCGATCGCCTCGATGTCGGTGCTGACCGCACCGTACGGGGTCGCGGTCGCGCACAATCTGCCGGCGGCGCCGCTCAAGAAGATCTTCGGTCTGTACCTCATCGTGATCTCGCTCACGATGTTCATGAAGGCGCTGCACCTGCGTTGATTTCAAACGGTTTTTTACGGGGAATACGACATGTCGGATATGGCGAAAGAGGAAGTTCAAGACGATCTGTTGAGCCGCGGCTTCGGCCGGCGCGATCTCGCGCGGATCGCGGCTGTGTTCGGCGCAGGCGCGGCGGTGGCGACGCTCGGCCGCCCGGCCTGGGCGTCGGGCGGCGTGCCCGATCCCGCGCCGACCGCCAAGGTGCGGATCGGCGCCAACGAATGCTGGACTGGACCGTTCGTGCCCGGCCAGAAAGCGGCGGCGGCGATCATCGCCAGCGGCAACCGCTATTCCCCGCACAACGAGCGCGACGATTTCATCAAGGCGGTGATGGCAGTCGAAGGCGTACCATATGACCATATCGCGCCGTGGCCGGGATCGAGCGATCCGCTGTCGCGCTCGGTCGTCACCTTCTGCTCGCCGACGCGCGGCCTCGTCACCGCCGATCCGACCTTCGAACTGGCCGGGCGCACCGCTGCCTGGCTCAAGGTGCCGGTCAAGGCGGTGCCGCTGACCAAGGATTATACCCACGACGTAAAGGCGATGCTCGCCGCCGATCCCAACGCCGGGCTGTATTACATCTGCACGCCCAACAACCCGACCGGCACGATCACGCCGCTCGCCGACATCGAGTGGTTGCTCGCCAACAAGCCCGCCGACGCGGTGGTGCTGATCGACGAGGCGTACACCCACTTCGCCGGCGTGCCGACCGCATCGTATCTTGCCGCCAAGCGCAACGACGTGATCGTGATGCGGACCTTCTCGAAGATCTTCGGGATGGCCGGCATGCGGATGGGCTTCATCATGACCAATCCCGACAATCTGATGAAGATGATGCGCTACGACGGCGGTATGCAGTCTGGCGCGCTGCCGCTCCCCTCGCTTGCCTGCGCGACCGCGAGCCTCACCGCTGCGCCGCTGATCGCCGCACGCCGCGCCGAAATGCAGACTGCGCGCGGGCTGACGCTCGATCACCTCAAGAAGTACAAGGGGATCGAGGTCAAGCCGACCGAAGCGAACATGTTCATGGTCGACTGGAAGACCAAGCCGGCGCGTGACGTGCAGGCAGCGTTCCGCAAGGAAAGCGTCGAGATCGGCCGGTCGTGGCCGATCTGGCCGACGGTCAGCCGTGTCACGGTCGGGTCGGCCGCCGAGATGAAGGCGTTCTGCACCGCGCTCGACAAGGTCATGGCGTAAAGCGTAGCGACGGTGCCGTGCGCTTCGGCGCGCGGCACCGTCGCGGGTGCCTGGCGTTCCGTCGCTTCGGCCCTAGAAAACGTCCCGGTGCCCCGCCGGTAGCGTGAAGCGGAACGTCGCACCTCCCGCCGGGCGGTTTTCGGCGGTGAGCGTGCCGCCATGCGCCTCGACGATGCGGCGGCAGATCGATAGACCCAGCCCCATACCGTCCTTGCCCTTGGTCGAGGACAGCGGCGTGAAAATCCTGTCGAGAATATCCGCAGCGATGCCTGGCCCGGTATCGTTAACGCTTATCTCGATCATATCATCGGGGGCGGAGCGCGATGCGATCAGCACGGTGCGGCGATGCTGCGGCTGGACCTGCACCGCATCGATGGCATTGCGGAGCAGATTGACCAGCACCTGCTGGATTTGCACACGATCGGCGAGCATGAACGCATCCTGCGGCTCGAAGGCGTAGCGCACCTCGATCTCCAGCCGCGCCGCGCCGAACAGCACCAGCGACACCGCGTCGCGCACGGTCTTTTCGATCGGGACGATGCCGATATCGACATCGCGCTTAACGACGAACTCGCGGACGTTGCGGATGATGCTGCCAGCGCGCTGGATCTGTTCGTTGGCGAGCGCGACCAGCCCCGCGATCTTGTCGCGGTCGCCGCCGCGCCCGACCAGTAGCACGGTCGCCGACAGGAAGTTGGCAGTGGCTGCAAGCGGCTGGTTGAGCTCGTGCGCGAGGCTCGCCGCCATCTCGCCCATTGCCGCCACACGGCCGACCTGAGCGAGTTCCTTGCGCAGCTCGGCGGCGGCGCGCTCGGCCGCCACGCGCTCGGTTAGGTTGCGCACGAATGCAGTGAACAGTTGTTCGCCGCCGATCGTGGCGGCACCGATGCTTAACTCGACCGGAAACTGGTTGCCGTCATGGTGGCGCGCGATGATCTCGAATTGCGTGCCGGAGATACCGCACGTGCGTGCCGCTTTGTACTCGCCGAGATGCTGCCCGAGCAGCTCGCGCGCGCTGTCGGGCGCGAGCCGGTCGTAATGTTCACCGAGGATAGCCTCGGCACGATAGCCGAACAGCCGTTCCGCCGCAGCGGTGAAGCGGCGGATGCGACCCTGCGAGTCGAATACGATCATCGCGTCGGGCAGCGTTTCAACGATCGACCGAAGTTCGGCCTCACGGTCGCGTAGCACGGCCTCGCGCTCGGCGCGCTCGGTCACGTCGATGTTGACGCCGGAGGTCCGCACCAGCGCGCCGTGCGCGTCGTACGTGCAGCGTGCGACGCTTTCGATCGTGCGGACGCGGCCGTCATCGCCGTTCAGACGATATTGGACGGTGAACTGGTCGAACCCATGCTCCACGGCTTCGGCCAGCGCCGCACGAGTCACATCGAGGTCCTCGGGGACGACGCGACGTCGCCAGCTTTCGAAATCGACCACCGATCCGGGCCGCAACCCCAGCCGCGCCTCGTCGCCTTGCGCCCAAGTCAGCCGGTCGGTTGCGATATCCCATTCGAACAGGCCGATCGCGCAAGCCTGCACCGCGAGCGCAAGCTGCGCCTCGTTGTCGTCCCGAACTCTTTTCGCCAGTACGCCGTTACGCATGCTTCGCATTTCCCCAGACTACACGCATTTCGTCGCGAATTTCAATCCACATCAATTTCGGTCTCGGTCCGAGAACACAATCATGCTGCGATTGCTGTATTCAAACGTGAGTACTGTATTAATCCTGAGGTCTTAGGCTGATCGTAACGATCTCGCAGTTGCACACTTTTCAGGTGTCGAATAGGACTGACAACATTGTCAGTACGAACATCATTTACATTATAGTGTGCCAAGCTACGATCCCGGCAGCATCGAGTATTTCGGCGGAGCATGAAGACCCGCCTTGCAAGCCAGCCTATACAATCGACCGGAGGGAGACTTGGCATCGTCACACATCAGCACCCCTCCACAGATCACAACCGACGCCGCCAGCCGAGCTGCCGCATTGTCGCCAGCAACCGCATGTCGCCCCCGCCCGTGAGCGTAGGAGCAATCAACGGCTCTGCATACTGTATTGATATGCTTATAGAAATATCTTTATATCAGCGCGCGAACTAGGGGAGGTTTGTGGTGGCCAGCCGGAATATCTACATCGTCGACGACGATGATGTCGTGCGTGCATCGCTGCACAGTCTTCTGTCGATCGCTTCGAACACGCTGATCCAGAGCTTCAGGAGCGGCGATGCGTTTCTTGCAGCGCATGCCGATCTCTCACCTGGGTGCCTGTTGCTCGACATCCACATGCCGGGCGTGAGCGGCATGGAGGTGCTCAAGGAAATCGAGAGTTCCGGGCGGTTCGCGACGATCATCCTGACCGGGCGCGGCGACGTCCAGCTCGCGATTTCGGCGATGCGAGCTGGCGTGGTCGATTTCATCGAGAAGCCCTATGAGTTCGAGGCGCTCAACACCGCGATCGAGCTCGCCTTCGCGCGGCTGGAGAAGGATGGCCGCGTCCAGGCGAAGATCGATCAGGCACGCGGCCTGATCGCGTTGCTGTCGCCGCGCGAGAAGGATGTGCTGGCAGGGTTGATCGAGGGACGATCCAACAAGATGATCGCGATCGATCTCGATATCAGCCCGCGCACGGTCGAGATCTACCGCGCGAACCTGATGGACAAGCTCAAGGTCGCCAGCCTGTCCGAAGCGCTGCGGCTGGCGTTCACGGCCGGCCTGATCGACGGCGACTGACCGCCCCGGTCAGACTGCGGCGATCAACTGTGCGAGGTCGAGCGGGTCGGGCAGATAGGTGATGTCTTCGAGGTGCGGGTCGGCTTCGCTTCCCTGCGACCCGAGCACGACGCGGCGACCGTGCCAGCCGTGATCGGTGATGACCTCATGCCACTGCGCGGCATCCGCAGGCAGCAGCGCCTGCGCGATCAAAATCGTCGCGGTCGCGCGGATGCTGTCGGCGATGTGCGGCGCCTTGAAATCGGCAGCCGACACGATCGTGTCGGCGGAGGACGCCAGATGCACCACGCAGCGCGCGCGAGTCTTGGCGTCGGGCGTGGCGATGACGATCGCTCGCGCGGTGGAAACCTCTGTCAATCGGGGGTCTTTCGTTATGCCGGGATCATACCGGAGCGCGTCGAACGGGGCGCTCACGGCACAATACCCGACGCCCGACAGGGTTCCGCCCGGACGCGGCCTCGCCGTGCGCATATGGGACACTACAGGCGCATGGCGATCAGGATCGTGCAAAGTGGGGCACTCCGATCCGCGTCGATTAGCGCGGCGGCATCGTCGTGTCTGTTCCGTAGCAACGCGCTCCGCGCTGCGCCGCTCCGGGGCAATCGCGTTAACGAGAGGTGACGCGCGCATCACTTGGCGCTAGTCCGCATCGCATCATGACCGACGAACTTCGCGCCGCCGCCCTCGAGTCCAAAGCCTGGCCCTATGAGGAGGCGCGCAAACTGCTCAAGCGCTATCCGGACGGCAAGCCCGCCAAGAACGGACAGACCGCGCCGATCCTGTTCGAAACCGGCTATGGCCCGTCGGGGCTGCCGCACATCGGCACGTTCAACGAAGTGCTGCGCACGACGATGGTGCGCAACGCCTTCCACGCGCTCAGCGACCAGCCGACCCGGCTGATCGCGTTCAGCGACGATATGGACGGGCTTCGCAAGGTGCCCGACAACGTTCCCAACAAGGCGATGCTGACCGAGCATCTCGGCAAGCCGCTGTCGCGCATTCCCGATCCGTTCGGCACGCACGAGAGCTTCGCCGTGCACAACAACGCGCGGCTGCGCGCCTTTCTCGACGATTACGGCTTCGAGTATGAATTTGCTTCGTCGACCGACTATTATGCCGACGGCCGTTTCGACGATGCGCTGAAAGCGGTGCTGCGCCACTATCAGGCGATCCTCGACGTGATGCTGCCGACGCTCGGCGCCGATCGCCGCGCGACCTATTCGCCGGTGCTGCCGGTCAGCCCAAAGTCGGGCATCGTCCTGCAAGTCCCGGTCGAGGTGATCGATGCGGACGCCGGCCTGATCGCGTTCGACGATGAGGGCGAGCGGATTACGCAGACCATCCTCGGCGGCCATGCCAAGCTGCAATGGAAAGTCGATTGGGCGATGCGCTGGGTCGCGCTCGGTGTCGATTATGAGATGGCCGGCAAGGATCTGATCGATTCGGTCACGCAAAGCTCGAAGATCTGCCGCGTCCTCGGCGGGCGACCGCCCGAGGGCTTCAATTACGAGATGTTCCTCGACGAAAAGGGCGAGAAGATCTCCAAATCGAAGGGCAACGGCCTCTCGATCGAGCAATGGCTGACCTATGGCAGCCCCGAGAGTCTCGCCTTCTTCGCGTATCGCGAGCCGAAGAAGGCCAAGTCGCTCCACATGGGTATCATTCCGCGCGCGGTCGACGAATATTGGCAGTTCCGCGGAAATTACACTGGCCAAGCGGTGAAGGAGCAACTCGGCAACCCGGTCCACCACATCCATGACGGCAAGCTGCCCGAGAGCAATTTGCCGGTGACGTTCGGGCTGCTGCTCAATCTCGTCAGCGTGATGGGCGAGGCGACGCGCGACCAAGTGTGGGGCTATCTCGCCAATTACGTGCCGGACGCCACGCCGGACGCGTATCCCGAACTCGACAGGCTGATCGGTTACGCGATTGCCTATGGCCGCGATTTCGTCGCGCCGACGCTGGTCAAACGCGCGCCCGAAGGAGTGGAACGTGCCGCGCTCGAACGGCTCGATGCCGATCTGGCGGCGCTGCCGGCGGATGCCGACGCCGAGACGATCCAGAATATCGTGTACGAGATCGGCAAGACCGCCGGGTTCGAGAGCTTACGCGACTGGTTCAAGGCGCTTTACGAGACCCTGCTGGGATCGAGCCAGGGGCCGCGCATGGGCAGCTTCATCGCTCTGTACGGAATCGCCAATTCGCGTCGGTTGATCGCCGAGGCGCTCGCACGGTAGCGCTTTGCGCGGCTCGTGCGTTAAGGCGGGCTGACGCCCCACGGAGCATAGCTATGGATACCACGACGAGCGCACAGCACAGCACCGCCGCGATCGGCGCGATGGGGCCGATCACGGCGGTCCATATCGCGCTGATGGTGGTGCTGGCGCTCGCGGCGATCCTCATCATCTGGTGGGGCAGCGTGCTCAGAGGCCGCCGTCGCCGCGCCGAGCGGCAGGTCGTGGAAAATCGCGAGATCGCCGAGGAGGCGGGCGCCCCCGCGCCGCCGGCGGTGCCATCGCGGTTTTCCGAGGACGCGCCCGCGACACCCGAACCGGAAACACCGCCCGCTGCGGACATCGTACCGGAGCCGGTGCCGGTCGCGACACCGGAGCCCACGCTGGCTCCCGAGCCTGTGCCGGTTCCGGCCCCTGTTCCGGTGCCCGCACCTGCAGCCGTGGCGTCGACCGATCTCACCCAGTTGAAAGGCCTCGGCCCCAAGCTCGCCGCGACGCTGGCCGAGCTTGGCTATACCCGCGTCGAGCAGATCGCCGACCTCACTCCCGCCGAGGCCGAGGCGCTCGACGCGCGGCTCGGCGCGTTTCAGGGGCGCATGGCCCGTGACCGCTGGATCGAACAGGCGCGGCTGCTCGCTGCAGGCGACCGTGCCGGATACGAGGCGCAGTTCGGCAAGCTGTAACGCGCTTCGCTGCCGCGTTGCGCTTGGCGCGGGCTGCTGCCAAGACGGGTGCGGACTCTTCAAGGGGATATCATGCGCGCCCTTCTGCTCGGCCTGACGTTTGTCGCCGTCCCTGCCTCCATCCAGGCCCAGACCCCGGCGATCTCGGTGCAAACGCTCAAGGATGTGACCAAGACGCTCTCGGCCGATGCGTTCGAGGGCCGCAAGCCCACCACCCCGTCCGAGGCCAAGACCACCGACTATATCGTCGAACGGTTCAAGGCGGCCGGGCTCAAGCCCGGTGTCGATGGCGGCTGGTTTCAGAACGTGCCGCTGGTAGAGATGACCGCCACCAACGTAACGCCGCTGACCATCACCGGCGGCAAGACTCCGCTCAGCCTCGCGTATCGCACCGACATGGTGGTCAAGACGTTCCGCGTCGCGCCGCACGTCGCGGTCAAGGACAGCGACGTCGTGTTCGTCGGCTACGGCATCACCGCGCCGGAGCGCGGCTGGAACGATTACGCCGGCGTCGACGTGAAGGGGAAGACCGTGGTCATCCTCGTCAACGATCCCGACTGGCAGAGCGCGGAACGCACTGGCCTGTTCGAGGGCAAGGCGATGACCTATTACGGCCGCTGGACCTACAAATACGAAGAGGCCGCGCGGCAGGGCGCCGCTGCCGCGATCATCGTTCACGATACCGAGCCGGCGGCTTATGGCTGGGGTGTCGTCCAATCGAGCAACACCGGGCCGCAGCTCGAACTCGACGAGGCGGGCGATCATATGGGCGAAAGCGCGGCGGTCGGCTGGATGCAGCTCGACAAGGCCAAGGCGCTGTTCGCCAGCGCCGGCAAGGATTTCGCCGCGCTTGCCGAAGCCGCCAAGCATCAGGGGTTTCGAGCGGTGCCGCTCGGTGTGAAGGCATCGGTGTCGTTCGACAACACGATCCGCCGACAGGCATCGAAGAACGTGGTCGGTATCTTGCCGGGCACGTCGTCTCCGAACGATTACGTCCTCTACAGCGCGCATTGGGATCATCTCGGCCACTGCGACGCGGTGAAGGGCGACGGCATCTGCAACGGCGCGCTCGACAATGCGAGCGGCGTCGCCGGGCTGGTCGCGCTCGCCGAGGCGCAGGCCAAGGCCGGACCGGCCAAACGCTCGGTCGTGTTCCTGTCGGTGACGGCGGAGGAAGCCGGACTGCTCGGCTCGCGCTATTATGCCGAACATCCGGTCTATCCGCTGTCGCACACGGTCGGCGGGGTCAATATGGACGTACTCAACGTGAAGGGGCGCACGCGCGATTTCGAGATCACCGGCGCTGGCAAGTCCGAGCTTGAGGACATGATGAAGACGCTGGTCGAGGCACAAGGCCGGGTGGTCAAGCCCGAACCCAACCCCGAACGCGGCAGCTATTTCCGCTCGGACCATTTCAGCTTCGCCAAACTGGGCGTGCCGATGTTCGACGGAGGCGCTGGCGAGGATCTGGTGGTCGGCGGCGAGGCGGCCGGCCATGCCGCGACGCTCGACTATATCGCCAACCGCTACCACAAGCCGCAGGACGAATATGATCCCAAATGGGATTGGTCGGGCGCGGTCGAGGATCTCACCTTATATTACCGGCTGGGCCGCGAACTCGCCGATGGCGACGCGTGGCCCAATTGGTACAAGACCGCCGAATTCCGCGCGCTTCGCGATACGCAGCGCGCGACCGCGCACTAGGAATCCCGCATGACGACTATCCTTCCCCCCGCCGAATGGGCGCCGCACACCGCTGTCTGGATCGGTTTCCCGAGCCACCCCGAACTGTGGGAGGAGGATCTCGAACCCGCGCGTGAGGAAGTCGCCGCGTTCGGGCGTGCGGTCCATGCCGGCGGCAAGGGCGAGCGCGTCATCCTCGTCGCCGCCGATGACGAGGCGGCCCGCGCGGCGGTGCGCGTCGCGGGCGATGTCGCCGAAGTGGTGGTGCAGCCGTTCGGGGACATCTGGCTGCGCGACACCGGGCCGATCCTGCTCGGCGACGGCAGCGCGCGGTCGTTCCGCTTCAACGGCTGGGGCGGCAAATACGATCTGCCCGGCGACGACGATGTCGGGCTTCGGCTGGCGGCATCGGTCGATGCGCCGGTGACGCGCTGCGACTGGATCCTCGAAGGCGGTGCGATCGACGGTGACGGCACCGGCCGCGTCGTCACCACCGAGCAATGCCTGCTCAACCGCAACCGCAACCCCGATCTCACCAAGGACGAGATCACCGCGCGGCTGAGCGAGGATCTCGGCTTCGAGTCGATCCTGTGGCTCGGCGACGGGCTGATGAACGACCATACCGACGGCCACGTCGACAATCTCGCGCGCTTCGTCGCGCCGGGCGTGATCGCGATTCCGGAAGCGACCGAGAACGATCCCAACTGGCTGGTCTATAGCCATGCCGCCGATGCCGCCGCAGCCGCCGGGCTGAGCGTCGCCCGGCTCCCCTCGCCCGGCCGCGTGCTGCGCGATGACGAGATCGTGCCGGCGAGCTACATGAACTTCTACATCGGCAACGCCGCCGTCGTCGTGCCGCTGTACGGCGCGCCCAACGACGATGCTGCGGTGGCGGCGGTGCAGGCGCTGTTCCCCGACCGGACGGCGGTGGGCTTGCGCGCAGACGCGATCCTGACCGGCGGCGGCAGCTTCCACTGCATCAGTCAGCAGATTCCGGCCTGACCCAAGTGCAGCCTACTCCCCTCCCTGAAAGGGAGGGGTTGGGGGTGGGTCGGCTAGAGAGACGCATGACGTCGCCATCGTCGCTACAATGCAATCTTTGTCCACGGCCGCAGGTTCCGTGATCCTGAGATCAACCCACCCCCGACCTCTCCCTTGTCAGGGAGGGGAGAAGGCCGCAGATCACCGCGCGAAAGTGTCCGCACGTTGGCCGAGCAACGTCACCTCGACACGGCGGTTGAGGCGCATACCCGCCGCCGTCGCGTTGCTCGCGACCGGATCGGCCTTGCCGTGGCCGCTGACGCGGAAGCGCGCCTCGGTCACGCCGAGATCGTCGAACGCGGTGCGGACGCTATCGGCGCGGCGTTCGGACAGCGCCTTGTTGTGCGCGTCGGTCCCGCGCGCATCGGTATAGCCGTCGATCGCGACCCGCACGCCGGGATTGTCCTGAAGATAGCCGGCCAGCGCGCGCAGCTTGTCGATAGCGCCGGGGCGCAGCTCGGCGGAATCGGTGCGGAACAGCACATCTTCCTGCAACGTCATGCGCGCACCCTGCGGGGTCTGGCGGAAATGATAGTCGCGCATCGCGGCGCGGTCCCAATGGCCGCGTCCACCGGCACGCTCGACATCACCGCCGACGACACGGCCGGGGCGATCCCAGTTGAAGCGCGCGCGATCATCACCCGCCACGTCGGCGAAAGCGCGGTTGGCGGCATCGGCCTCGCGCCGGTTGATGAAACCGTCACGATTGAAATCGAAATTGCGCATCACGAAGGCGCGGCCGCGCGGCGTCGCGCGCAGTTCGGGGAACAGCATCGGCACGCCGGGGCCGGCGAGGCGGTACGGCCGATCGCCCGGCGCCCAGTCCCAACGGCCCTGCGCCTGCGCGGGAACGGTGGCGAGCAGCGCGCTGGCGGCAGTCGCGGCGGTGAGGATCATCCGGTCCATGGTTTTCACGTCACATCTCCCTATGGCCCCCGCCATGCACCTGATGTGCCGTGCCGCGTTTGAACGCGCGGTGAGCCGCGCCGACAGGCGAGGTTCAGCGAGCCAGCGGAAGTGCGACGTGCGAGGCATCGCCGTGCAACTCGGTGAACAGCGCCGCCTCGGTGCCGGTCATCCATACCTGCCCCTTGCCTGCCAAGGCTTCGAACAACGCAGCCCGGCGGCGTGGATCGAGGTGCGCGGCGACCTCGTCGAGCAGCAGCACCGGATGCCGCCCGGTCCGCTCCGCCACCAGCCCGGCATGCGCGAGAACGATGCCGAGCAGCAGCGCCTTCTGCTCGCCGGTCGAACACAGCGCCGCCGCCTGCGCCTTGCCGAGATGGCTGACCGCGAGATCGGTGCGATGCGGACCGATCAGCGTCCGTCCAGCCGCCATGTCGCGCCGCCGCCCGGCGGCAAGATCGGCGGCGAGCGTGTCACCGCCGCCGGTCCAGCCTTCGAGCATGAGGCCTGCACGCGCGAACGGCCCCTCGGGTTGCTCGGCGAGCCGCAGACCGAGCGCCGCCACGGTGTCGCGCCGTGCCGCGTCGATCGCCGCACCATGTTCGGCCATCTGCGCTTCGAGCTCGGCGATCCAGTCGGCGTCGAGCGGCCCGCCCTCCGCCGCCTCACCGAGCAATCGGTTGCGCGCGCGCATCGCCGCGTCATAGCGGTTGCTGTGGACGGCGTGGCCGGGCGCGAGC
>Ga0265780_10009208_pt1 | contig 11863 bp, 10 predicted proteins | sample P1T30metagenome_FD_192432 | JGI IMG/M metagenome (GOLD analysis project Ga0265780, IMG submission 192432) | Plant litter microbial communities from East Loma Ridge, Irvine, California - P1 T30 | ecosystem: Environmental > Terrestrial > Plant litter > Unclassified | place: USA: California... | reverse complement strand
GCCACCGGCCTCGAGGGCACGCAGAGCCACGTCGCCGGCATCAACGTCAGCGTGTTCGAGAACTCGGGCAACAAGGAGGCGGCGATCGACTTCGTCAAGCACCTCACGAGCGACGACGAGCAGACGTACCTCAACGAGTCGTTCGGCTCGCTGCCGGTGGTCACGGCCGCCTACGACGACCCGGCGTTCCAGACCGACGTGATCACGCTGAAGCAGACGATCCTCGAGGACCACGCCCAGCCCATGCCCCTCTACCCCTCCGAGGGACAGATGGAGACCCTGGTCGGCACCGCGATCAAGGACCTCCTCGCCACCGCAGCCCAGGGCGGCTCCGTCAGCGAGGCCGACGTGAAGTCGGCCCTCGAGGACGCGAACAGCCAGATGAGCTCGGGTCAGTAGCCCGTCCCACCGTGCGGGGACCCGTCCGGTCGACAGCCCCACCGCTGTCGGCCGGGCGGGCCCCCTGCCCCGCCCGAGAGGACCGTCATGACCGTCAACGTTCTGCCCCCCGCCACCGCCGAGAAGGAATCGGCGCCCGACCCGCACCAGCAGGCGCCGCTCGAGCCGGCGACCCGCAAGAAGCACCGCTCGTTCCTGCCGTACTTCCTGGTCGCGCCCGCGGCCCTGGCCGAGCTGCTCGTCCACATCGTCCCGATGGTGCTGGGCGTCTGGATCGCCTTCATCACGCTGAACCAGCTCAGCATCGCCAACTGGGTCAACGCGCCCTTCGTGGGCCTTCGCAACTTCGTCACGGCCCTCGACCCGAGCTCGCCGATCGCCGGCCAGCTCTACGGGGCCCTCGGCCGCACCCTGCTCTTCACCGTCATCGTCGTCGCCATCGCCTGGAGCATGGGCATGCTCGGCGCGGTGCTGCTCACGAGCTCGTTCAAGGGACGCGGCCTGCTGCGCACCCTGTTCCTCGTGCCGTACGCCCTGCCGTCCTACGTCGGGACGATCGCCTGGGCCTTCATGTTCAACCAGCGCGACGGCGCCATCAACCGGTTCCTCGTCGACGACCTGGGGATGCTCCAGGACCGTCCGTTCTGGCTCCTCGGCGGCAACTCGTTCTGGGCCATCGTCATCGTCACGGCGTGGCAGTTCTGGCCGTTCGCGTTCCTCATGCTGCTGGCCGCGCTGCAGAACATCCCGGGCGACGTCTACGAGGCCGCGAGCCTCGACGGCGCCAGCCTCTGGAAGCAGTTCACGCAGATCACCCTGCCGATGGTCAAGCCGGCCAACGCGGTGCTGCTGCTGATCATGAGCCTGTGGATCTTCAACCAGTTCAACGTGCCCTACGTGCTCTTCGGCCCGGCGTCGCCCGAGCAGGCGACGCTCATCTCGCCGCTGATCTACCAGCAGAGCTTCAACAACTGGAACTTCGGCCTCGGCGGCGCCATGAGCGTGATGCTCCTGGTCGTGCTGCTGATCGCGTCGGCGTTCTACATCCGCATGGTCCTCCCGAAGGGGCAGCAGAACGATGATTGAGACACGTGGCTTCAAGGTCTTCCGCTTCTTCGGGCTGGCGTTCCTGTCGCTCGTCGTGATCGTGCCGCTGTACGTGGTGCTCACGACGTCGATCAAGCCGCTGGCCGACGTGCAGGGGCTCTTCACCTGGATCCCCTCGCGCGTCACCCTCGAGCCGTACGTCCAGATCTGGCAGACCGTGCCCCTGGCGTCGTACTTCAAGAACAGCCTGATCGTGACGGTGTCGGCGACGATCCTGTCGGTGGCGATGGCCGTGCTGGCCGCGTACTCGCTGGCCCGCCTGCGGTTCCGGGGGCAGCGCAGCTTCAGCCTGGTCGTGCTGTCGACCCAGATGTTCCCCGGCATCCTGTTCCTGCTGCCGCTGTTCCTCATCTTCGTGCAGATCCAGCGCACGGTCGGGGTGCAGCTCACGGGCAGCTACCTGGGCCTGATCATCACGTACATGACGTTCAGCCTGCCGTTCTCGATCTGGATGCTGACGGGCTACTTCGCCTCGATCCCGAAGGAGCTCGAGGAGGCCTCGATGATCGACGGCACCGGCCGCCTCGGCGCCCTGTTCCGCGTGATCATCCCCGTGGCCAAGCCCGGCATCATCGCCGTCGCGGTCTACGCGTTCATCACGGCCTGGGGCGAGGTGCTCTTCGCCTCGGTGCTCACGAGCAAGGACACCCGCACCCTGTCGATCGGGCTCCGGGCCTACGCGTCGCAGCAGGACGTCTACTGGAACCAGCTGATGGCCGCCTCGGTCGTCGTGTCGCTGCCGGTGCTGATCGGGTTCATGCTCGTGCAGAAGCACCTCATCACCGGCCTGTCCTCCGGCGCCGTCAAGTGACGACGCCGGACCGGGTGCAGTGACGGGATCGCCGTGACCGACGTGGGGGAGGCGCCGCCCGGGACCGCGACCGTGGCGCCCGACCGCAGGCGCGCCTCCTCGGCCACGACCGGGGGAGGCGCGGCCCGGGTCGCGCCCCTCCGCGTCGGCGTCGTGGGCGGCGGCTTCATGGGCCGCGTGCACACCGCCGCCGCGCGGGCCGCGGGGGCCCACGTGGTCGCGGTGGCGTCGTCCGGCCCGGACAGCGCCGCCCGCGCGGCGGACGCCCTCGGCGTCGCCACCGCGCACGAGAGCGTGCAGGACCTGCTCGACGACCCCGGCGTCGACGTCGTGCACGTCTGCGCCCCGAACTCGGTGCACGCCGAGCTCGCCCTCGCCGCGCTGGCCGCGGGCAAGCACGTCGTCTGCGAGAAGCCCCTCGCGGTCTCGGCCGTCGAGGCGGACGCCCTCGTCCGGGCGGCCGCCGCCGCGGGCACGGTCGCCGCCGTGCCCTTCGTCTACCGGTACCACCCGATGGTGCGGGAGGCGCGGGCCAGGGTGGCCTCGGGAGCCACCGGCCGCGTGCTCAGCGTCCGCGGCAGCTACCTGCAGGACTGGCTGCTCGAGGTCGACGACGTCGACTGGCGCGTCGACTCGGCCGCCGGCGGGCCCTCGCGGGCCTTCGCCGACATCGGCAGCCACCTCGTCGACCTGCTCGAGTTCGTGCTCGGCGACCGGATCGCGAGCGTGTCGGCCGTCCTCGACCGCGTCCACGACGTGCGCGGCGGGCGCGCCGTCGACACCGAGGACGAGGCGGGCGTCGTCTTCCGCACGACCGCGGGGGCGATCGGGACCGTCTTCGTGTCGCAGGTCGCGCCGGGACGCAAGAACCGCCTCCTCGTCGACGTCGCCGGCACGGCCGAGAGCCTCGAGTTCTCGCAGGAGGAGCCCGACCGGCTCTGGGTCGGGCGTCGGCTCGGCTCGGTGGTCGTGCCGCGGGACGCCGCGCTGCTCGCGCCCGACGCGGCCCGCCTGTCGACGCTGCCCGCCGGCCACCCGATGGGCTACCTCGACGCCTTCACCGCGTTCGTCCGCGACGTGCACGACGCCGTGCGCGGCGGCGAGCCGGAGGGGCTGCCCCGCTTCGACGACGGTCGCCGGGCCGTCGTCGTCACCGAGAGCGTCCTGCTCGCCGCCGCCGAGCGGCGCTGGGTCGACGTGCCCACGTGAGCGACCGCCGCGTGGGACAGGATGGAGGTGCGCCGGGCTCCGGCGCACCGCCGACGAGAGAGGCACGCATGGGCGAGAGCTCGCACCCCGTCACGCTGTTCACCGGCCAGTGGGCCGACCTGCCGTTCGAGGAGGTCGCGGCGCTCGCCGCGGGGTGGGGCTACGACGGCCTCGAGATCGCCGCGTCGGGCGACCACCTCGACCTCGAGCGGGCCGACGAGGACGACGCGTACCTGCGCAGCCGCCTCGACGTGCTCGACCGCCACGGGCTCGGCGTCTGGGCCATCTCGAACCACCTCACCGGGCAGGCGGTCTGCGACGACCCCATCGACTTCCGGCACCAGGCGATCGTGCGGCCGAGCACGTGGGGCGACGGCGACCCCGAGGGCGTCCGCCGACGCGCCGCGGAGGACATGAAGCGGGCCGCCCGGGTCGCCCGCCGCATGGGCGTCGACACGGTCGTCGGCTTCACCGGCTCGTCGATCTGGCCCTACGTGGCGATGTTCCCGCCCGTGCCCGAGAGCGTCATCGACGCCGGCTACGAGGACTTCGCCCGCCGCTGGGACCCGATCCTCGACGTGTTCGACGGCGAGGGGGTGCGCTTCGCCCACGAGGTGCACCCGTCCGAGATCGCCTACGACCACTGGACGAGCGTCCGGGCCCTCGAGGCCGTCGGGCACCGCGCCTCCTTCGGCTTCAACTGGGACCCGTCGCACATGCTCTGGCAGGGGGTCGACACGATCGGCTTCATCGTCGACTTCGCCGACCGCATCTACCACGTCGACTGCAAGGACACGCGCGTCCGCCCGGGCGGCGGCCGGGCCGGCGTGCTCGGCTCGCACCTGCCCTGGGGCGACCCGCGGCGCGGCTGGGACTTCGTCTCGACCGGCCACGGCGACGTCGACTGGGAGTCGGCGTTCCGCACCCTCGACTCGATCGGCTACGACGGCCCGATCTCGATCGAGTGGGAGGACGCCGGCATGGACCGCCTGCACGGGGCGCCCGAGGCGCTGGCGCACGTTCGCTCGCTGCTCTGGCCGCGGCCCGCCGCCTCCTTCGACGCCGCCTTCTCGAACCAGTAGCCCCAGCCAGCCCGCCCGCCCGCCCCGCTGCTCTCCCCGTTCAGGAACATCCGTCCTGAGGGGGCGTGAGGCGAGGAGGCGGCGTCCTGAACCGTGCACCGGTCAGGAACCAGCCCGCCCCTGTTCCTGAACGACGAGAAGAGAGACCTCCGTGCCCCGCACCCTCCAGCCCGGACAGACGAGCCGCGTGCTCGTCGTCGACCCTGCCGCCGGCACCGCCGAGGTCGTGCTCGAGAGCGCGACGGTGCTCGTCGAGGCGCCGAACTGGAGCCCCGACGGCCGGTGGCTCGTCGTCAACGCCGACGGGCTGCTGTGGCGGCTGCCCGCCGACGCCCGGGGCGTCGACGAGACCGCCCTCGTGCCGGTGCCGATGGGCGACGTGCCCGAGATCAACAACGACCACGTCGTCGCGCCCGACCAGGGCAGCGTGTTCGTGAGCGGCCGCGACGGCCACCTCTACGAGGTGCCGTGGGACGGCGTCGAGACCGGGGGAGCCGCGCGCCGCGTGACGCGCCCGCACCCCGAGGGCCGCGCCCACAAGAACTACCTGCACGGCGTCTCGCCCGACGGCGCGACGCTCAGCGTCGTCGTCGGCGCCCTGCCCGAGCCGGTCGCCGACCCGGGATCCGAGGAGGCGCGGGCCCGGTGGCGGACGAACGTCGCGCTGGTCTCGGTGGCCGACGGCACCGCCACCGACGTCACCGCCGACGCGCACCCCGACGACGGCGCCGAGTTCTCGCCCGACGGGCGGTGGCTGTGGTTCAACTCGGAGCGGGCCTCCGGCGGGGTCGCGGGCCACGCGCAGCTGTTCCGCGTCGGGGTCGACGGCGAGGGGCTCGTGCAGGTGACCGACGACGAGCTCGTCGACTGGTTCCCGCACGTGTCGCCCGACGGGTCGACCCTGCTCTGGCTGGCCTACCCGGCGGGCACCCTCGGCCACCCCGAGGACCACGACGTCGTGCTGCGCACCCTGCCGCTCGGCGCCGACGGGCTGCCGACGCCGGGCGAGCGGCCGCGCGACGTGCTGCGGCTGCTCGGCGGGCAGGGCACCGTCAACGTGCCGTGCTGGGCGCCGGACTCGACCCGCTTCGCCTGCGTCGACTACCCGCGCGGCTGATCGGCACGCGCCGAGCCCGGCCCGGTCGTCACGCGGCGGGCTGCAGCTCGCTCACCGTGCCGCCCGCGATCCGCAGGCGGCGCTGGGCGCGCCGGGCCACGGCCGAGTCGTGGGTGACGATCACGAGCGTGAGCCCGCGCTCGCGCCAGACGGACTCGAGCAGGTCCATGATCTCGTCGCGCGTGGCCTCGTCGAGCGACCCGGTGGGCTCGTCGGCGAGCAGCACCGTCGGCTGCCCGACCAGGGCGCGCGCGATCGCGACCCGCTGCTGCTGGCCCCCGGAGAGCTCGCCCGGCAGGTGGTCGGCCCGCTCCGCGAGCCCGACCGCGGCCAGCGCCTCCGTCGCCCGCGACCGCCGCTCGGCCCGGGGCGTCGAGGCGTCGGCGAACGCGGTCTCGACGTTCTCGGCCGCCGTGAGCGTCGGGATCAGGTTGAACCCCTGGAACACGAAGCCGATCTCGCGGGCCCGCACGGCGGCCAGCGCGCGGTCGCCCGCCGTCGAGAGGTCGGCGTCGCCGAGCCGCACGGTGCCGCTCGTCGGCCGGTCGAGCGCGCCCAGCATCTGCAGCAGCGTCGACTTGCCCCCGCCGGTCGGCCCCTGGATCGCGACCATCTGCCCGGCCGGGATCTCGAGGTCGACCCCGTCGAGGGCGGTCACGGTGTGCTTCTTCTGGGCGTAGGTCTTGGTGACGGCGGTGAGCGTGTACATGGGGGAGCTGCCTCCGGAGGCGGTGGTCGGGTGGGTCGTGTCGGACGCGGCGGTCGGGTGGGGCGCGGCGGCGCCCGCCCCGGTCACGCGACGCTCCGCAGCGCCTCGGCCGGGCGGAGGCGCGACGCGCGCCAGCTGCCCACGGCGCCGGCGAGCAGTCCGCCGACGAGCGCCAGCCCGACGGCGAGCAGCACGACCGAGACCGTCACGGGCGCGTGCAGCACGACGTCCGTCGTGGCCTGCACCATCTGCTGGCCGGGGCCGCCCCCGGTCGGGGCGCCGCCTCCTGCGCCGGCGGCCGCGCCCGCACCGGCGGCTCCCGGCCCGGCCGCCGCGGTGGTCGCCGCCGCGGTCAGGGTCGGCGCGACCGCGTTGACGACGAGCAGGCCGACGAGGCCGACGGCGACGCCGACGACACCGCCCACGAGGCCCTGCACGAGCGACTCGCCGGCGACCTGGCGGGAGATGCGTCCGTCGCTCCAGCCGAGGGCCTTGAGGGTGCCGAACTCGCGGGTGCGTCGGCCGACGCCGGACACGGTGAACAGGATCGCGATGAGGAACGCCGCGGCGAGCACGATCACCGACAGCCAGGTGCCGAGCTTCGCGACCAGGTCGGAGGCGGTCGACAGCGACCCGGACACGCTCGACGCGAGCTCGGACTGCGTGCTCACCGTCGCGTCGGGCAGCGCCGTCTCGAGGTCCGCCGCGAGGGCGTCGACGTCGCTGGCGCTCGCCGCGGTGACGTACACGTCGCTGACCTGGTCGGTCAGCCCGCTGAGGGCCTGCGCCGTGTCGAGGGGCACGTAGGCGTCGGAGGCGGTGGCCGCGTCGGACGAGGTGGACGCGACGATCCCCACGACCGAGAGGTCGGTGCCGCCGACGGCGAGGGTGTCGCCGACGGCGAGGTCGGCCCCGGTGGCGTACGTCTGGTCGAGCACGACCACGTCGGCGCCGGCGTCGTCCGCGGCGAGGCCGCGGCCGTCGACGACCGACGCGCTCGTCAGCGGACCGACGGCGTCGGCGGCGGGGTCGAGCCCCGTGACCGAGAACTGGTCGACGTCGAACGAGCTGCCGCCGGCGCCGTCGGCACCGCCGGTGGGAGGCGCGGGCGGGGTCCCCGTGCCGGTGCCGTCGCCGGTCGCGCCGTCGGTGCCCGCGCCTCCTGTGCCCTGGGAGAAGTCGGGCAGCGTGCCCGAGAAGGTCGAGGACTGCAGGCTCAGGGTGGCCGTCGCGGCGGAGACGCCGTCGACGCCCTGCACCGTGGCCAGGGCGGACGAGTCGAACGTCGCCGTGCCGCGGGCGGCCGTGAGGGTGCTCTGGGCGACCTCGGTGCTGCCGTCGTCGGTGGTGGTGCCGTCGCCCGAGCCGAAGGCGAACTGTTGGCCGGGCCCGCCGTCGCCGGGCTCGGCGGCCTGGGTGATCGTGATGTCGGTGCCGACGCCGTAGACGGACTGGAGCACGGACGACTGGGCGTTCCGCACGCCGGCCGCGACGCCGCTCACGACGATGACGAGGGCGATGGCGAGGGCGATGCCCGCCGCGACGACGACGGTCTGCCTGCGTCTGTTGCTCAGCTCTCGGAACAGGTAGGTCAGGAACAAGGGGGTCTCCTCGGTGCAGGGGGGATCGGGACGGAGGCGACGCTAGGGAGGCGTCCTCGCAGCAGCCGATGGGCCGTCGATGAAGTCCCTATGAGGCATCCGCAGCTGACGCATCGGTGCGGCACAGTCCGTTCATAGGAACCGGCTCGAAGCTGAGTGCGTGACCACGACGACCCCCACCCCCGCACCGGCCCCCCGACTCACCCGGGCCGACGGCTCGCCCCTCCGCGTCCTCGTCGTCGACGACGAGAACAGCCTCACCGACCTCCTCTCGATGGCCCTGCGCTACGAGGGGTGGGACGTCAAGGCCGCCGCCGACGGCCAGGGGGCGCTCGCGCTGGCCCGCGAGTTCCAGCCCGACGCCATCGTGCTCGACTGGATGCTGCCCGACATCGACGGCATCCAGGTGCTGGGCCGGCTGCGCGCCGGCGGCGACGACACGCCCATCCTGTTCCTCACCGCCAAGGACTCCGTCGAGGACAGGGTCTCGGGCCTCACGGCCGGCGGCGACGACTACGTGACGAAGCCGTTCTCCCTCGAGGAGGTCGTCGCGCGGCTGCGCGGGCTCATCCGCCGCTCGGCCTCGGCCGTCAGCGAGGCCGGGGACAGCCGCATCGTCGTGGGCGACCTCGTGCTCGACGAGGAGAGCTACGAGGTGCACCGCGGCGGCCGCGAGGTCGAGCTCACCGCGACCGAGTTCGAGCTGCTGCGGTTCCTGATGCGCAACCCGCGACGGGTGCTGAGCAAGGCGCAGATCCTCGACCGGGTCTGGAGCTACGACTTCGGCGGCAAGTCGAGCGTCGTCGAGATCTACATCTCGTACCTCCGCAAGAAGATCGACGCGGGAGAAGAGGCGATGATCCACACCGTGCGCGGCGTGGGCTACGTCATCAAGCCCACGTCGTGAGCGCGGCCGCTCCCGGCCGGTCCCGCCCGGGCGGGCTCCTCGGGCGCGTGCCCCGCGCCTCCGCCCCCCTCACGCTGCGCAACCGGCTGATCCTCAGCATCGTGGCCATCGTCGTGCTGCTCACCGTCGTCATCGGCACGGTGAGCGTGGTGGCGCTCCGCGGGTCGCTGATGCGCCAGCTCGACGACGACCTCGCGAGCGCGACCGGGCGGGCCGTGGCCGCCGCCTCCGTCGGCGGCTCGTCGGGGCGGCCGAGCCTGAGCCCCGACGCGGACGACCTCGGCGCTCCCCGCCAGGCGCCGGGCACGTTCACCGCCGTGCTCGTCGGCGACGTCGTGCAGCAGGCCTTCACGGTGACCGAGGCCGGCGAGCTCGAGGATCCGCTGACCGACGAGATCACCTCGGCGCTGGCGACCGTGCCCGACGCGGGCGGGCCGGTCACGGTGTCGCTCGGCTCCGACCTCGGCGGCTACCGCGTCGAGGCCGTCCCCGTGACGCTCACGTCGCCGAGCGGCGGCACCGTCTCGTCCGGCTACCTCGTCGTGGGCCTGCCGACCGACAGCGTGACCCGCACGGTCACCGGCATGATCGTGTCGATCGCCCTCGTGACGCTGCTCGGCCTCGTCGTCGCCATCCTCATCGCCTACGCGGTCGTGCGCCGTGCCCTGCTGCCCCTCGAGCGCATGTCCGACACGGCGCTGCGCGTCGCCGAGCTGCCGCTCGACCGCGGCGAGGTCGCCCTCGCCGAACGGGTCGACGACCAGGACACCGACACGCGCACCGAGGTCGGCCGGGTGGGCGCGTCGCTCAACCACATGCTCGGCCACGTCGCGGCGGCCCTGGAGGCGCGGCAGCGGAGCGAGAACAAGGTGCGGCAGTTCGTCGCGGACGCCTCGCACGAGCTGCGCACGCCCCTGGCGTCGGTGCGCGGCTACGCCGAGCTGACGCGCCGGATGGGCGCGGGCCTGCCCGACGACGTGGTCTACGCGATGGGCCGCATCGAGTCGGAGTCGGTGCGCATGACCTCGCTCGTCGAGGACCTTCTGCTGCTCGCCCGCCTCGACGAGGGCCGCGACGTCGTCGTGGCCGACGTCGACCTGACCCGGGTGGTGCTCGACGCGGTCAACGACGCGGCGGTCGCCGACCCGACCCACGACGTCGACGTCGTCCTGCCCGACGAGCCCGTCGTCGTGCCGGGCGACTCCATGCGCCTGCACCAGATCGTCGCCAACCTGCTCACCAACTCGCGCACGCACACGCCCGAGCGCACCCCGGTGCACGTGGGCCTCTCGGTCGACCAGGCGGCGCGCTGCGCCGTCGTCACCGTCGCCGACGAGGGCCCGGGCATCGACCCCGCCGTGCTGCCGGTGTTGTTCGAGCGCTTCGCCCGGGCCGACAGCTCGCGGTCGCGCAAGGCCGGCTCGACCGGGCTCGGGCTCGCCATCGTCGAGGCCGTGGCGCACGCCCACGGGGGCTCCGTCTCGGTCGACAGCAGCGACGCCGGGGCCGTGTTCACCGTGCGGCTGCCCCTCGACCGCGCCTGACGCGCCCCGGCTGCTGCCGCACCTGCCGCCCCTCCCCGCGCCCGCCGCGCCCGCCCGCTGCCGCACCCGCCCGCTGCCGCACCCGCCCGGGGCTGCCGCCCCTCCGTGCGGCCGCGGCACCTGCGCGCTGCTCATGAACCCCGAAGTGGACGATGCACCCCGTCGTTTCGGGGTTCATCGTCCACTTCGGGGTGCGGGGCTGGCGCGCGCGGCGCGGGGCTGGCGCGCGTGGGGTGCGGGGGCGGCGTCAGGCCGCGAAGCGGAGGCGCGCGGCCCGTGCCGCCGCCGTCACGCGCCGCGGGTCGACGGGGACGCCGGCCCGGCCCAGCAGCCGGGCGAGTCGTCGCGGATCGACCACGTCGCGGTACTCGACGCGCACGACCGTCCGCACGTCGGGCCGTTCGAGCAGCTCGGCCTCACGACGCTTCTCGTCGCGCACGACCTCGGCCGGCGTCCGCCCGCCCCGCAGGGCGGCGTCCGCGTACTTTGCGAAGCCGTCGAACTCGAACACGGCCAGGCGGGAGGGATCGTAGAAGTCGCACCGGGCCGTGCCCGAGGCGACGACGAACTCGCGCTGCAGCTCGGGAGCCGGGACGCCCAGCTCGTGCAGCACGACGCGGACCAGCGACTCCCCGCCGTTCTCGGCCCACGGCGACGCGAAGGCGATCGCACGACGGGCGGCTACCTGGCCCGGCCCGTGACCCTCGCCGACGGCGGTGACAAGGCGAGCGCGGTGCCGGTCGAGCTCGGCGTCGACCTCGACCCCGGTCCGGTGGCCCCGCGGCAGGACCAGTCGACGGAGCACCGCGTCGACGCACATCACGGCGTCGGCGAACGGTGCGGTCCGGGCGACGTCGACGGCCGTGCGCTCGAGGCCCGTGACCCGGACGCCCGACAGGGCCACCACCTCCTCGTCGCGGAGCGGGCCGGGACGGGTCCGCAGCGTCGGCGTGACCTTGGTCGTCGTCCGCCCGGGGTCCACGACGCTGACCCGGTCCGCGGCCTGCCGGACGGCGGGCAGGTCGTGCAGCGCCACGGCGCTCCCGTGCGACGCCACCACGCGGGCGGAGCCGAGCACCACGGCCCGCGTCCGCACGACGAGTCGGCCGCGGGCGTCGAGCGCGCCCCAGACCGGCGCCGTCGTGAACACGCCGCGACGCACCCGGACGACGGCGCCGGCGGCGACGGCCCGGCGGAGGGCGCGGGCCTCGTGCGACTGCGCACCGTGCGTGGCGGCGAAGAGCAACGGGACGGTGAGGGGGTCGGGATCTGCCATGCCGCCACGATCGTCGAGGCAGGTCGTCCTGCGGGGGAGCGGGGCGCCTCCTGTGGGCCGAGACGGTCGCGGGCCCGCCTCGGGGGGAGAGGCGAGCCGGG
>Ga0265780_10009206_pt1 | contig 11865 bp, 8 predicted proteins | sample P1T30metagenome_FD_192432 | JGI IMG/M metagenome (GOLD analysis project Ga0265780, IMG submission 192432) | Plant litter microbial communities from East Loma Ridge, Irvine, California - P1 T30 | ecosystem: Environmental > Terrestrial > Plant litter > Unclassified | place: USA: California... | reverse complement strand
AGCGCCGAGCGGCTCGCCAGCCCCAGCAGCAATGCCGGAAAAAGTTTTTTCATACCAAGAAGCCAGCCAGTGATTTCCCTCACGGGAATCGGCAAGATACTATAAAAATTGGGCCGGGGACAGGAAGCAGTGAGCGGTTAAAAGCAACAGTACGCAGAATTCGGTAACTTGGTGGCCACCGTAACCGGCGGCCTTTGCTGGCCCAATCTGTAGTATCCTGGTGCTATTTGGTCGCTACTTCTTCCTATCCCGGCCCTTTTTTGCTGGTATTTTGGTGGGCTTTTTAGCCGCCAAAGCCGCCTCGGCCTCCACCACCGCCGGGGCGGCCACCGCCACCATCAAAACCGCCGCGCCCACGGCGCTCACCGCCGCCCTGGCCTTCCTGGTTGGTCGGCAAGGTCATGTTGGCCGAACGGATATTATAGGTGAACATCAGCATGAAATAGCGCTGGAGCACGGTGGTTTGCACGTCCTCCGTATAGGCGGCCGTCACGTTGCGCTGAATGGCGCGGTTCTGGGCTAGCAAGTCGAAGGCGTAGAGCTTGATTTCGCCGCGCTGGCCGGGGAAAATCTTCTTGCCAATCGAGGCATTCCAAAGCGCGTAGTTCTGGTTATAAGCGCTGCTTAGGCCGCGGTAGAGCTGGTGCGACACGTCGGATTGAAACGAAATGCCCGGCCCTACTATCCAACTCAGGCGCAGGCGCGTAACTTGGCTAAAGTAGTTGCTATTCAGGCGCGTATTGAGCGTATTGCGTACAAAGCTCTTGGTCGAGTTCGACGAGAGCGTAAAATCCAGCCGCTCGCTGATATTGCTGCTCAGCGTGACGCCGCCCGTCAAGGATGGGTTGCGGGCATAGTTGGTGCCTCCGTTCACCTCACCCGGCGTCTGGCTGTAGCTACCACCCAGGCTAGCGTTGGCGTTCAGCTTTTTATTGAAAAACGGCTGACCGTAGTTGGCCAACGCGCGCAGCGAGTACTGGCCCGACAGGTTGATGGACTGCGTGAGCTGGCCGGCCGCTGGCAAGCGAATGGCTTCTGGTGCGTTTTGGGGCACAAACGTCGTGTCGCGTGACGTCACGATAGTGCGCGTAGCGATGGGATTCTGGGTATAAGAGCCCGACAGCAACGTGAAAAAGCTGCTCGACCGCTCAGGGTTCGACGCGGTGTAGCGGGCCACGAGGCTGTGCTGGTACTCCTGCTCCAGCCGCGGGTTGCCGATAGTCAGCTGCAACGGGTTAGAGTTATTGACCACTGCTTGCAGCTGGTTGATGCTCGGCGCGCTGGTGTTGGTGCGGTAAAACAGGCGCACATTATGCGTGCGGTCGGGCCGGAACATCAGCATGGCCTGCGGCAGGATGTTCCAGAAAGTGTAGTCTACCGGCCCATTTACCGGGAAGGTTTGGTCGCCGCGCAACTGGGCTACCTGCCCGGTCAGGCCCACCGAAGCCTGAATCTTGCGATTATTAAAGCGGTAGCTCAGGCCGCCGCCCTGCGTGAGGTAGTGGTTGTTAAAAACGTTGCTCAGGGCCGTGTCGAGGCGCGAATACCGCTGGTCGGCAACCTCAAAATTGTAGGTGCGCTTGTCCGAATTATTGGGCGCGTAGTTGAGCGAGTAGTTGGCTTGCAGCTGCGATTGCTGGCTCAGCGGCTCAGTATAAGCTAGGTTACCGCCTATGTTGCCGCTATTCTGCGTTAGCTGCGACTGCTGGTTGAGGTTGGTCGTGGTGCTGGCCGTGCGCAGCAGCGTCGAGCCATCGCGGTCGGTATACGAGCCGTTGATATTGAGCGAGATAGTGCGGCCGGGGCGCGTGCCCAAGCGGCGGCGCAGCAATAGCTCGCCCCCAGGGTTAAGGCCCTGATTATTCGAGTTATAGAGCGTATTAATGTTGCTCAGCGGGTTGCCCTGGCTCGACGTAACCCCGTCCAGCGCCCGGTTAGACTCGTTTTGCTGCCACGACAGGCGCGGCCGGAACAGCAGCGACGTGGCCGAGTCAAGCTGGTGCTCCAGTCGGAAATTGGCCCGGTGGTTATAGTTGATGCTGCTCGACAGCGAGCCCTCGCGGTAGAGCGTGCCCGTAGCGTTGGCAAACTGCCGGTTGGTGCTGCTGCTGAGCGCATTGTTCGAGCGATTGAAGAAGTAGCTACCCGTCAGCTCAGTCTTCTTCTTGTTCCACGAATTCGAGTAGTTGAGGCCCGCCGCCACGGTATTGCTGATGCCGCCATTTTGGCTCACCAGAAAGTCGCCGCCGTTGCCCCCGCCGCCGCGCCCACCACCACCGCCCACTACGCCCAGCAGGTCGTCGGTGCCGAAGTTCTGCTCGTTCACGTTATTAGTCTGGGCCAGCACCGTTACGCGGCGGTTTTCGTGAAAGTCGTTGAGGTTCAGGCTAGCGCGGTAGCGCGTGCCCTGCACGCTTTCGCCACCATTGGGCCCCACGCCGCCCACAAACCGCCCAAACTGCCCGTTCCGAAAAGCGGGCTTGGTGATGATGTTCAGCGTCTTTTGGGTGTTGCCATCGTTGAAGCCCGAAAAGCGGCTTTGCTCGCTCATCTGGTCAAAAATCTCCACCTTATCGATGGCATCAGCGGGCAGGTTTTTGAGTACAGCGTCGGGGTCGGTGCCAAAAAAGGGCTTGCCATCGACCAGCACCTGCTGCACCTGCTCGCCCTGCGCCTGGGTTTTGCCCTGGGCATCGACCTGAATGCCCGGCATCTTGTTGATGAGGTCGCCGGCCGTAGCGTCAGGGTTGACCTTAAAGGACTTGGCATTGATGCTCGTGGTGTCGCCGCGCTGCACCTGCACCACCTGGCCGGTTACTTCCACGGTCTTTAGCACCGTGCCGCCCACTTGCAAAGCCAGGTTGCCGATGGCCACCGGCTGCCCGCCAGCGGGTACCGTCACGGCCTGACGCTGGTCGGCGTAGCCAATAAAGGAGGCTGTAAGCAGGTAGCGCCCCGGGGCCACATTATCGAGCTGAAACGAGCCATCCTGGCCCACGGCCGTGCCGGTTTTCACCGAGTCGGGCAGGTGGGTCAGCACGATATTAGCCCCGATGAGCGGGCTCTGGTCTTTGGCATCCAGGACTTTGCCGCGCACCGGGCTTTGGGCCTGCGCCGCGACGGCCACCAGCGAAGCAGCCCCAGTAAAGAGTAAAAATCGCATAAGGAAAAGGAGGGTGGGGAACGAGCAACTTAGGTGGTTTAGGAGTTATTACAGAGGCGCTTATACCCGGCGCAGTAGCAACAGCCCATCGCGTACGGGTAGCAGCAGCGGCACCACGCGGGGGTCGTGTTGCACCTGGTCATTAAAGGCGCGAACGGCCCGCGTATCGTGGTCATTGGCTTTGATGGGGTAGTCAGGCAAGGCCTTACCGCCCCAAAGTACATTGTCCACGATGAGCAGCCCACCCGGCCTCACCTGTTCGATTACCAGCTCAAAATACCGACCATTGTTAATCTTATCAGCGTCAATAAAGACCAAGTCCCACACTTCGCCGACCAACTCGCTCAAAACGTCGCGCGCGTCGCCGATATATAGCGTTACGGCCGCCGAAAGCCCCGCCGCCGCCACGTAGCGCCGAATGCGACTTTCGCGCTCCGGGTTTATTTCGATGGTGTGAATGTGGCCCCCCTCGGCCAGCCCCTCGGCCAGGCACAGCGTGGCGTAGCCCGTAAAGGTGCCGATTTCGAGCACCCGCCGCGGCCGAATGAGGTGCGAAAGCATACTCAGCAGCCGCCCCTGCCAGTGCCCGGTGGCCATGCGCGGCATCAGCAGCTGCAAGTGCGTTTCGCGCCACAATTGGTAGAGGAGCGCCGGCTCAGGCTCAGAATGCTGGTCGGCGTAGGTTTGAATAGCGTTGTCAGTCATATTTAATGGGCAGCGTATAAAATCGTTTGTCATTGCGAGCGCAGCGCAGCAATCGCACCAGCGCGGAACCCGAACGGCTCGTCCTGATGCGATTGCTGCGCTGCGCTCGCAATGACAGATTATTTTTCAAAATTCATCCCAAACGGCTCCAGCCGAAATCGGTACACCCGGAAGCCCGATTTGCCGGGCCCATACGTATGCGCCACCACCCGCCACAGCCCCTCGTAGCGAAACTGCCAGTCGCCGCCCGGCGCAATGCGCCGAAATACGCGCACTGGCCGCCCGGTTTCCTGGCTGCGCAGTAGGGAGCGGTTGCGGTGGGTTAGCATCTGGTCGCCCGTCTGGCGGCCGGTTTCGGCATCGCGCCCGCCGTGGCCCGCGTACCAGAAATAGGCCTCGTGAATATCATCATCTTCGTACTGGTCGGCCAAAATAATGCTTTCGGCACCCTCGGCGGCCGTGGCGCACACGCCCGCCCGGCGCGGCCGGTGCTGGCCGAGCAGCGAAAGCTCCAGGCGCGAGTGAAACAGGTCGCCCGGCTGGGCGCTGCCGATGTGGCCGAAAATGGGAGCAGGCATAAGCCGAATCTTACTGCACCGGCGCGGCGAGCGGCCGGTAAATATGCTGTCGATGATAAGCCAAGTGCGCCAAGTCGGGCTGGTGGGTAGCATGTAGCCGCAGCCGGCCGGGTAGCCCCAGCAGCGAAAAATCATCAGCTACACTAAAGCTGCCAAAATCAAGCAGCGCGTGATGATTCGGGCAGAGGCACAGCACGTTGCTCAACGCATCGGGGCCGTGGTGCGGCGCGCCCAGCGGCCGAATGTGCGCCGCCTCGGCATAAAAACCCGCCGGAGTAGCCAGCCGCTCGCCGCAAACCTGGCAGCGGTTGCCGTGCAAGGCTTTCACTTGGCGCGTGATGCTGGTGTCCCGAATCAGGCGCGAAACGGTAGCCTCGTAGCGCGGCGCGGGCTCGGCGGCCGCGGGCTGGTCGAACAACCCGGCCGGCGCGTAAGGCTTGGCGGGGGCGGGCGGCCCGGTTGTTTCCGTTACCAGCGGCTCTAGCCGAAACAGGAAAACCATGAAGCCCGACCGGCCCGGCCGATAATCGCGGCTCACCACCCGAAACAGGCCTTCGTAGCGGAAGGCCTGCGCATTGCCGGTAGTCGTCACCTTGCGAAATACGCGCACCGGCAGGCCCGTAACCTGGCTGCGCGCCAAGCCTTTGTTGGCTTTGGTTAGCTGCTGGTCGGCTACCTGCTGGCCGCTCTCGTCGCTGCGCCCGCCGTGGCCGGTGTAGAGGATAAATTCGTCGTGTACTTCATCGTCTTCGTACTTGTCCGACAGCACGATGCTTTCCGCGCCCTGCTCCTGGGTGGCACAAATGCCGGCTTGCAGGGGCCGGTGCTGCCCACGCTGCGCCAGCTCGGCCCGCGACGTAAATAAGTCGCCCGGCCGTGCCGACCCCACATGACCAAACACCGGCACTCCCGCCATCGCTATTTCCCCTCCGGCACGTACTGCAACAAGCTCAGGTTATCCTCGGTCAAAATCTCGTTGGCCAACTCGCGCAACTCGCTGGCCGTGACGGCCTCGATGCGGCTGAAAATCTCAGGCAGCGGCTCCACCCGGCCGATGTCCAGCGTGCTCTTGCCGAGTAGCTGCATGAGGCCCGAATTGCTTTCCTCGCTCATGGCCAGCTGGCCCATAAGCTGATTTTTGGCCACGTGCAGCTGGCTGGTAGTCAGCTCTTTTTCGCGCAGCAAGCGTAGCTCTTTGTGCACGAGCCCGAGCGTGCGGCTCAGCTGCTTACCCTCGGTGCCGAAGTAAATGCCGAACAGCCCCGTGTCGGTGTAGGGCGAATACGAGCTATCGATGGTGTACACGAGTCCGTATTTCTCACGCACCGCCAGGTTTAGGCGCGAGTTCATGCCCGGCCCGCCCAAGATATTATTGAGCATGAAAAACGGGATGCGCCTTGCATCAGTGAGCGGGTAGGCCGGGCCGCCCAGCAGGCAGTGCGCCTGCGTAATGGGCCGCGACTCCACCTGCGTTTGCCGCTCGTAGCCGCTGAATGGCAGGCGCGGGCGCTCGCCCAGGCGGGCCGGCAGCGGGGCCAGTAGCTTGTCAGCTAGGCGCTTCACCTCCTTGAAAGGCAAATTGCTAACCGAGCTGAAAATCAGCCGGTCAGTGCGTACGTTCTCGTTGTAAAAAGCGTGGAAGTCTTCGCTGTGGAAGCCGCTCACGCTCTCGCGGGTGCCCAAAATGTTGACACCCAGCGGATGCTGCCCAAATATCACCGTGTCAAAATCGTCGATAATGGCATCTTCGGGCGCATCCTGGTACATGCTCATTTCCTCCAGAATCACGCCGCGCTCTTTTTCGACCTCGCGCTCCGGAAATACCGAGTTGAAAGTCAAGTCAGTAAGTAGCTCGAATGCCCGCTCGAAGTGCGTGCTCAGCAGCGTGGCGTAGAAGCAGATTTTCTCCTTGGTTGTGTAGGCATTCAGCTCGCCGCCCACGGTTTCGAGCCGATTCAGGATGTGAAACGACTTGCGCTTGTGCGTGCCCTTGAAGGCCATGTGCTCCCAAAAATGCGCCAAGCCCTGCTGGTGCGCCTTTTCATCGCGCGAGCCAATGTCGAGCAAAAAGCCGCAGTGCGCAATTTTGGTGTGCAGTACTTGTTTGTGCAGCAAACGGATACCGTTGGGGTATTCGTGAATTTCGTAGTCTAACATTAATGCTATAAGCAAAATAAAGTCGCAAAGTTCGGGCCTGTTGGCTGGACTTTGTAGTCCGGCCGTGCGCGCAGCGCGCATATACGCAAGCGAACGTCTGTGCACGCCGATGCGCGCTCCGCGCGCGGCCGGACTCACAGAGTCCAGCCTACATTTTTTGCGCTCTGAATAAGTCATCAGCCGCTTGCAGCAGCTTCATGCGCAACTGCGGATTGTAGCTGCTGGCCGGGTGCATCGCCAAAAACGCCTGCACCGTGCGCGCCGCCGAGGCCGACTGGTAGGAGCCCAGCGTGCCAGTTAGCCACGCGGCCGGAAAAAAGATGTCGCCGGTCAGCTGTATCTCTTGCAGTAAATCCAGGCTGGCCGGCAGGTATTTTTCGGAGGTGGCCTGGCGCAGCGGGTGGTGCAGGTAGCCGAGGGCGGCCGTGACCCAGGCTTCTTTTTCGCGGTTTTTCTCGTCTTTGAGTGAGGCAAAAAACTGGTCGCGCACGGCCACATCGGGCGAGAGCGCGGGCATCATAAATTCCAGTCGCTGGCGGCGGTCTGCGTTTTTAATTCGCGCTAGCTGCTGGGCTAGAATGGGTTGCGGCGCGGCGTAATCGCGCACGGCCAGCGCTAGGGCCAGGCTGGTGTAGTCGTCTTCGGTCAGCTTAATTTGGGCGGGGGGCTGCTGGGTTTGCCAGATTTTGTAGAGCCGCGCCTGGGCAGTTGCGCTTAGGGCAATGCCTTGGTAGGCTTTAAAATACAGCTTTTGGGCACCCGCCGAGCGTTGGGCTAGCATGGCCTGCCACAGGGCTTCTTCCAGCGCCGGGGCGCGGAGGGCGCGGGTACCGGTGGGCGTAAATTTCCAGAAAATGTCGCTCAGCTGGTTGGTCAGTAGCTTGATGTTAAGCTCATTGGTTTCGTGGGCTAGCTGTTGCTGGTAAGTGTCTAGCAGCTCGCGGCGCGAGCTGCCGCTGCGGTCGTTGAGCATGTTTTCGTAGAGCGTGATGTAGAGCGCCGCCCGCACGGTGGGCTGGTCGCGTAGCAAGCCGGTGGCAGTCAGCTGGCCTAGGCGACTGGTGAGGTTGCTCGACGCCGGAAACACGCCGTAGCCCAGGCCGTGGTAATTGAGCATAGCCACGGCGGGCAGGGGCAGACCCACGGCCCAGGGCACCGTCACGGTGGCTTGGTCGGAGCTGACATCGCCGGTTTTGAGTAGTTGGCCGGTGGGCGAAACCAAGGCCACGTCGAATCGTTGCGGCCAGATGCGTGCAGAGCCATCTTCGGCCTGTTGATGCACAAGGAGTTGTTTTATCTTGCCATTCTCGCCCTGCACCTCGTAGCTGAAAACAGGCCGGCCAGGCTCGTTCACCCACACCTGGTTCCAGGCTTGGAGGTCGGCCGGCGTGTGCGTGTCCAGAATGGCGATGAGGTCGGGCCAGGTGGCGTTGCCGTGGGCGTACTTCTGGAGGTATTCGCGCACGCCAGCCCGGAAGCTTTCCTCGCCCATCAGCCCCTCCAACTGCCGCATCATGATGGGCGCCTTGTGATAGATGATGTTGCCATAGAGCGAGCCCGCGTCCTGCAAATTGGCCAGCGGCTGCCGAATGGCGTTGGCCCCGGCCGTGCGGTCGACGGCGTAGGCGGCGGGGTAGTGGTCGGTAAGAAACTTGAGGAGCTGGTCGTCGCTTTGGTCGGCGGCGCTCAGCTTGTCGGCCATAAAATTGGCAAATACCTCCTTCATCCACACGTCGTTGAACCAGCGCATGGTCACGAGGTCGCCGAACCACATGTGGGCCGTTTCGTGGCCAATAAGATTTTGGCGAGCCACCAGCTGGTCCTTGGTCGCGCCATCGTCGAGGAAGAGGCTGGCCGCCTTGTAGTCGATGTTGCCCACATGCTCCATACCGCCGTACTGAAAGTCGGGAATGGCCGTAAAGTCGAACTTCTGGAAAGGGTAAGGCAGGCCCGTGTAGTCTTCCAGAAAGTGCAGCGCCCGCCCGTGCTGCGCAAAAATGGCCGGCACGCTAAGCCGGATTTTGGCCGAGTCAGTTTCGCGGTGCAGGAAGTGCATGGTGCGCCCATCTACGCTCCGCGTGAGCCGCGTAAAGCGCCCCGCCGCAAACGAAAACAGGTAGGTACTGATGGAATCAGAGGGCGCGAAACGGTAGGTTTGCATGCCCGGCACCCGGCCATCGAGCGAAGCCGCGCTGGAATCAGCGAGTGGGCCATTGGCTACCGCCTGCCATTGCCGGGGCACGGTGAGCGAAATGGCGAAAGTGGCCTTCAAATCGGGCTGGTCGAAAACCGGGAAGACCGTGCGAGCGCGGTCGGGTACGAGCAGCGTGTAGAGGTAGTCGGCGTTGCGATTGAGCGACTGGTCGCCGGCCGTGAAGCTGATTTTGACCTCGTTGTGCCCCACGCGCAGGGCGCTGGCGGGTAGCACCAGGTGCTCGTTGCGGTAGTCGATGGCAACCGGTCGGCCGTTCACGGCCACGGCGTGCAGGTGGTCGGCCGAGGCCTTAAAATCGAGTTGAAGCGGCTGTCGGTTGTCGCGCAGAGCAAACGTAAGTACCTCCTCCGCATTGATGGGCTTGGTTTTTTCGAGCGGAATGTGCAGGCTGAGCGCGTAGCTTATTTGGCTGAGCAGCTGCTTGCGCGCCTCGGCCAGCGCTTGCGAAACACCCGTTTCGACGGGCAAAGTAGGGGCAGTGGCATTGGGCACGGCGTGGCGCTGGCAAGCCGCCGCGAGCAGCAGTAGCCCACCCGCCAGCCAGCCGGAAGTACAGTAAAGAGTCATCAGAAGCAAAAGGTACTGCCAAAAATAGCCCGTATTTAGCCGGCCGGCCGCTCACTAACGTGCCACGCCTGCGCCTCGGCCAGCACCGTCAGCAACTGCCCGGTTTCGATTTCGTGGGCGCAGCGGAAGTGGCCCAGCGGGCAGCGGGCGTGCCCATGCAACCCGCACGGCCGGCAGGCCAGCGGCCCCGGATGCTCGACAATGCGCGAAAACGTACTCAACGGCCCAAACCCAAATGCCGGCACTGTGGAGCAAAAAATGGCGCACACCGGCGCAGCCACCGCCGAGCACAGGTGCATGGGCGCCGAGTCGTTGACATAATTCAACACCGCCCCGCGCATGAGCGCCGCCGACGCCAGCAGCGAGAGCTTGCCCGACAGGTTGACTAGGCCGGGCCGGGCCGCCGCCTGGGCTAGCCGCTCGCAGGCGGCCGTGTCGGGCGGGCCGCCGAGCAGGTACACCGGCAGCGCGGGCGGCAGGGCGGCTAGTAGTTCCAGCCATTTTTCCTCGGGGTACTGCTTGGTAAACCACACCGACGTGGGCGCAATGCAGAGGTACTCGCCAACCGCCGCGTAGGGCGCGGCTGCGCCCTCATCGGCCGGGGTGGGGTAGAGGCGGGGCGGAGTGTTGAAGGGAATAAGCTGCGCGTTGGGAGTAGAGGCGGTCGAAAAACTCTTAACCGCTACCTGCTTCTCTACCAGTTCTAAATTCCGCTGCACCTCGTGCGTGCCATCGCCGATGCGGTGCGGCACGCGCCGCGTGAAAAACCGGCTGAACGGGTTTTGGGCAAAGCCAATACGCTCGGGTGCCCCCGAAAAGGCCGTAAGAAACCCCGTGCTGGCAAAGCGCTGCAACGTCACGACCCGGCCGTACTCAGCCTGCCGGATTTGGCGCAGCAACCGCAGCAGGTTGGGGTATTTCTGGTGTTTCTTGTCCCAGACCAATACCTGCCGCACGTGCGGGTTCCCGGCCAAAAGCCCTTCATTACCGCGCCGCACTAGCACATCGAGGGGCGCGGCCGGCTCGTGCCGGGCCAGGTATTCGACCAGCGCCGTGGCCAGAATTACGTCGCCGATAAAGGCAGTTTGGATGAGCAGCGTGGCGGGGGCGGTAGCAGGCATGGGCAGGCTTCAAAGGTAGCCAAGGCCGCCAAAAAGCCGGGTTGCCCCGCTACTTGAGGTCGTACTTGATATCGGACAAGTTGTGCGTGTAGAAGTAGGCGTAGTTCGCGCACATCTGCTCCCAGCTGGTTTCGGTGGCAAACTTTTCGTGCATCACATCTTCCCAGGCCAGGCGCATCTGGCGGGCGCACACCAGCGGCCGCACTTGGCCGATGCCCGTGCCCAGGCCCGGAATAGCTACGCTGTGCACTGCATCGCTAACCAGCTCGCCGGTAGCCATTTTGCCATAGCGCAGCAGCACCAGAATGGCTTTCATGGCCTGGTACACATTCGGCCCCCGCGTGATGGTCATGGGCGTGCGCATGGTCGGTGCGGCAATCAGGAAGGGGAATAGTGGGCTGCCGGTAGGCAGTATTTCGGCCTGCCCTATGAGTAGTTCCCCGTAGTATTTATCGCGGATAAGGCGCTGCAAATCCTTCTCCAGGTGCCAACCAAGCTGCTTGGAGATGGCGAAATCAAGGCCGCCATTCATGTAGCCGAAGCTATTGGCGGGGCTAACCAGCGCGTCGGCCGGGTAGTCGAAAATAGAGCCGTGGCTTACGGTTACTTGCGGAACGTCGGCGAATACTTGGTGCCAGGCGTTGATTACTTCTAAGTTGGTGTCAACCAGATTTACGAGCATGAAATAAGATTAGATAAGCAAGGTAATACGCATCCCATCGGCTTACCAAACGCAAATAGGCCGCTCTACCCAGCGGTAAAGCGGCCTATTTTTAGTATCTCAGATACCTTACTATTCAGCAGCCGGGGCGGCGCTCATCTGGTCGAGCGCGTCCATCACCTCTTTCACGTGGCCGCGTGAGGTTTCGAGCATGGCTTTTTCTTCGTCGTTGAGTTGCAATTCAATTACGCGCTCCACGCCGTTTTTGCCCAGGATAACCGGGGCACCGAGGTACACCCCGTTGATGCCGTACTCGCCTTGCAGCTCCAGGCACACCGGGAATACGCGGCGCTGGTCGCGCACAATGGCCTCCACCATTTGGGCGGCCGCCGCGCCGGGCGCGTACCAAGCCGAGGTGCCCATGAGCTTTACGAGCTCGCCGCCGCCTACGGCAGTGCGCTGCACGATGGCATCAAGCTTCTCTTTGGAAATCAGCTCGGTAACCGGGATGCCGCCTACGGTGGTGTAGCGGGGCAGCGGCACCATGGTGTCGCCGTGGCCGCCCATGAGCACAGCCTGAATGTCTTTGGGGCTCACGTTCAGCGCCTCAGCCAAAAAGGCGCGGTAGCGGGCCGTGTCCAAAATGCCGGCCATGCCGAACACCTTTTCGCGGGGCAGCTTGGCGGTGAGGTGCGCCT
>Ga0265780_10009205_pt1 | contig 11868 bp, 8 predicted proteins | sample P1T30metagenome_FD_192432 | JGI IMG/M metagenome (GOLD analysis project Ga0265780, IMG submission 192432) | Plant litter microbial communities from East Loma Ridge, Irvine, California - P1 T30 | ecosystem: Environmental > Terrestrial > Plant litter > Unclassified | place: USA: California... | reverse complement strand
AAATGGCCGGGCTTCGATCCGGAATTTGGTACCCTTAGCGCCGATGGCGATGTGGGCGTGGGTTTTGAAACTGCACAGTTCCCATCAACACGCACTTTAGGTCTTAATCTTACCATTGGCTTTTAATCATCTTTAGCTATGAACATGAAAAAAACAAAATCCTTTGCGCTGGCCATCACAGCAGCACTCACTATATTTACCTCTTGTACAAAAGATTTTCAAGATGTAAATACCGATCCTAACGGTGTTAGGAATGCCCTACCCGAATCATTGTTAACCCCGGCACTATATGATGTAGTTAGCCGCAATAACAACCGCGCCTTGAGATTAACCAATGAGTTAATGCAGGACCATGTTACCATTAATAACGGTGATGAAATTCACCGCTATATCATCCGCGCCAGCGAGTCGGATTATATGTGGAACAACTGGTATGTACAATTAACCAATTTCAGGGATATGTACACTCGGTCAGTACAACTTAATCAAACATCGTTAGCAGGCATAGCCTTAGTTTGCGATGTATGGGTAAGCTCTTTAATTACTGACACTTATGGAGACGTACCGTATACTGATTCCAACAAAGGAAAAGATAAATTATTGCAACCAAAGTTTGATAAGCAGCAGGATATATATGCCAGCCTTTTTGCTAAGCTTGAGCAGGCAAATACTTTACTTACGGCAAATCAAATCTTAACAGAAGATCAGATAAATCTGGACGCGTTATATGGTATTAACATTCCGGCAAATCCTACTCCGGGAGTTCGATCTGCTTCTACAGTAACCTTATGGAGGAAATTTTGCAACTCTCTTTATTTAAGACTATTAATGCGCGCTTCGGGCCGCCCGGAGGCAAATGCCATAGCCAAAATACAGGAAATAGTAAACACGCCGGCCAAATATCCGGTGTTTGCCAGCAATGCAGAGTCGGCCATTTTAAAATATACTACCGTAGCGCCCTATGTATCGCCGTTTAACACTTACCGCGATTTTGACTTTAACGGCGACAATGGCTTAAGCGAATTTTTCCTGAACAATCTTAATAACTGGAACGATCCTCGCCGCGCCAAATGGGCAACGCAGGTTTCGGGTACTTACCTGGGTATACCAAGCGGTTATGCCACAGGTCAGGTTCCTGAAAGACAATCGGCTTACTCTACTACGTTGAAAAATGAGCCTTTGCTGGGTAATATTATCAATTACCCTGAGCTACAGTTCTTATTATCAGAAGCTGCTTTAAAGGGCTATATCACTGGCGACCCTAAAACTTATTATGACAACGGTGTAAACAATGCCATAACACTGTGGGGCTTTGCCGTACCCGCCGATTACTTTAACAACCCTACTTTAGCCTGGAACCCGGCCGGAACAGCCGATGCCAAGATGGAGCAAATACAGGTACAAAAGTATTACACCTTGTTTTTTACCGATTTTCAGCAATGGTTTGAATACCGCCGTACCGGCCACCCGTTGTTGCCTAAAGGTCCGGGGCTGGCTAATGGTGGTAATATGCCATCGCGCTTAGTGTATCCTACCTATGTACAGTCGTTCAATGCAGCTAATTATACCACTGCTGTGGCCATACAAGGTGCCGATAACATGAATACTAAAGTTTGGTGGAATAAATAAAAATCTAATTAGTTATGAAAAGATTATTTTCAGCGCTTTTAGCTACGCTCATAGTAGTTTTTACGCTAAACTCTTGTAAAAAAGATATCAATTATGCCGAAGGCACACTAAATCCGTATGCGGCCTTATATGTTTTAAAAAACGCTTACAAAGGCACTGATGTTCAACTGCAAACTTCCAATATGGAGGGAGCGTCTATAACCGGCGGGGTAGTAATATCTGACAATGCGGGCAAGAATTTCCCTGCCGGAAGTCTTATTATTCAAAACACAGCCCGTGGCCTGGTTAGGGGTATTGTTATTGATTTAGGTACGGCTACTGCACCCGTTATACCCGGCGATTCGGTAAACATCAATGTGATAGGTGGTACCTTAACCCGTGTGGGTACCACACTGTTATTAAAAGGGTTGTCACCATCGGCAATTACGAAAGTAGGCGCTAACAAACCGGTTACGCCGCGTACTGTAGCTTTAGGGGAGTTATTTACCAATTTTTCAAACTACGAAAGTACGCTGGTAAAAATCATTGCCGATACCAAGCCATTGCCAGCCTCGGGCGAAACCTATGCAGGCAATAAAGTTTTAAACGATGGCGGCATCAACGATATAACCCTGCATACCCAGGCAGGCGCAACTTTTGCCGTTAACAGGCTGCCTGCCAGTGCCACCTATACCGGTATTCCTTTTTATGGGGCCAGCAGCAGCGATTATGGCGATCAAAAGCAATTGCGTATACGCACCATTACCGATGTTGAGAATGCCAGCGGCCCTATTTACGCAGGCTGGCCCGAGAGCTTTGAGTCGCCCGATGCTTCTGTAAAAGGCTCCTACAATATGAATACAGCTGCCGTTCCTAACAATAATATTGATCTTAAAACAGGGAACTGGAAACTGGAACAGTCTATATTAGGTAACCTTAATGCTAACCGCGACAGGTTTAATGCACCGGGTGTGCAGTGTATCCGTATGCAGCAGGGACTGAGTGTGCCCGGTTATGTGCAAATGAACTTTGATCTTCCAAACGGCGCTTCTAAGGTTACGTTATGGCAGGGCGCTTATGGCAGCGATGTATCCAGTACATTTAAGCTGCAGCACTCTATTGATGGTGGTAACAACTGGATAGACGATATTGCCGTTGGCCGCACTACAGCCAACATTGCCACCTTAACGGCCGGTTCCAAACAGGAAACTTACCTGCTCAATATATCGGGCAATGTGCGTTTCAGGATCATGAAATACGGGCTTGGTGCATCCAGCGGAACTGCGGTGCAAAACGGGCGTTTGTGTATTGAAGACATTGCCATATACTCTAATTAATCCGGGTTTGTGCTGCAGTAAATCTCAAAAAACTTCATAAAACTACAATGAACCGCAGATTATTTATACAAAAATCCACTTTTTTAGCAGCCGCATTAACGCTGACTTTCAAAAACGCTTTTTCCTATACTTTTAGAAAAGGACAGGCCGTTACCGGTAAAGTTACTGCCGCCGGTAAGCCCGTTGCCGGTGCGCTGATCTCCGACGGATTTAATTTTGTTAAAACCGCCGCTGATGGCACTTACCAGATTACTACCGATGCCAAGGCCGAGTTTGTGTTTGTTATTGTTCCGGCCGGATACGATATACCGAACGAAAAGCAGATTGCCAGCCACTACCACCGCATAAGCGAAGGCGGCACCTTTGATTTCAAATTGAAGTCGCTTAAAAAGAACGACAGCAAACACAGTTTCATTGTGTGGGCCGACCCGCAGGTAAAAAACAAAAAAGACGTTGCCCAGATGCTGGCACAATCGGTGCCCGATACGGTGAAAACCATTAAGGCTTTAGGCCCCGATGCTTTGGTGCATGGCATAGCCGTAGGCGATCTGGTGTGGGATAATCATGACCTCTTCCCTGCCTATAATGAGGCCGTGGCTGAAATGGGTATTCCGTTTTACCAGGGGTTAGGCAACCACGATATGGATTACCGCCAGGGTGGCGATGAAACCTCAGACCAAACCTTTAAAAAGTTTTACGGCCCAACGTACTACTCCTTTAACCGTGGTCGTGCGCATTACGTAATGTTGGATGATGTACGCTACCTGGGCACCGAGCGTGAGTACGATGGCTATATTACTGAGCAGCAATTAAGCTGGCTGGAAAAAGATTTGGCTTATGTGGCTAAAGACGACCTGTTATTTATTTGCCTGCATATACCGGTGTACAGCAGTGTAAAAAACAATGACGATCTGTACAAGCTGTTGAAACCTTTCAAGAACGTACATATCCTATCTGGGCATACGCATTACAATGCCAATAACATTACCGGCAATGTGTTTGAACATAACCACGGTACGGTTTGCGGTGCCTGGTGGACGGGCCCGGTATGCGAAGACGGTACTCCGCGCGGTTATGCCGTTTACACCGTAGAGGGCAACCAGGTAAAATGGTACTATAAGCCTATGGAAATGGAAAGGACCAACCAGATGTCGGTTTTTGTGGATGAGCTGACCGGACAGAAACGCATGATAGCCAATGTTTGGAACTGGGACCCTGCCTGGAAAGTAGAGTACTGGCTGGATGGCAAATATAAAGGCGAGTTAAAGAACGAGCACGGCATGGACCCGCTAACCGTGAAGCTGTACAAAGGGCCCGAATTGCCTAACCCGCGTCCGTTTGTAGAGCCGCGCGATACCGACCACCTTTTCGTGGCGCATTTTGAACCCGGCGTTAAAGTGGTAAAAGTGGTGGCTACCGATAGGTTTGGCGAAAAGTTTCAGCAGGAAGTTAAAGCCTGATGCTGCCTAATTATAAACAATGTTATTACGAGCGCAGCGTGGCAACCGCACGCGTTTAGATATGCAAGCGTGCAATTGCCGCGTTGCTATTGCTCCTCGCAATGCTATTTTTGCTTTATAAAAGTTTCTAAGTGAAACCCGATAACCCCATATGCTTGTACCGCTTTTTGCCGGTGCAGGCATTTTAATTTTATAGATATAACGATGAATAAGCGTATTTTGGTTGCTGCAGCCATGTTAACCGCAGCGAGCTGTACTGCTCAAAAAATGGATAAGAAACCGGTAAATTTTCCTGCTTTTGATACCGAAGCGCACCGGGGCGGCAGGGGTTTAATGCCTGAAAATACCATCCCGGCCATGTTGAATGCCGTGGATATAGGCGTTACCACGCTGGAAATGGACACCCACATTACAGCCGATGGAAAAGTAGTGGTAGCGCACGACGATACCTTTAACCCCTTGTTTGCGCTGGCACCCGGTGGAGTAGAAATACCTCAAGCCGATGCCCGTAAATATGCCTTGTTCCAAATGAACTATGCCGACATTGCCAAGTTTGATGTGGGCAGCAAGCCGTATGATAAGTTTCCGCAGCAGCAAAAAATGAAGGTACATGTACCGCTTTTAGCCCATTTGATAGACAGTGTTCAAGCCCATCTTAAAGCAACAAGTAAGCCTCAGGTGCTTTACAACATCGAAACCAAGAGCAGTGCCGATCAGGACGGTGTATATAACCCAGATCCGGAAACCTTTGTGAAGCTGCTAATGGATGTGATAGTGCAAAAAAAGATTATGCGTTATGTGGTTATCCAATCTTTCGATAAACGTACTATACAGCTGCTGCATCAAAAATACCCACAGGTAAGAACTTCTTATTTGGTGGAGAATAAGGAGCCGTTTATCGCCAATATAGACGGACTGGGCTTTATCCCTTACATATACAGCCCTAACAGTAAACTGGTAACAGCCGAGCTCATTAAACAATGCCACGACAAAGGCATTAAGATAATTCCATGGACGGTAAATACTAAAGGGGAGATAGCTGCTTTGAAGGCGCTGGGAGTGGATGGTATTATTTCAGATTACCCAAATCTGCTTGTACAATAATCAGGTGATTTACTATGGCTGTTTTGCTCTCTATTACAGGCAAATTAGCTTCTAACCTTACATTGTTGTTACATGAGTGTTTAAACAACTGTTTGTGTTTTCGTGTTATACCTTTAAACCTCGCTATGAAATTAACTTATTACGGCCACTCAACCGTTGAAATACAAACCGGTGGCAAAACACTTTTATTTGATCCGTTTATAACGCCAAACGAGCTTGCCAAACACATTGATGTAAACAGCTTGAAACCCGATTACATCCTGGTATCGCACGGTCATGGCGACCACGTAGCCGACCTGCTTCCTATTCAGCAAAATAGCGGTGCCAAAGTAATTTGCATTGCCGAAATTGCAAGCTGGCTGGGTAACCAAGGTGTTGCCGATGCTCATGGTATGAACATTGGCGGAAACTTTACTTTTGATTTTGGCCGGGTAAAAATGGTGTATGCCTTGCACTCCAGCAGTATGCCCGATGGCAGCTACGGCGGTGTACCGGCAGGCTTTGTAATTTATGCCGAAGGTAAAAGAATCTATTTTGCAGGAGATACTGCCCTTACTTACGATATGAAGTTATTGGCCGAAGAGAACCTGGATTGGGCTATATTACCCATTGGCGATAACTATACCATGGGTATTGATGACGCTGTAAAAGCCGCTGACTTTATTGCCTGTAAAAATGTAATAGGTGTACATTACGATACTTTTCCACCCATTAAAATTGATATTGAGGAAGCTAAAGAGAAGTTTTTGAAAGCAGGACTTAACCTGAAGTTACCTGCAATAGGTGATAGTCTGGAGTTGTAAGGCATTAACAGAACTTTAAAAATTCTTCAAAAAATGAAAAACTCGTCATTGCGAGGTACGAAGCAATCGCTGCCTGACAGGTAAACCGCTTGGTTAATTTACTCAGAGATTGCTTCGTACCTCGCAATGACGAATTAGCTATATTTTATTTCTTTAAAAGAGTTGCATAAACAAAAAAATCCCCGGCCTGCTTAAGACCGGGGATTTTTATTTTAAACAGTATCCGTTATATAACGCTGCCGTTGGGTATTACTGCCCGTTTCTTAACTACTACAATTCCATCCTGAACGGTATAAGCGCCATAATCGCCATCTTCAAGCTTTTCGCCGCAATTAATGCATACATCGTTACCTATGTAAGCGTTCTTGTCTATAATGGCGTTCTTAATTTTGCAGCGGTCGCCAATACCCATAATAGGCGTGTCACTTTCTTTCGATTCGGCTATTTGCTCCAGGGTTTGGTAAGTATCACCTCCCATAATGTAGCAGTTCTCAATTTCGGTATTAAAGCCTATGCGGGTACGTATTCCCACAATAGAGCGGGTAATTTTAGAAGCAATTATAATGCAGCCATCGGCCACAATAGATTTATCTAATAATGTGCCCGATATTTTAGAAGGAGGCAACATGCGTGCACGCGTAAAAATGTGGCGCTTATCAAACAGGTTAAACTGAGGAATATCATCGGTTAAACCCAGATTAGCCTCAAAAAATGAAGGAATGGTACCAATATCTTCCCAATACCCTTCGTACTGATAGCTTGATACCCGGTGTGTATTAATTGATTTAGGGATGATCTCCTTACCAAAGTCAGGATAATCGTTACCCTGCAAAAGCTCGTACAAGGTTTTGCGGTTAAATATGTAAATACCCATAGAAGCCAGGTAGTAACGGCCCTGTGCGGCCATTTCGCCACTCACTTCTGCTGCCCAGCTTTCAAAGTCACTTTTAGGCTTCTCAATAAAATCGGTAATCAGGCTTTCTTCATCTGTTTTGAGGATGCCAAAGCCCGGTACATCATTGGCATGTACGGGAATGGTAGCAATGGAGATATCAGCCTTACTTTTAATATGTTCCTCCACCATATCCTTAAAATCGAGCTGATAAAGCTGATCGCCGGAAAGGATGAGCACATACTCAAATTCATGAACGGATAAATGGTGCAGGCTTTGCCTAACCGCATCAGCCGTACCCTGAAACCAGCCTACGTTAGACGGGGTTTGCTCGGCCGCCAGGATATCAACAAATGAATCGCTGAAGCTGCTGAAGTGATAGGTATTTTTAATGTGCTTATTAAGCGATGCCGAGTTAAACTGGGTCAAAACAAAGATGCGCTCAAAACCCGAATGCAAACAATTGGATATGGGAATATCAACCAACCGGTATTTACCGGCAATAGGTACAGCTGGTTTGGAACGGGTGGCTGTTAACGGAAATAAACGTGTTCCCTGGCCCCCGCCAAGTACAATACTGATTACTTTGGAGTTCATATTAATGATATTAAGCTTTCATATAATTGGTTATACTGTTTGGCAGATTGCGTCCAGGAGAAGTTGAGAGCCATCATGCGTTTACGTAACAAATCTAAGTGCGCTGTGTTCTTATAAAGTGTAATTGCACGGTCAATTGAGTATACAATATCATCAACATTGCTTTGGTTAAAGCAAATGCCATAACCATCCTCATCGCCAAAGTCAATCACCGTATCTATTAACCCACCTGTGCGGCGTACAATGGGCACGGTACCATAGCGCAGTGCGTACAGTTGGTTTAAGCCACAAGGCTCCACACGCGAGGGCATGAGCAAGAAATCGCTGCCTGCATAAATAAGGTGGGCCAGCTCCTCATTATAGCCAATAAAGGTTTTATAATGCTCTGGAAACAACTCGTTAAGTTGTGTAAGGGCGGCTTCGGTTTCTTTATCGCCGGCACCTAACACCAAAATGTTTACCGCGCCGGTATGCTCTTTTAAACTGCGGGTAAAAGCCTCGGGGAGCAAATCGGCCCCTTTCTCTAACACCAAACGTCCAATAAAGGAAATGAGTGGTTTATCGGTTGATAATTTAAAATGCTTGCATAAAGCTTGTTTGTTGGCTTGCTTTCCCTTTTGAGGGCTCAGGGCATCTATAGGCGCAGCAATCATGGGGTCGGTAAACGGGTTCCACACTTCGGTATCAATGCCGTTAATAATACCCAAGCCCCTTGAGCGCTCTGTAGCAAACAAGTGCTCCAAGCCATTAGAGTTGTAAGACAGTTCTTGCAAATAACTTGGCGACACGGTGGTATACCTGTCGGCACATTTAACGGCACAGGCCAGCGGGTTAATACCGCCACCCCAGTCAAGCAAACCGGCGTAGGCCATATCTACCTCGGGCAGGTATATAAACTTATCGTACCCAAAAGCACCATGGTATTGCCCATTGTGGATGGTGAACACCGTAGCCGTTTTAGACAAGCGTGTGTAAAGTGCCGAATGCTGCAGCAGGAACGGAATTAACCCCACATGATGATCATGACAGTGAATAATGTCGGGCTTTTGCTGCGACCAGGTAATCCAGTCTAAAAACGCCAGCTGGAAGGCAATAAACTGTTCGCGTTCATCAGGGTAGCTGTACACCTCGGTCCGGTCAAGCAGGCCGGGAATGTAGATCAGGTATAGCTCGAAGCCGAGTATATTGGTGCGCTCTTTTAAAATTTGAAATTCATAACGCCGGGTTCCTAACTTGTTTGAAGCTTCGAACACTACATCAAACTCATTGTCTTGTACAAACTTACGGTTGTAATAGGGCAGCACTACGGCGGCTTGCAAACCGGCCTCATTCTGGTACTTGGGCAAAGCGCCCACTACATCGGCCAGGCCGCCAACTTTGGCCACCGGGTAACACTCTGCTGCGAGGTGAAAAATTTTCATGGATTAGGATGATTGGCTCAAGGTAAGCAAAAATTAGCTTACCAAAATACAACTGGCAAGTATTAAAATGTGTTTTGGTAAAGTGTTAATTATACTTTGTAAACACTGAAATTAACATCAATAGTTTTACGTTTAACCCCATTTTTAATAATGCAAATATTCAATTTTTGCGCCCGGCATCCAGCTTATCATGCCGGCAACCACCCTGTTTTACTAAGTTGCATTAAAGCAAAAAAGGCTGTTCTCTTATTAAAGAGACAGCCTTTTACTAATATTTATTTCGACAGGTTTTAAACCCCTGTGCTATTTTTGCCTGAAAAATATTTGGATAGGCACGCCTGCAAAGTCGAAGTTTTCGCGCAACTTATTCTCAATAAAGCGCTTGTAAGGTTCTTTAATATACTGCGGCAGGTTACAAAAGAAAGCAAACATGGGCGATGTGCCAGCTATTTGCGTAACGTATTTAATTTTTACGTGCTTGCCTTTTAACGCCGGTGGCGGATAGTTTTCTATAATAGGCAGCATTACATCGTTAAGTTTGGAAGTAGGGATTTTTTTAGCCCGGTTTTTATAAACCATATCTGCTGTTTCCAGTACTTTTAACAAACGCTGTTTTTCGGTTACCGAGGTAAACACGATAGGTACATCCACAAATGGTGCTATTTTCTCGTGGATCATTTCTTCAAAAACCTTTACCGTTTTGGTGTTCTTTTCTATCAAATCCCACTTATTGATCACCACCATGATGCCTTTTTTATTCTTCTCGGCCAGGTGGAAAATATTAATATCCTGCGATTCGATTCCTTCCTGAGCATCCACCATCAGGATGATCACATCGGCTTCTTCCAAAGCCTTAATGGTACGCATTACGGAGTAAAACTCAATGTTTTCTTTAACCTTGGTTTTTTTACGCATCCCGGCGGTATCTATCAGCATAAACTCATGACCATAGCGGTTATAGTGTATGTGAATACTATCGCGCGTGGTACCGGCAATGGGAGTAACAATGTTACGATCCTGGCCTATAAGGGCATTAATGATAGATGATTTACCTACGTTAGGACGACCCACAATGGCGTATTTAGGCAAGGTGTTGGCTTCGGCCGGTTCATCATCAAAGGTTTTAATCAGCTCGTCCAACAGTTCTCCCGTACCCGAACCGGTCATGGAAGAAATATTATAAATTTCGCCCAGGCCTAAAGCGTAAAACTCAGTAGCATCACTTTGCTGGGCATTATTATCTACTTTATTTACTACTACAAAAACAGGCTTTTTGCCTTTACGTAAAATGGAGGCTATTTCATCGTCCAGGTCGGTAATGCCTGTGGTTACATCAACCACAAACAAAATGGCGGTGGCTTCTTCAATGGCAATAACTACCTGCTCGCGTATGGCAGCTTCAAAAACGTCTTCCGAATTGGCTACATAACCGCCGGTATCTATCACGTTAAAGCTACGGCCCACCCACTCGGCAATGCCGTAATGGCGGTCGCGCGTAACGCCGCTAAAGTCATCAACAATGGCTTTACGGCTTTCGGTTAATCTATTATATAATGTGGATTTACCTACGTTAGGACGGCCCACAATGGCTACTATGTTACTCATATATGTTAGTTGTCAGTTGTCAGTTTACAGTTGTCAGTCCTGTTTTTATACAGAAGACAGACAACCGAAAACCGTCAACAGTGTATTAATCTTCGTACCCAAATTGCTTCAGGTAATTTTTCTTGCTGCGCCAGTCGCTAATTACTTTTACAAAGGTTTGCAGGAATATTTTCTTTTGAAAAAAGTCTTCCATGCTCCGGCGGGCATAGGTGCCAACAATTTTCAGCATCTCGCCGTTTTTACCGATCAGGATGTTTTTTTGAGAATCGCGCTCTACAATAATTTCGGCACTGATGCGGTACAGGTTTTCGCCTTCTTCAAAGCTGGTAATGATCACTTCGGTGCTGTACGGAATTTCTTTTTTGTATTGTTTAAATACCTGCTCACGTATCATCTCGGCTGCGAAAAAGCGATCGTTACGGTCAGTCAGGAAATCTTTTTCGTAATACGGCGGGTGCTCGGGCAGATTTTCTACCACAAAATCCATTACCCCGCGTATATTATGATCCATTGTGGCTGATATAGCAAAAATAGCTTTGGGATTCAATTTTTCCTGCCAGTAATCTACCTTGGCCTTAACAGCCTCTGCATCGCTTTTATCGATCTTATTAATCAATACTGCTACAGGAGCCTGCGTGTTCTTTAATTTTTCGAGCACATCGCTTTCATCGTGTGCTTCATTAATATCGGTTACAAACAGGATAAGGTCGGCATCTACAATAGAGCCCGACACCTGGTGCATCATGCTTTCCTGCAATAAATAGTGTGGTTTAATAACGCCTGGGGTGTCAGAAAACACGATCTGGTAATCGTCGGCATTTACAATACCCATAATGCGGTGACGCGTAGTTTGCGCTTTAGGAGTAATGATCGACATCTTTTCGCCCACAAAGGCATTCATCAGGGTGGATTTGCCTGCGTTAGGCTTACCAATAATGCTCACAAAACCTGCCCGGTGACTCATATAGAAAAAATAATTAAAATAAATTTGGAGTACAAAGAAACGAATTATATCTTTGCAGTCCAATAAAAAAACAAACA
>Ga0265780_10009204_pt1 | contig 11869 bp, 8 predicted proteins | sample P1T30metagenome_FD_192432 | JGI IMG/M metagenome (GOLD analysis project Ga0265780, IMG submission 192432) | Plant litter microbial communities from East Loma Ridge, Irvine, California - P1 T30 | ecosystem: Environmental > Terrestrial > Plant litter > Unclassified | place: USA: California... | reverse complement strand
TAATTGTATCTGTTGGAATAATAGCCGGCCTGACGTAGTATGGCCTCAATATCACGTTCCTGATCCTGGTCGTAAGTTTCTTTTAAATTGTGGCCAAATATACGCGCTACCGACTGAAACATAAAAGCATGAAAGCTACCTTTTAATTGTTTAGCCAATTCATAGCTGGTGGTACCCGTTTCGCGGTCAATCAATTTAATCAATATTTCGCCCTGGGTAATAGTTAAGTTTTTAACCTGAGTATTAAACAACTCCTTTACTTGTGTTTCACATGCTTTAATTAATTCTTTTTGTTTGCCTTTATCATTTGTGGTGGCAAGGTCGCGCTGCAACTGACGGTATTTATCGCCGGCAATGCGCGCATAAGGTATAACTTTATAAACGTTGTATTTTAAGCGGAGGTACGCTTTGCGGTCGGCTTCGGTTTCAAATATACGGGCTGCAATAATAGGCACTTCGGGTAAAACCACCCACGGAACTAATTCGCCTTCCAGCTCGGTTAAGTAGGTGTTTATGGTATCATTTTTGCCTATTTTGGGATGTGGCAGTTGCGTTTGAGACATTACACGCCCCATAACACAGCTAAACAATACCACCAAGCCAATATATTTCATATATTTACGTAATACAAAAATAGTGCTATTTTTTAGTGAATTAACAATAACCGACAATAAATTTATTTGTTGTCTCATTATGATACTCAGATAACAAACGCTTATAAATGAAAGATTTAGTGATTGATCTGGAAGCCGAAAAAGCGGAGATTTTAAAAAGATACCGTGCTTTGCTGCGTGCATCAAAGTCTACCTTGCAAAAAGGCGACAAAACCATGATACGCAGGGCCTTTGATATTGCCCTGGAAAGCCACAAGGATATGCGCCGCAAATCGGGCGAGCCTTATATATACCACCCTATTGCCGTTGCCCAAATTGCTGCCGAAGAAATTGGCTTAGGTACCACTTCTATTGTGTGTGCCCTGTTGCACGATGTGGTTGAAGATACCGATGTTACGTTAGAAGATATTGAACGTGAGTTTGGTAAAAAAGTTGCCAAAATTATAGACGGATTAACTAAAATTTCAGGCGTATTTGACACAAACAGTTCGCTGCAAGCCGAAAATTTCAGGAAGATGCTCCTTACTCTGGCAGATGATGTGAGGGTGATCTTGATTAAACTGGCCGACCGCCTGCACAATATGCGTACTATGGAGTTTATGCCGCGCGATAAGCAGCTTAAACTTTCCTCAGAAACCGTATACCTTTATGCCCCGCTGGCACACCGCTTAGGGCTTTATGCCATAAAGTCGGAACTGGAAGACCTGTCTATGAAGTACATGGAGCGGGAAACTTACCAGTTTATCAAGAAGAAACTGAATGAAAAAAAGGCCGAACGTGAGAAGTTTGTAAACGACTTTATTCAACCTATAAAAACTGTTTTAGAAAGCCAGGGTTTACACGCTGATATATTCGGACGGCCAAAATCCATCCATTCCATTTGGAATAAGATGAAGAAAAAGGCTATTCCTTTTGAGGAAGTGTACGATCTTTTCGCCATCCGCATTATTTTAGACAGCGCATCGGACATGGAAAAAGCCGATTGCTGGAAAGCGTACTCCATTGTAACCGACTCCTACCGCCCCAACCCCGACCGCTTGCGCGATTGGGTATCATCGCCCAAGGCAAACGGATATGAGTCGTTACACACTACGGTAATGGGCCCACGCGGCCAATGGGTAGAAGTGCAGATACGCACCAAGCGGATGAACGAAATTGCTGAGAAAGGTTTTGCAGCGCATTGGAAATACAAGGAATCATCGAGCGATAGTGGCTTAGACCAGTGGATACATAAAGTACGCGAACTACTCCGTAACCCCGATAGTAACGCACTCGACTTTTTGGATGACTTTAAGATGAACTTATTTAGCGATGAGATCTTCATCTTTACGCCGAAAGGCGCGCTTATACAGTTACCATCTACTGCTACAGCCTTAGACTTTGCTTTCGAAATTCACTCTGACGTTGGGGCCAGCTGTATTGGTGCCAAAGTGAACCATAAATTGGTTCCGCTTAACTATAATTTGCAAAACGGCGACCAGGTAGAGATCATTACTTCAAGCAAGCAAACGCCTAAAGAGGACTGGTTAAACATTGTGGTTACGGCTAAAGCCAAAGCCAAAATCAAATCTTCATTAAAAGAAGAGAAACGCAAGGTTGCCGAAGATGGCAAGGAGATATTGGAACGCAAGCTTAAATCGCTCAAGATCACTTACAACAGCGATAACTTACAAAAGCTTACCCTGCACTTCAAGCTGCCATCAAGCCAGGAGTTGTTTTACAACGTAGCCAAAGGCATTATAGATTTAAAAGATCTGAGAGAATACCAGTCTGCCGAAAAAGTGGTTGAAAATAAACCACAAGATAAGATAGACCAGGAACAGGTTCAAAGCCTAATGCGCAATGTAAAAACCAAAGACAGCGATATACTGCTCATTGGCGAAGACATGCAAAAAATAGACTACAAGCTGGCCAGTTGCTGTAACCCTATTCCGGGCGATGATGTGTTTGGTTTTATAACCGTAAGCGAAGGCATCAAAATACACCGTACCAACTGCCCTAACGCTGCCAAACTAATGGCTAACTACGGCTACCGTATAGTGAAAGCACGCTGGACCACCCAACATGAACTGGCTTTCTTAACCGGGTTACGCATTACCGGCATAGACGATGTAGGTTTAATTAACAAGATAACCACCGTAATTTCTACCGATTTTAAAGTAAACATCCGTTCTATAACTGTTGATAGCGATAACGGCATTTTTGAAGGTACCATTATGGTTTACGTAAACGATACCGAGCATTTAGAAAACCTTACAAAACGCCTCAAACAAGTAAAAGGCATAACCGGCGTAACCCGTTTCGATTCTGCTGCCACCGCGTTTGAGAAAGCGTCTTAAGAAAGAGCCAAGAAGCAAAAGCCAGGAGCCAAGAAAACTTGGTAAGTTATAACATTTTTAGGTCATCTTGGCTCTTGTTTCTTAGCTCTTGTTTCTTATTTGTATTCAATAATTCCTAACTTTGACTTGTAACCTATTTAAATATTATGCCTCTACAGGAAACCATTGATATGGTTAAAAAGATTTTCGAGGCGTATCTCGAAAATAAAAGCTTGCGTAAAACGCCCGAGCGTTTTGCCATCCTCGAAGAAATTTACTCCCGCAGTGATCACTTTGATGTGGAATCGTTATACATCCACATGAAAAATAAAAAGTACCGTGTAAGCCGTGCTACAGTATATAACACGTTAGAATTACTGGTATCGTGCGATTTGGTGACCAAGCATCAGTTTGGTAAAAACATGGCACAGTTCGAAAAATCGTACGGCTACAAACAGCACGATCACATTATTTGCATTGATTGTGGTAAGGTGGTAGAGTTTTGCGATCCGCGGATACAGCAAATACAAAGCATGATGGGCGATCTGTTGAAATTTGAGATTAAGCACCACTCCTTGAATTTATACGGAAACTGTGCCAAACTCAAAGAAGGTTACTGCGACCGCAGAAACTAAGAATCGACTATTAATATTCTTTACTAATTAGAATATTTATTGAATAACATCTTTATAATCTTACTTTTGCAGCTTTGTTAAAGTAAGGCATAAATTAAACGTAAAATATGTCATGCCGAATTTATTTCGGCATCCCACGCATTTAGTAACTTATTTACAGTTCACTTTGATGCAGGATGCGAAAATAGATTCGGCATGACGTTTTCTAAAAAAAATTAAATGGCTGTTGATGTTTTATTAGGCCTCCAATGGGGCGACGAAGGCAAAGGGAAAATTGTTGACGTACTTAGTGCAGGTTATGATTTAATTGCCCGCTTTCAGGGCGGCCCTAATGCCGGGCATACCTTAAAGTTCGACGGTAAAAAGTTTGTACTCAATACCATCCCTTCAGGTATATTTTTCGATAATACCATGAACCTTATTGGTAATGGTGTAGTAATAGACCCTATTACCCTGAAAAAGGAACTGGACAAGCTGAAAGATGCAGGCCATGACTTACTGGCTAAAAAGAATTTAATGATCGCTAAGAAAGCGCATTTAATTTTACCTACACACCAATTGCTGGATGCCGCTTCTGAAAAAAAGATGGGCGAAGGCAAAATTGGTTCTACCTTGAAAGGTATTGGCCCCACTTATATGGATAAAACCGGCCGTAACGGTTTACGCATTGGCGATATTACCTTACCCGATTTTAAAGAGCGCTACCAAAAACTAGTGACCAAACATACCTCTATGCTCGAGGCATTATATGGCGACGTGGTTGATTTTAGTGAGCGCGAAGCGGCTTTCTTTGAAGCCCTGGAACTGCTGAAACAATTCCCGCTGGTAGATTCGGAGCATTTAGTGAACGATTACCTTAAACAAGGCAAAAAAGTTTTAGCCGAAGGCGCACAAGGTGCATTGCTGGATATTGATTTTGGTTCGTACCCGTTTGTTACGTCATCAAACACTACTACCGCAGGTGCTTGCACCGGTTTAGGTATTGCCCCAAGCAAAATTGGAGATGTGATTGGCATTTTTAAAGCTTATTGCACTCGTGTAGGTGGCGGCCCCTTCCCTACCGAATTGGATAATGACCTAGGCGAAGAATTACGCCAGATTGGCCATGAGTTTGGCGCCACTACAGGTCGCCCGCGCCGTACCGGCTGGATCGATTTACCAGCTTTAAAATATGCCATTATGTTGAATGGTGTTACACAACTGGTAATGACCAAGGCCGATGTATTAAGTGGCTTTGAAAAGATATATGCCTGTACTCACTATAACCATGCCGGCGAAGTGATTGATTACATGCCATACGATATATGCACTATTAAGCCCGAGCCGATTTTAAAAGAGATTGATGGCTGGCATGAAGATATAACCGGCATTACTGAGCTTTCAGAAATTCCGGCTAAGCTACAGTCGTACATCAACTTTTTAGAAGAGCAATTGGAAGTACCGGTTAAATACCTCTCGGTTGGTCCGGATAGAAAACAGACTTTGATACTGCATTAACAGCAGTTATTTATAGATAAGACAACCGGCAGTGACGTAAGTTGCTGCCGGTTTTATTTTTTACGCCTGTTTAGTTGCTACTGCTTAATAGTTACAAATTATTATATCAGTTTTTCAAATACCTACACTTTCACCAATGGCCATTTTCACCAAATTAAATTTGGCAAGGGCTATTGCTGCAGCATTAACAACAACCCAAATACTGGTTTGCATATCAAGTGTTACCACGCCTAAACTTACAAAGCAAACAAATCTATAAATATATAAAATTATTTTAAAAATGTTGTAACGTTTTCAACTGAGTGTCGTCTTATGGATATATAAGAAAAATAAACAATTTCAATTTACTGATATTCAAAAACTTACAAATATGAAAACTCAACTCTTAACCCTTATCACTTTAGTAATATTAGCTGTATCTACCAGCAATATTGCCAACGCAGCAACCACTGCCGACGATAAAAACGCCATCGTTTTAACCGATGCTACCAGCACCAACATTAACAAAATAGAAGTTCGTGGCAACGTTGAACTGTACCTTTCAGACGGTGTGGCAAACGAGGTAAAAGTTTACAACAAGTACTACAGCGAAAGCGCACTGGTACAAAACCAAAACGGCGTACTGCGCATCTCATCTTACAAAAATGAGAAACTAATAGTTTGGATCACCGTGAACGACTTACGTTCAATAACTGCTTATGATAATGCAGAGATCAAAAGCTTTGGTAAGCTTTCGGCCATTGACATGAACGTTAACTTATACGGTAACGCATCGGCTAAACTGGATGTAAACATGTTTACTGCCACCATTAGTGTTAACGACCGTGCTAAAGCCGATATAAAAGGTGATGTAACTAACTGCTATTTAACCCACGACCGCTCGGCTACTGTAAACAGCGCAGCCTTAGCTACCAACAAAATGGTGATAAACAATATAGCATCAGTTGCTCCTAAAGGCCAGGAAATAGCAGGCATCTAAGTCCCACTTTTAAAAGTTCTATATATATACTAAAAAGCTGCCTTAACAGGGTGGCTTTTTTTATTTTTGATGTAACTTGAACCCGCAAAACATTGTCAAAAACAGGAAACACAACCACATGAAAATTCGCATCAGTTTTTTAGCCATCTTAACCATAGCCTGTTGCTCAGCTATATTGTCGTCTTGCCATATGGGCTGCATTAAGGGCTCCGGAAAAATGGCAAACGAAGATCGTAAGGTTACTAACTTTAGTAAAATTGATGTGGCTGGTGATTTCAAGATTAATCTAAAGCAAGACACTTCCCTATCGGTAAATGTAATGGCCGATGATAATGTAATGAAATACATACGTATAGAAGTTAACGGAAACAAGCTGCGTATATACACCCGCAAGAATTTATGTAGTGAGCAACCTATTACCGTAAGTGTTGGGGTTAAAAGCCTGGAAGAAATTAAAGGATCGGGTATGGTAGAAATAAATTCAACCGGCCGTATTAATGCACAAAACCTTAAACTAAATTTTGCTGGTGTAAGTAAAGTGAATATGGACTTAAATGCTGCTGATGTAGAAACTGTAGGAAGTGGTTCTACAGAATTAAACTTAACAGGCCAGGCAGCGGCGCACAAGGTTAATATATCTGGCGTTGGGCAGTTACACGCGTTAAATTTTGTGGTGGGGGCTTATGATATAAAATCAAGCGGCGAGGGAAATTGCCAAATCAATGTACTAAAAAGCCTGGTTACCCATACCAGCGGTGTTTCAACAATTGAATATCGCGGTAACCCGTCAGAGGTAGATACTCATAAATCAGGCGCATCGCAAATAAGAAAAATAAACTAGTCTCGTCTAAATCCTAATCAGGAGATATTTGAAATAATCTGATACCATAGCCTGTTCAATAAGTAAAGAGCCTGTGACCTTTACATTGGTGGGTTTGGCGGCTGTGGATTTGGTATAGGATTTGGCCTAACATTAGGTACCGGTGCAGGTGTTAAGTTAACTCCTGGTGTTGTACCGGTTGAGTCATTATTCCCTGGGTTAACAGGCACGGGGTTATTTTTGGCAATGGCTCCTGCTTTGCGTGTTTTGCAGCCCGACAATATCCCTAAACTTAACACTATTGTGAGGCTAAGCGCCAAAACTGATCTTTTCATGAACATGATTTAGCTACTTAACACTTAAACGCAATTTAAGTTTACCATCATAAAATCTTCTTAATAAGTCAACGTGAGATGAAGAACAAAGCTGTTTTCATTTAGAGGATTTGAATATCTGTTAACTGCTTAACTTACCCATCTACGAAACGCTTTGCAGGCTATGCAGCTGATGATTAAGTACCTAAAATAAAAAATTAATTTATACCTTTGCGCTCCAAAACCGCAATTGCCTTTTAGGCCGTAAACCGCTGGTTTTATAATTACTATATCAGGTATAAATTATGAATATATCACAGGAAAAAAAAGATAGCTTAAACGCAGTTATCAAGATCAACATCGACACCGAGGATTATCAGGCCCGTGTAGAAAAGGCTATTAAAGAGCAGGCTAAAAAAGCTGCTATACCAGGTTTCCGTAAAGGTATGGTGCCTTCATCGCACATTAAACGCATGTATGGTAAAAGCATTTTGGTTGATGAGATCAACAACCTGTTATCAGATACATTGAATAACTACTTAAACGAGCAGCAACTGGAAGTTTTAGGCCAGCCTTTGCCCAAGGTAGATACCGATAAAGAATACAACTGGGATTTTACCGACAATTTTGAATTTAACTATGAAGTTGGTTTAGCCCCAGAATTCAGTGTTGACTTTGGACCTGAGGATAAGCTGACCAGCTACAAAATTAAAGTTGATGACGAAACGTTAGCCTCACGTATCAAAAACTTGCGCCGCAGCTATGGTAAGATGACAAACCCTGACGTATCGGCAGATGATGACGTGCTGTATGCAGAATTAGCTCAGCTTTCTCCGGATGGTTCTGTTTTTGAAGGTGGTATTAACAACGTAACCTCTATCCGTTTAGATCAAATCACGAACGAAGCTATCAAAGCATCACTTATTGGTTTGAAGAAAGACGACGTGGTTGAATTTGATATTCAGCAGGCATTTGATAACGACGCTGCCAAGGTAGCCGGTTTATTAAAAATTGAGGAAATTGAAGCTGCTGATTTGAAATCGAAATTCCAGTTAACGGTTAAAAATGTGAACCGTTTAGAAGAATCAGATTTAGATCAGGCGTTCTTTGACAAAATATTTGAACCAGGTACGGTAACCACCGAAGAGGAGTTCCGCGCTAAGATTACCGAAGAGTTGGAAGGCATGATGGTTCAGGATGCCGACAATAAACTGCAAGGTGAAATGTACAAGTATGTGCTTGACAAAATTCACTTTGAATTGCCTGACGAATTCTTGAAACGCTGGTTAAAAGCCACCAACGAAAAATTGAGCGAAGAAGAATTACAAGGTGGTTACGATGATTTTGCCAAAAACCTGAAATGGACTTTAATTGGTAACAAGGTTGTTCGTGATAACGATATCAAAATCGAATACAATGAGGTATTGGATTTGGCTAAAGCCCGCATTGATGCCCAATTTAGAATGTACAGCCCTCAGCCTATTGCCGAGGAGCAATTGAACCAATACGCTGTACAGTTTTTACAGGATAAAGAAAACGCCAACCGTATTTTTGAAGAAGCAAAATCTTTAAAAGTATTTGATTACCTGAAAAGCAAGGTTACTCTGAATGAAAAAGAGATCACTTTTGATGAGTTTAGCAAATTGCCGCAAGCATAACTACTAAGCACATATTATAAAAACAAAAGCAACCCTCTAACAGGGTTGCTTTTGTTTTTTAGGCAAACTTAGTTTATCTGCAATTGTTAGGGTTACGGTTTTAAAATGGTGGTAATCTTATAATGACAATACAAAAGCTGCGTTAAGGATTGAAGCGGGTACAGGCCCGTGGCTAAGGCCCCACGCAGTATGAGCGGAAAGCCTGACCCGGAGGGTAACGCCCGAAATAATGAAGAAATGTAAGATAACTTATTCTACCAATCTTGGCCCGTTGAAGACTTAACCAAATGAGAGGTACCTACAGGCAGATACCGACAAAGACACTAACTTCTCTTTTAAGGTGATATTTTTATATTTTGCAACACCATAAGTATAAATACAACTAAAAACTATATTTACCGCTTGCGCCGGTTGCGCAGTACACATTTAAATATCTTAACACACAATGAATAACATTAATAAGAACGAATTCCGTAATTACGCGGTAAAGCATCACCGCATTAACAGCATATTTGTTGACAAATACATTTCGAGCGTTGAGCACAAAATGATGCCTACTGCCATTGCACACCCGGTTGATATGACACCTTACATTATTGAGGAACGTCAAATGAACGTGGCGCAAATGGATGTATTCTCGCGTTTGATGATGGATCGTATCATTTTCTTGGGCGATGCCATTTATGAAAACATTGCCAACATTATCCAGGCGCAGTTATTGTTCCTGCAATCCGCCGATGCCAAGCGCGATATTCAGATCTACATTAACTCTCCGGGTGGTTCGGTATATGCCGGTTTAGGTATTTATGATACCATGCAATTCATCACTAACGATGTTGCTACCATCTGTACAGGAATGGCTGCCTCAATGGCTGCGGTATTGCTTTGCGCCGGTGCCGATGGCAAACGTGCTGCCCTGCCCCACTCACGTGTAATGATTCACCAACCATTAGGTGGCGCGCAAGGTCAGGCTTCAGATATTGAGATCACTGCCCGCGAAATTCAAAAACTGAAAGTGGAATTGTACGAGATCATTTCAAAACATAGTGGTGCGCCGTACCAAAAAGTTTGGGATGCATCAGACCGTGACCACTGGATGATTGCCGAAGAAGCTAAAGAGTTTGGCATGGTTGATGAGATACTGCGTAGTAGTAAAGAAAAATAATTTACTTATTTTGACACATACTGTATTATTTTAGGTTAACACTAAAATAATACAGTATTTTATTAAATTTGATTAACAATTTCAATTCAGATGAATAAAAACAGCAAGGAAATCAGGTGTTCGTTTTGTGGAGCCGGAAAACAGGATTCTCTGATGCTGATAGCAGGTTTGGATGCACACATTTGTGATAAATGTGTTAACCAGGCCAACGAAATATTAGCCGAAGAATTGAAGGTTAGAAAGGTAAAATCTTCACCATCAGCACCTACCATACTTAAGCCATCTGAAATTAAGTCGCACTTAGATCAGTATGTTATTGGTCAGGACGATGCCAAGAAGGTTCTTGCCGTTGCCGTATATAACCATTACAAACGCCTCAACCAGCGTGTTGAAAAGGATGAAGTAGAGATTGAAAAATCTAACATTATGATTGTTGGCGAAACCGGTACGGGTAAAACCTTGCTGGCCAAAACTATCGCCAAAGTATTAAATGTTCCTTTCTGTATATCTGATGCTACAGTTTTAACCGAAGCCGGTTATGTGGGCGAGGATGTAGAAAGTATATTAACCAGGCTTTTACAAGCAGCTGATTATGATGTTGCCGCTGCCGAAAAAGGCATTGTCTATATTGATGAGGTTGACAAAATTGCCCGTAAAAGTGATAATGCTTCTATTACCAGAGATGTATCTGGCGAGGGTGTACAACAAGCCCTGTTAAAAATACTGGAAGGCACCATGGTGAACGTACCGCCGCAAGGAGGTCGCAAGCACCCCGATCAAAAAATGATCTCGGTAAATACCAGCAATATACTATTCATTTGCGGTGGCGCATTTGACGGTATCGATCGTAAAATTGCTAACCGCTTACGTACACAAACTGTAGGTTACAAGCTAAAACGCGACGATAACGAGGTTGACACCAAGAACCTGTACAAGTATATTACCCCACAAGATTTAAAATCTTTTGGTTTAATTCCAGAACTCATCGGTCGTTTGCCGGTGCTTACTTATCTTAATCCGTTAGATAGAGATGCCTTGCATAACATCTTAACCGAACCTAAAAACTCATTACTTAAACAGTATAAAAAGCTATTTGAATATGAAGGTGTAAAGTTGGATTTTGACAATGATGTGCTCGATTTCATTGTAGACAAAGCCATGGAGTTCAAATTAGGTGCCCGTGGCTTACGTTCTATTTGCGAAGCTATCATGATTGATGCCATGTTTGAGTTTCCTTCTAAAAAGGATGTAAAACGCTTAACAGTTAATTTAGATTACGCTTTAGAGAAGTTTGAGAAATCCGACTTAAAAAAACTGAAGGTAGCTTAGTACATATTAGCATTTATTTGCTATATTTGTAAAATCTCATATACAAAACACACAACCCTGGTGCAACGCCGGGGTTTGTTGTATCTACAGATTTTTTAGGAATAATCCCTAATACATTGCCAGACCCTCCGGTAATAATTACCCGGCGCCTCAAAGCAATATAAAACGTTTAAACTATCACCTAAAGTGGAAAAAATATCCGGAACAACCCGGCTGTTTTCTTGTACCTAATACAACCATTTTTTGTTGATCAAAATAAAAAAAGGAGAAAATATGAATGAAGAAATGGATGTGAACAAGGATGCTGCCATTGTGAAGCAATCTAAAAAAGTTAGAGAAGTACAATCGCCGGTTAAAAGCGGCTTAAAAACAAAAGAATCTATTGTAGAAAACTGGTTGCCACGCTATACAGGCAGGCAGCTTAAGGATTTTGGAAGCTACATTATACTCACTAACTTTTCAAAGTACCTTACCTTGTTTTCGCAATGGAATGGTGATGTGCCTATTATGGGCTTAGATAAGCCTATGCAAAGCGTGAGC
>Ga0265780_10009203_pt1 | contig 11869 bp, 6 predicted proteins | sample P1T30metagenome_FD_192432 | JGI IMG/M metagenome (GOLD analysis project Ga0265780, IMG submission 192432) | Plant litter microbial communities from East Loma Ridge, Irvine, California - P1 T30 | ecosystem: Environmental > Terrestrial > Plant litter > Unclassified | place: USA: California... | reverse complement strand
GTCTTGGGTGCGTACTCTGTCGGGTACGGGCCGGACCTTGCTTCGGCTTCAGCGGGTAGCTACAGCCGAGCCATTTCCAGTGAATAAATTGCACGCCAAAGGCCGGTATATGATAGTAGTGGGCTGTGGTCGACTGCGAGCGGAATAGCTGGGGAGTCTTGGTGTTAGTGGACTAGGCGGGACAACGTGTGGGTACATTAGCGACCCCGAGGGCTAAACTCCATCGGCGGCCCCGCTAAGTGCACGGACAGTAAGTTGGAGGACATTCTGGACGCTGTCCTCTCGTGTCTTCAGAGCAGCCTTCGTCTTTTGTCACTGCAAGCTCCCGAGTACTTATGCACATTTAGAAGTGCCCTGAAGCCACAATTGCACCACTTTTCCCCATCTCCGCAGCTACACGACTTGCTGAGCGCATTGACTGAACCGAGACCCTGATTTACTATTTCCTGGCACTTGCCCCGAGCGACGGCCCATCGCATCCCTGGTAGGTAAATCCAACGAGTCCGTGAAATCTGGCATCCGCAATTCCTCCCCATCTTTTTCCCTCACCTCCTCCACACTGGCTGATACCTTTACCTGCCAGATCCAATCAACTACCCGCCCAGCCTTATCCTACCTGACCGTTAAAGTGGCTCCTCAACTTTAACTTCCTCCTCCCGCCGTCTACGCAACACCCTTTGGTCAACTCGAAACGGTCTACACTGAAAATGGCATCCGAAGCAGCTGCCAGCTCTACCGCCGAGGGTCTCACCCCCGCGCAAAAGCTCATGCAAGAGCACGAGCACCACGTCACTGTCGAGGATGTCCCTGACGAGGAGGACGTTGCTCATCCAGCGCCATCCGCCAAGTCTGAGGCACCTCTGAGCGAGAAAGCCGCCGGCAAGCAGAAGGCGGAAGACGCACCTGCCCCCAAGACGTCTGCTCTGAACACGTCGTCCGAGGAGGCTTTCCCGGCTCTCGGCCCTGCGAAGCCCCGTGGTCAGGCTCCTGTTGCTCCCACCTGGGGCAAGAAGCCTGCGTCCGTCACCTCGAATGGCGTCAATGGCTCTGCTGCTAGCAACGGTGCTTCTGGTGCTTCGGCCCCGGCTTCGATTGCCGTCGGCCGTGGTCCTGCTCTCCCTTCGATGAACATTCCCGGAAAGCACACGGAGCGCATCTCCTTCTCTCCCAACCAGCTCACTCCTCGCCAGCAGCTCAAGAAGCCTGTCAACGACATCATCCGCGACATCAACAGGCGCTCCAAGGCTAAGCTCGAGTATAAGTCGGGACCTGGCGGAACTGTCATCTTCGAGTCCACTGGCCCGGTCGAGGCGGTGAGGCAGACTCTCAAGGAGATTGCAAACGAGGTCGGCTCAAAGGTATGAAGCTTCACAAACCGCGAAGATGCATCATCTAATAATTTCCAGCAATCTGTCGATGTCCCCGTCCCCGCCTCCGTCCGCGCGCACATCATCGGTCGTCAAGGATCCAAGATTCAGGAGATCAGTAAGCGCACTGGTGCTCGCATCCAGGTCCCCAAGGCCGAGCCCGGCGAAGATGACGATACGGTTGTCAACGTGCACATTGAGGGCAATGCGCTCACCGCTGAGATGGCCCGTCGCGAGATCGATGCCATTGTCAACGAGCGTACCTCGACTGTCAACTTGCGCCTCAAGGAGATCCCCGCCGAGTTCTACCCCTTCTTGGCCGGTCCCCATAACGTCCACATCGACAAACTTACTCAGGGTCGCGATGTCAACATCCAGATTCCTCAGTACCACACCTGGCGCTCCCAGGCGCCTCCCCAGGCTACCCGTGGTCAGCCAGTGCCATTTGCTCCCCAGGCCAACTTCCCCATCCAGGTTTCTGGTGACCGCGCCCTGGCCCAGCAGGTTCAGGCTGAGCTCGAGCGCCGTGCTCAACAGCTCCGCCAGCAGCTCTCTCTTGAACAGCGCTCGATCGAGCGTGGTCGACACCAGTTCATTGTTGGTGACCGTGGTGGCTCTCTGCACGACTTCTTAGAGGAGACTGGCTGCAGTATCGTGCTTCCTCCCAGCTCTGATGACAGCGAGACCGTCTACATAGTCGGACCTCCCAACAAGATCGAGCAGGGAATCAACAAGCTTGAGGACTTGGCTGCTAGCATGACCATGGCCACCGCCGATGCTGCTCGCGAGCACAAGAGCGCCCAGCATGCCTACAACCTCACACAGTACCTGCGCCAGCGCCAGGCACTGGCTGAGCTTGAGCGTCTGCACGAGGCCAGCATTGTCGCGCCTACTGACCGCGATGGCCCAACCGGATGGGAGATCTACGCTCGCAACGGAAAGAACAGCATGAAGGCTCGTGGAGACATCATGGGTGTGTTCGCCAGCCACCCTCCTAGCAGGTTCGCAACCGTCAACGTGGACCCCTTCTACCACCAGTTTCTGCAACAGCGCAACGCACAGAAGCTCCGACAGGATACTGGAGTCCACGTTGTCTTCCCCGACGAGGCTGAGAACTCGCCACAGCTGATCCTTGTCTACGAGGGCGATGCTCCTTACGACGAGTACTCCATTCCTCGTGGCGCACCTTCGCCTGCAGACGTCAAGGTCTACCAACAGGCCCTCCAGAAGGCTCAGCAGTTCGTTCAGGGTCTTACCAGCAACCGGCCTAAGATTGAGTCTCGCGGCCTTGAGTCTAACCCCAAGTTCCACCGCAAAATTGAGCAGTACATCAATGATGAGCAGGAGAGCCTCCCTACTAACCAGGTACCTGTTCAAGCGCTCTTCGGTCAGCGCCGCCCCGAGGCCCACAGCCGTTCGAACAACAGCTTTGCCATTCGCGGACCCGTGAACGCTGTGGACGAGCTCAACGCCAAGATCCTTGCCTTCATCGAGCAAGCTGAGAAGGACGAGCTCGAGCGCAACCATGTCACCACTTTCGACTACCCACAGAAGTATGCCAGCCACCTTGTTGGCAAGGGTGGCGAGAACATTCAGCGTCTGCGCCAGAAATTCGATGTTGACGTACAGATCAACGATGGCAAGGTCGAGCTGAAGGGACCTTCTGCCAAAGCGCTGCAGTGCAAGAAGGACATTCTCGACATGGCCAAGAAGCTAGAGGACGAGGCTACACACACACTAAAGGTCAAGCCCCAATATCACCGCGACCTCATTGGCGCTGGTGGAAAGCAGGTCGAGCGTCTGCAGACCCGTTACGGTGTCCGCATCAACTTCCCTCGCCGGGCAAACAACAACGACGAGGATGCCGATGCCTCTTCTCAGCGCAACGCTCGTGGAGGTCAGAACCAGGACGAGGTCATCATCCGTGGCCCTAAGAAGGGCGCAGACGAGGCTCGCGATGAGGTACTCAACCTTCTCCAGTACATCATGGACAACGGGCACAGCGACACTGTCTCTGTTGCCCAGAGCCAGATTCCCCAGTTGATCGGCTCCGGTGGACGCGAGATGGAGCAACTTCGTCTCGAGACAGGCTGCCAGATTGACGTACCAGGTGCCCGCGAGGGTGCTGATCCTTCTGGTCGCGCTGAGATCAAGCTCAAGGGCACCAAGAAGGCGGTCGAGGATGCCAAGAAGATTCTGCTGCAGCGTGCGAAGGTCTTCGATGACACCACTGTCGAGACGCTCGAGGTTGACAGGAAGCACCACAGGAACCTCATCGGAGGCAGTGGTTCGAACATCCGCTCCATTGTCACTGCCGCCGGAGGTCCTGACAACGCTCGCGACCTTGCGCGCATGGTGCGCTTCCCTCGCGCAGAATCTGACGAGACTGCGATTCGCGTAGAAGGCCCAAAGAGTGTCGTCGAGAAGATCATCGCGTCTCTCAAGGCCCAGGCAGCTTCGCTCGAGAACCAGACCACCGAGGTTATTGAGATCTCGCCCGACAAGCACCGTCTCCTCATTGGTCGTGGTGGTGAGACTCGTCGTTCGCTGGAGTCGCAACTCAACATCCAGCTCGATATCCCCAAGCAGACCACCACCGGTGCCGCTCGCAGCCAGGTGAAGATCACCGGTGAGCCTGAGCACGTCGAGAAGGCCAAGGAGCATATCCTCGAGCTTGTCAAGGGACAAGAGGGTGAGACCATCCAGGTTCCTCGCCATCTTCATCACGTCATCTCCGACAATGGCCAGTTCTTCCGCTCGCTCCGCAACCAGCACAAGGTCACCGTCGACCACGCTGGTCAGCAACCTCCTTCGAAGCCTGCTTCCGCTGAGGCTGGTCGCTCGCGCAAGGGTGCAAACGGTGCTCTTCCTTTGATCACCGATGACGCCACTGGTGGAGCTGACGAGCACTCTTGGGAGATTATTGACAACAATGCTCCCGAGGAAGGCGCTGACCTTTCTGCCACCATCCCGTGGGTCATTCGTGGTTCTCCCGAGGCCCTTCCCAAGGCTCGCCAGAAGCTTGAGGCTGCCATTGAGGCGGCGTCCAAGCCCTCGTCGACCGGCTACCTCATCCTGCCGGACCCGCGCAGCTACAGGTATGTATCAAAGTCACCCTCATTTACACAACACTACTAACAATTCACAGGCTTGTCGTCGGCTCCGGTGGTAGCACCATCAACGACCTTCGCAAGAAGACTGGCACCAAGATCCAGGTTCCTCGCGACCAGGCCAAGGACGAGGCCATTGAGATTGTCGGCACCAGGGATGGCTGCGAGCAGGCGCGCCAGCTCATTCTCGACATTGTGTCCAAGGGAGGTAACGGCGGCCGTAAATAGAGTTCGCAGCCGTTCCGACGTTTTCCAGGTGACGAATTTAGCGCGGAGTCTCTGTGCGTAGTGTCTATGGGTACATGAAAATGCGGTTTAACATTTCTTGCATCTTTATTTCATGCGATATGAAGCTCAGCATAGGTGTGCATGACAAAATAGATATCAGGGAATAAAAGTTTTGCGGTATGAAATGCAATGTATTCTCCAAGCTTTTGGTGTGCCTGGATATCTTCGCAGGTATGTGACTCGTCAGTCATCGTCGTGAACAACTATCTCGCAGTATCTCAAAATCAAAAGAAGAACAAACTCCACTGCAATGCAGTATCCTCCAGTACTCCAACACCCGACCAAGCAACAGCCTCGACGCAATCATGCATCCGCGCACTCCTCAGGCCACCCACACTCCTCCAACCACCCCTCGACCATCTCATCGCTCGCCTCCACATCAATCACCTCCTCCACCACCGCCTCTTCCACCTCTTCCTCATCACCCTCACACACATCCCAGAACAACTCCACCTCGTCGCCCATCTCCAACCCGTCGTCCTCACACTCCACCCCAGCACCAAGTATGCTCCGCGCGCGATCGAGATTGTTGGCCAGCACGGCCAAGCAGCTGCGCAGGATGTTGATGTGCGCGGTGATACCCGCAACATCCGCGTCAATGGCACCCACGTCGTCGGCCAGCTGCGCGATTAGCGCTCGCAGCTCATCTCGCAGGTCCTTGAGCGCCTCCTGGCTCGAGCACTGCGTGGTGGTGAGGAGGTCGAGGGTGGCCTGGAGGACGCGCAGCAGGCGCAAGAAGTCGGCGGCGCAAGGAGGTGTAGGCGCCTGCTCGAGCGCGCGCAGGCGCATCTGCATGCCGTACATCGTCGTGGCGAAGACGATGGCGAGGAGCAGGAGGGGCGTGTTGGCGCAGAGGAGGGCGCGGAGGAACTCGAGCCATTGGAGGAGGGGGGCGGAGAGGGTGAGGGCCAGGCCAGCTGGCGAATACGTGGCGGCGAAGAGCGCGCAGGAGAAGGATGCGGAGGGCTCGAGGAGCATGGTGATGGTGGTCATTGTGGTGTTTGTGTGGGTGTTTTGTAGGCGGGGCGGTGACGGTGTAGTAGTATGTGAGTGTTTGTGTGTGAGAAGGAGAATGAGGGGATGTAGGATGGAGAGTTGAAAAGGAGATTTGAACGGTTTATATATCGAATGTATGCTATTGTGCTCTCTAAGTCTTCTTCACCTCCGGTTCGGCTCGCTTTCACTTCAACTTCGTCTTCCCGTACGCTCCACCCGCTAGTTTGCGCATTTCCAGCGCCCGCCGATACGGTGGAGCCGTCGGAGGCTGAATAGGATCCAGGCTCACCCTGTCTTTGGGGAGATGGTACGTTGCGTCTGAATCGTATGCTGAGAGATCGCCGCACGCGAGGAAGGGGGCTGTCCAGCGTTTCCCGCCGTCTTCGACGTCATCATCCTCGCCTTCACTCTCGGTTCCCAGATCGAGCTCAATACAGCCATCTTCGCGGACCGTGCGTTTGACCTCGCGCCCCGCCTTGGGCTGCGTCTCGACTGGAATGGGAATTTGAGTCCCAGCTCCAAGTGGCTGGTCAAGACTTGCGGTGAATCCAGCGGGAGGACAGAAACCCTCGCACACAACGAATGCTTCGATACTACTCGCCCGACTACTCCTCGGCTTCGCGACACGCACACGCTCAAACACAATCTTGAGCTGCGCAAACAGTAGATCTACGTCCTTGCCGCGGAAGATCTTGGCAACAAACTTTCCGCCAGGTTTGAGCACGCACAGCGCGAGGTTGAGCGCGGCCCATAGAAGTTGCGACTGGACGTAGATGTCGAGATCGTGCAGGCCAGTGACGTCGGGCGCGCCGTCGGAGATGACAAGGTCGACGAGTGAAGACGCAGTTGTTGCGCTGGGGTCGTATGTATCTGGATCCAGGGCCTTGAGCATGAGTGGAATCGTAGAGGGGTGTGTGATATCTGCACGGAGTGTGGTGACGCCCTCAAGCGGACTCATAGGCTGGAGATCGATTGCAACGATGCGGACGCCTTCTCTGGGCTTTGGTGCTTCGTCTTTGATCTCCAGCTTCCCCAGTGATTCCTCGATTGGCTTGACGCCGAGGACGTAGTTACGTGTAGCGGCTTGCTTTTCTTGCCATCCTGCTCGCCCAAATTTCTCGCCTTTGATCAGCACGCGTGAGAGGACTTGGGACCAACTTCCGGGGGCGGCGCAAAGATCGACGACTCTTGTGACTCCGTCGAAGAGGTTAAACTCTTCGTCTAATTGTAGGAGTTTATAGGCTGATCTTGCGCGCCATCCTTCTTCTTTTGCTAGGCGGTAGTAGGCATCCCGCTTATCTTTAGAAGATTTCCCCATTGTGGCAAGTGTTGATGTAGTTCAGAAGTGAAGTCCAATATCGTGGGCAAGTCGTCGAAGATTGCTTGCTTTCACACGTTTGGTGTGTGTACTGAGGGTGTATAACTAGTTCAATCGGTACAGAGGTCGGATCGCAGTATGTATTCGATTTATTCCAGCTCTTTCACTTGCACCTTAGCCACCCTAGTGTCCAGACTTATCCGACAATGCACCCTTACCGATATGGAAGTATTTCACGTGGGGTGTGTGAAGGTTCGAGCACGGCAAGTTTAGCCGAGCGGGGACGATCGGACTCCCGAACGCCGACCAAAAGTCTCAGATCTCAGAAAAAGTTCAGCGAGCAGCTCAACGTCGCGACTACGCGCATTCACAGACATACAACCCACCATGAAGCGCGCCCATAAAGCACCAAAGGCGTCGCATAAAGCGCACAAGCGCCAAAAAGTCGAAAAGAAGGCGCGACCCGAGATCAACGTTCCCAAGCGCAAGATTCGACTCGACGACCTAGGATGGAACCAAGTGTCCATGCCCGACCGATTGGAGGACTTTGAGGGCTTCTATGGCCTTGAGGAGATTGAGGATGTACATGTCGTGAAGGATGCGGTCACGGGAAATCTGTCCTTCGAGACTACCAAGACGGACGAGCAGATCGAGCAGGACATAGAGAAGGCGTGGCAACGTGAAGAAGAGGAAGCGAAATTCCTGGAGAAGATAACTTTCGGTGGAGAGCCGAAGAACGGAGAAGACGCAGTGGAGGAAGAGACTGCGCCAGTGGAAGACAGCGCAGAGACAGCCCAGGACGAAGATGCCGACTCGTGGGGAGGCTTCAGCGACGACGATGTAGCGCAGAACGGAGACGGGCAGTCCGGGGACGTAAAAATGGTCGAGGAAGACGCCCCGCCTACTTTAAACGGGGCTAAAAAAGCTGAGGGTGATGGGGAGACTGAACCCAAGAAGATGAACAAAAGGGAAAGAGCTGCGGAGAAGAAAAGGCTAGCTGCTCTAGCAAAGAAGGCCGACAAGTCCGACGACGAAGAGGCTAGTGAAGGCGAGACATTTGGACCAGGCGCCTTCGACATCCTAGCAAATCGTGCTGATGACGAAGACAACGAGGTTGATGTGTCGGCATGGGAGGAGCTGGAGCTCTCCACCAAGGTCCTGGAATCCTTGGCGAAGCTCAAGTTCTCGAAGCCCACCACGATTCAAGCGTCCACCATACCAGAAATCATGGCCGGACGAGACGTCATTGGAAAAGCCTCTACAGGTTCTGGAAAGACACTGGCATTCGGTATCCCCATCATCGAGTCCTACCTTGCTTCTAAGAGCAAGCCCAAAGACGTGAAGGACAAAGCTCCTCTGGCCTTGATCATAGCCCCGACCAGAGAGTTGGCGCATCAGATCACGGCTCATTTGACTGCACTCTGCGCCAAGGGTGCTTTCGAATCTCCTTTAATTGCATCGGTCACTGGTGGTCTAGCCGTGCAGAAGCAGCGCCGACAGCTGGAGAAGGCCGATATTATCGTGGGAACACCAGGACGACTGTGGGAGGTCATTAGTACTGGCCACGGCCTGCTAGAAAAAGTCAAGCAAATCCGTTTCCTTGTCGTTGACGAGGCCGATCGCTTGTTGAGTCAAGGAAACTACAAAGAGCTTGGAGAAATCCTCAAGATCCTAGAGAAAGATGTGCCCACTGAGGGAGAGGCTAAGGCTGAGGCTGAGGAATCGACTGAAGTAGAGCGACAGACCCTGGTCTTCTCAGCTACATTCCAGAAGGGGTTACAGCAAAAGCTCGCTGGTAAGGCTAAAGGCGGCAGCGACAACCTTATGAGCAAACAACAGTCCATGGAGTATCTCCTTAAGAAGATCAACTTCAGGGAAGAGAAGCCCAAGTTCATCGACGCCAATCCATCGTCGCAAATGGCCAGTAGGCTGAAAGAGGGCTTGATTGAATGCGCTGGCACAGAGAAGGATCTATACCTCTACTCGCTTCTGATGTTCTACCCCAAGAAACGTGCCCTCATCTTCACGAACTCGATCTCCGCAGTACGACGACTCACCCCGTTTCTCCAAAACCTTGCTCTTCCAGCCCTGCCACTACACTCGAGCATGGCCCAAAAAGCACGTCTGCGATCCATCGAGCGCTTCAAAGAGCGACCAGGCTCGATCCTCGTCGCCACAGACGTCGCAGCCCGTGGTTTGGATATTCCAAAGGTTGAACTGGTTATCCACTACCACTTGCCCCGCGCAGCAGACACATATGTCCATCGTTCCGGTCGTACAGCGCGTGCCGAAGCATCCGGCTCCAGCATCCTAATCTGTGCCCCCGAAGAAGTCGGCGGCGTCCGCCGGCTTATTGCTAAAGTGCACGCCCGCGCCGACGAAGCCCCCAAGTCCAAGAAAACAGCCTACTTCATACGCACCCTCGACATCGACCGACGCATCGTCGCACGCCTCAAGCCGCGTGCCAGCATCTCCAAGAAACTCGCAGACACCGTCATCGCGAAGGAGAAAAAGCATAGCGAAGACGACACCCTGCGCCAAGCGGCTGAAGATCTGGGCGTGGACTATGACAGCGAGGAGTTTGAGAAGGAGGCCAGAGGTAAGAAGGGGCGAGGCACAGGCAGGAAGAAGAAAGAAAAGGAGGCGAGTGAGATGACGAAGGGCGAGCAGCAGGCGTTGAGGGCGGAGTTGAGGAGTATGTTGAGCCAGAGGATCAACACGGGTGTTAGTGCGAGGTATTTGACGAGTGGAGGGATTGATGTTGAGGCGCTGATGGCGGGAGAGGGGAATATGGAGTTTTTGGGGAATGTTGATGGACTGGGGTTTGACGAGGAAGAGTAGCTCTATTCAATCTAAACACTCAGTGGTCGTACAATGAGCAGAGCTCTGTTTGGTCAGTCTGTGATGTGGCTGGGTGTGGCGTGCATATGTATGGGAGCTCTTGGCGAATGGGCTGAGTGCCCGCTCAGCTCGATAACTTCAGCCTGCCTCGAGCTTCAAGGGAAGCAAATTCCTCACACGGGTCTGTTGTACACATACTGCCATCAATCGACCGACAATGTCTACACCGGACCTTGAAGCCGCTCTGGATGTCGTTCTGCAGAGCACTCGAAGCCACATGTGGTCTCGCGACCACACAAAGGTCGTCAGCTCTGACATCACAGGAACTGAGGCAGCACGGGATTTCTTGAAAGACAGGCCCCTTATGCGACCCCACCTTCTGCGAATACTGGAAATACATGCAACTCGAGACGCATTCATCCAAGTTCAGACCGAACTGTTGCTGAGGTTAACGTACTTTGACCACCAAAGAGGGAAAAGCACGAGATTCCTGTTCCATGACATAATGAAGAATGAATCTTCTACTGGGGCCCAGTTGAAGTCGAACGGGATGGATCTGGTCGTCGAAACACCTTGGGACAGTAGGCCATACATGTACCTCGGCCTAATAAAAACTGGACGTTGGTCGGAAGCAGACCAATCCTGGGCTGGAATCATCGTTCATGATTCTCAGTTCTTCAAAATAGAAAATTTCTGGCCCGCAAAATATGCAGAGCGTCAAAACAGACGCGATAGTGGACATGCACTTCTGATAGGCTGGCTTGCAGAACAATATATCGAACGTTTACACGACGATGGGAAGGAACTCGAAACTCGGATCGAAACTCTCAAAATGCCTGCTCAGAATGGGCAGATCAAGGCCCTGAGCAAGTCCATACTCAAGCTCAACGAGTGTATTCGAGAAGTCCACACTTTGCAGCTCGACCTGCGCACCTCGTTCAGCTTGGAGTTTGCAAACTGGACGAGCGATTCACTGAAGACTGCAAAGTTCGACTCTGATGCACAGAGACTACTCAGTCTGGCTTCTAAGCACTCGGAATCGCCTTCAGGTCAGTTGAGAGACAAAATCGCCGAAACCCGCGCAGAAATCACAGATCTCGCTGCTCAACAACGTCAAGAACAAGATGAAATCCAACGGGCCCGGGCCTACCAGCTCCAAGAGCTCAGCATCAAGATCGCCGAAGATAGCAGGCGCGACAGCCGCACCATGCGCGGCATAGCCTGGGTAACCATGGCTTTCCTGCCCGCTACTTTCGTCACGTCCTTCTTCGGCATGAACTTCTTCGACGGGATCGCAGACGGGCGCGTGTTCGATGGGACGAGTCGGAATATATGGGTATTTTTTGTTATCGCGCTGCCTATTAGTGCGATGGTGTTGGTGATCTTCTGGTGGTGGGATCGCAAGACGCAGGTGTTGGAGCGGGTGAAGCGGGAGGCGAGGGAGAAGGCTTTGGCGAGCTAGATGTTTGTTTGAGGGACTTGTATTTAGCTAGATACTGGAGTAGTGTCACCTAGAACCACAAGAATGGAGCAACTCATTATTTTCTCGTTGGTTATAACCCAATTTGGGCCGGTTTTGACGACAAGAGCAGTACAGCACATGTAGTCAAAGCTGCTCTCTCTCAGATTGAGAGCCTTTTCACTCATGCCGATGCATGTCTAACTATGTCGCGTATATTTCTCGGCATTTTGCTTTTCCTGGCATTCACTCCTCTGCCTATCTCAATGTACATTTCACTCTATCTCCGTAACACCGTAATAGCGCTACAACATCACCCTAATATTACTATAGTATTACTATATATCGCGCGGCTAAGCTTACTAGCAATACTAGCTAAGCTTACTAGAATATAAAAGGCACGTAATACTGCTCATTTAGTAGTATTATAGCCTATATATAGTTACTTTTCTACTTCTTCTTTTAAGAAGTAGTAATTTATTCTTTAATT
>Ga0265780_10009202_pt1 | contig 11869 bp, 12 predicted proteins | sample P1T30metagenome_FD_192432 | JGI IMG/M metagenome (GOLD analysis project Ga0265780, IMG submission 192432) | Plant litter microbial communities from East Loma Ridge, Irvine, California - P1 T30 | ecosystem: Environmental > Terrestrial > Plant litter > Unclassified | place: USA: California... | reverse complement strand
CAGCACGGTCGCCACGACGAGATCGATCACGATGAAGGGCAGAAACACGAGGAAGCCGATCTGAAACGCGGTCTTGAGCTCGCTCGTCACATACGCGGGGAGCAACACCGAGAAGGGGATGTCCGCAGCGTTCTGGTACGGGCCGCTCTTGGCGATTCCGGCGAACATCGTGATGTCCTTCTTGCGCGTCTGCTTCGCCATGAAGGCGTGCAGGGGGACGCCGCCCGCCTTGATCATGTCGGTCGCGCCGATCCGGCTCTCGGAATACGGCTGGATCGCGACCGCGTTGATCTGGCTGATGACGGGCGCCATGATGAAGAACGACAGGAACAGCGACAGGCCGACCAGCACCTGGTTGGGCGGGGTCTGCTGGAGTCCCAATGCCTGGCGCAGGATCGACAGCACGATGATGATCCGCGTGAAGCTGGTCATCATCAGCAGGATGCCGGGAAGGATCGTCAGCAGCCCCATGACGATCAGCAACTGAAGGCTGAGCGACAGCGGCGCGTTGCCGCCGCCGAGATCCTTCAGCGCGCGATCCGCCGCGTCACCCACGCCGGGGGCGGGGGCAACGGGTGCGGCCGCTGCGGCGGCGGTCTGGGCGAGCGCGGGATGCGCCAGGACGACCGCGAACAGGATCGCGAGCGCCACGAGCAGCAGCTTGCGCCAGTCGAAACGAACGCTCGTGATCACGCCGACGGACCTCCGCGATCGACCAGCGTGATCCCGGTGCGGCTGACCGAGACCAGTAGCCGACGCCCTTCGAAATCGAGCACCGCGAGCCGCACGGTCGGCGAGATCATCATCGTCTCGGTGACCTTGAGCAGACGGTTGGCGGGCTGCCCGGGCATCCGCGCCTCGAACCGACGCCACAGATACAGGCAACCGATCATCAACCCGCAGACCAGCGGGAGCAGGATGACGAGCTTCAGGACATAGGACCACATCATGACGCGTCAGGCCCGCTTCTCAGGGGAAACGAGCTCGGTCATCCGCACGCCGAAGCGATCGCCCACCATCACCACTTCGCCGCGACCGATCAGCGTGCCGTTAACGAGCACGTCGAGCAGCTCGTTCGCTTGGCGGTCGAGCTCGATCACGCTGGTTTCGCCAAGCGCGAGCAATTCGCGCAATGTCAGCGAGGTCGAGCCGATCTCGACCGTCAGCTTGACGTCGACATCCTGCAACAGGCGGAAGTTCGCGGCGAGGCTGGCATCGAGCGGGAAGCCGCTCGACGGGGTTGAACTCATGTCGCTCATTGCAAATTGCCCCTGAAGTCGCTGTCGATGTCGTAACAAATCGTGTTGAGCTTGATCGCGGCCTTGCCGTTCGACGTGCCGACGGTGCCGAGCGCGAGCCGGTCGCCGCCGACCATCACGGGCACGTCCGACCCGACGTTGATCGGGATCACGTCGCCTTCCTTGAGCCCCATCAGCAAGCTGAGCGAGACCATCGGCTCGGCGAGGACCGAGCGGATCGGGAAGCGGACGTCCATCACCGCGCGGGTCAGGCCGTTGCGCCAGGTCGGATCGGGCTCGGCGGTCTTGCCATGGACCTTGCCGGTCAGCGAAGGGCCGTGCGGCTTCAACGCGGAGACCGGGTAGAGCAAGTCGAGGAACACCGGCTTGGCGGTATCGACCGCGATGCCGAAGCGCGTGATGACGAGCGCATCGTCCGCATCGAGATTAGCGAGCATCGCGGGATTGAGCTCGACATGCCCGGCAGTGAAGGTGAGCCGCGCGAGCGGCTCCCAGGCGGCGCGCATCGGCTCGGCGAGCAACTTGCCGAGCTGCGTCACCATCACTTCGGCGGCGGGGGTGAACTCGGTCGGGAGTTGCGTCGGGGCGTGCCCGGTGCCGCCGAAGAACAGGTCGAGCAGTTCGAGCACGAACCGCCCGTCGAGCACCGCGAGCGCCTGGCCCGCGGGCGCGCCGCCGAGCGTCATTGCCATCGGCAGCCACGCGGTCAGCCCGTCGGGACGTTCCGCGCGGTAATCGGCGAGCCGCTGGACGACGAGCGGCTCGGCCCAGGTGCGGCATTCGCGGCGCAGCAACGGCTCGAACACCCCGCGCACCCCGCGGGCAAGCCGCGCCGACAGATGCTGGACGGTGTGCAGATCGCCGAACGGATTGAGGTTCGTGGCCCCTAGCGCGACGTGCTGCGCGCTTACGCCCCGTGCCCGTCCGCGGCGTTCGTCTGCCGTTGCTGATGCCTCGTTAACCATGCGTCACTGAACAACAAAACTGGTAAAGTAAACGTTACCGACTCCTCCAAATCCCTCTTTTTCCTTGAGTGTATCGTTGATTGCCTTGGCCACGCGGCGCTCCAGCTGCTTCTTCCCCTCGCTGGTGAAGACCTGGTCCTCGGTGGTGTCGCCAAGCGCCATCAGGATCGACGAGCGCACCGCGATCTCGTTGGTCTTGATGTTCTCGATCACCGAATCGTCATAGGGCGTCGACACTGCGACCCCGACCTGGACGAAATGGACGCTGTCCTGCAGGTTGGAGGTGAACTCCTTCTCCATCGCGTAGTAATTGGAGGCGTATTTGTCGCCGCCCGTGCCGATCGGAGGCTTGTGGCCGGCGGTTGCCTCGCCGCCATGTTCGCCTTCGCCACCGCCGACGCGCTTCTGATCGACCTTGGGGACGAGGCGCGGGCCTTCGGGCTCGGAATGCTTGCCGCCGCCGCCGATAAACCCGGCGTTGACCGCGAACAGCGTCCCGCCGATGCCGCCGCCGACCAATGTCAGCAGCCCGACGACGATCAGGATGATCTTCATCATCCCGCCCTTCTTCTTCTTGCCCTTCTCTTCGACGATCTCACTCATGCTCTGCTTCCTTGGGGGTTAGGCGAGGCGCTGGTCCTCGGGGGTTTCTGCATCGCGCTGTACCCGCGCAGACGCGCGGGGCGGCTGGTGCGGGGCGTTGGGGCGCGACTGGGACTGGTTCTGGGATTGGGGCTGGCCCTGTCCCTGCGCGGGAGATTGCGCTGCACCGGGGTTGGCGTCGGTCGCGACGCTGGACCCCGCGATCCGCACGCCGCGCTCGGCGGCGAGTTCGGTCAGGCGCGGCTGCGCGTCGGCGATCAGCGCGCGCGTCGCATCATGCTCGGCGGTGAAGCTGACATGGATTCGCTCGCCGACCTGCCGCACCGCGACGTCGACGCTGCCGAGCGCATCGGGGACCAGCCGGATCCGCGTGTCGCGCGCATTGGCATCGTCGCGCAGTACCTCGATATGGTCGATCATCCGCTGCACGCCGCTGTCCTGCGTCAGGTCGAGCGGGGCGCGTTGGGCGGTGCCGGTGGGCTGGACCGGCGTCGTGCTGCCGAGGTCGACTGCGGTGGCGAAGCCGAGCGGGGGTGTCGCGACGGCGGGATCGGTGCGCTCGTTGGCGGGGCGGTCGCGCCAGGTCGTCGCGGAGGCAAGCGCGGCGGCGAAGACCTGCCCGGCGGGTTGCGGAGTGGTGGAGACGGCGATCATGGGCACGCTGTCACGCTCGACGCGGAGCGGTGTGGGGTCGGCGCGCATTGCAGCATCGGGCTTGGCGGTGGGGTCTCGCGAAAGCGTTGCGGTTGCCGTCGGGTCGGCGGGGCTGGTTCCGGTGGGGAGCGCTGTCGGCGTCGGCGCTGGTGCCGCAATGGTGCTGCCGGGTGCAGGCGCGGCATTCGTCGGGATGGGCGTCGCGGACGTGGATGCTGCGGGGGGCAGCGCCGCGACGACAGGTGCAGACACGGCGGGCGCCGAGCCCGTACCGCGATTCGGCGTGGGCAGCGCCCCGAGGGCAGCGAGGATCGCATGGTCGGACGGCAGCACGCGGCGCATACGCGCCGGTGGCGTATGGTCCGGCGCATCCGATTGCGCGGAAGCGGGCGTGGGAAGCTTGATCGTTGGGGTTGGCTCTTGCCCCACGTCCAACGTGGCGACGTTGGGGGAGGTCGTCAGCGTTGAAGGGCGCGTCGGCGCTGTCGTGGCAGTGCCCGGAATAGCGACGGGTTTATCGGCTGTCGTAGCGACGGGCAGTGCGGCGGGAGCCGGATTGTCCCGACGCTGTCCGACCGGAGACGCCGTGAGGATGGCGGACTCGTCCTGCGGCTGGGCGGCGTCGGTTGCGGGCTCGGGTCGGGGGGTGGCGATCAGCGCGGCGGCAGGAAGCGGTATGGCGCTGGCAGGCAGGCTGGGCGTCGACGGCGCGGCTATCCCATCGGGCGTTGCTGTATCGGGGGCGGCCGAAGTGGCGTCCGCATCCTCGGCGGCCGACTCCGGAAGCGACTCTGCGACCGATCCGCGCGCGGTTTTGGCGGCGACCGGAGTCGCAAGCTGCGCGGCGGCACGTTCGAGTGCGGTGCGCAACGACATGGGCGGGCGCGACGGGGCGGCTGGCGCGGCGACGGTCGCGCGCCATGCCGGGTTGGCGAGAAGCTGGAACGCGGGTTCGGCAGGCACCGTGTTGCCGTCGTCGGCAAGCGGTTGCCGGTCGAGCGTGCCGGCTGCCAGCAGCCTGCCGTTGGGCAGCGGTCCAACCAAGCCCAGGACGGGGAGCGGTAGCGCGGCGTCGGGCGGCATGACGTCGGTGGCGGGGACGGCGACGGCGGCAGGGGCGGGCGCGGCAACCGATGGCGCACCGGCCAGCAGGTCTCCCAACGTTTGCGCAAACTGCCCGGCAACCACGGGCGCGCCCGTCACCGACGCCGGCGCAGCGGGCGCAAGCGACGATGCCGACACGGCAGTCGGGAACAGCAGGGCGGTCAAGTCGGTCATGCAGGCATCCAGCGGGGCCGGAAGCGGCACCCGTCAGCAGTTCAGCAAGGATCGTGCCGGATTGGACGGGTCGGCGGCATCGCCTCCATCGCGCGCAATTCCTTCAGCACCGCCTCGGCATCGGCGCGCGCGATCAGCTTCTCGATCGCATTCTGGTCGCGCCGGGCCTCGCGCGTCGCTTCGGTGGCGCGCGTGGCGATGGCTTGCGCCGCCCGCAATCGTCCCTCGGCCGCTTCGGCGGAGCGGTGAAGCCGTTCGCGGAAATGCGCCGCGGCCCCGAGCGCGGACGCACCGATCGGCGCGACCGTCGGCGCGACGTTCTGCGATAGCTGGACGATGCGGCCGTGAAGCGTCGTCTCGGCGTGCGCCTTGTCGCGCGCGCGGGCTTCGTCGGCACGGACCAGCCCCAGTTGCAACGTGCGGACGCGCAGCAGGCGGTCGAGCTTGGATTTAGGCATCCCCGAACACCCCGATCAGTTCGCGCGCGGAATCGGGGAGCGAGACGGTCTCGTCCGGGTCCTGCTTGATATATTCGAGCACCGCCGGGTGGCACGCGATCGCGGCATCGATCGCGGGGTCCGCGCCCGAGCGATACGCGCCCATCAGCACGAGATCGCGGTTCTCTTCATAGGTCGCCAGATGCCGCCGGAGCACACGCGCGGCGCGCTGGTGCGGCTTGTCGACGATGTCGGTCATCACGCGGCTGACCGACGGGCCGATGTCGATCGCGGGATAGACCCCGCGTTCGGCCAGTTGGCGTGACAGCACGATATGCCCGTCGAGGATCGAGCGCGCACTGTCGACCACGGGGTCGTTGCCGTCGTCACCATCCGCCAGCACGGTGTAGATCGCGGTGATCGACCCGCCGCTCGCGACGTCGACGCCCGCGCGTTCGATCAAATTGGGGAGCATCGCGATCGCAGACGGCGGATAGCCGCGCGCCGAAGCGGGCTCGCCCAGCGCTAGCCCGATCTCACGTCCGGCGTGCGCGACGCGAGTGAGCGAGTCCATGATGAGCAGCACCTTCTTGCCTTCCGCGCGGAACGCCTCGGCAATCGCGTGGGTGCGCAACGCGCCGCGGATGCGAAGCACCGGCGAATGGTTGGCCGGGACCGCGACCACGACAGAGCGCGCGCGCGCCGCGCCCGCGACCTTGGTTTCGAGGAAGTCGGCGACTTCGCGGCTGCGCTCGCCGATCAGCCCGATGACGATGACGTCGGCTTGCGCCGCCCGCACGATCATTCCGAGCAGCACCGACTTGCCGACGCCCGAACCCGCCATGATCCCGATCCGCTGGCCCTGGCCGACGGTAAGCAACCCGTTGATCGCGCGGACCCCGACATCGAGCGGCTCGCGCACGCGACCCCGATCGAGCGGGGACTGCATGTGTCCTGCGAGCGGCCAGCGGCCCGCGCCGCGGATCAGGCCGAGTCCGTCGATCGGCTTGCCGGTGCCATCGACCACACGCCCCAGCAATGCCGCGCCGACCTCCGCCTCGCCCGGCGCGCCGCGCGGACGGACCGGGGCCTGCGGGAGCAAGGCGGCGGGGCCGCCGAGGTTCATCAACAGCGTGCGCCCGTTGCGGAAGCCGATCACTTCGGCCTCGACCGACGCAGCGGCATCGCCGACCTGGCAGACGGTGCCGACCGGCACGGTGAGGCCGACCGCCTCCATCAACAGCCCGTCGAACGAGGCGAGCCGCCCTGCAACCTTGGCGCGCGGTGCGAAATCGGGGAGGCCGAGCGCTTCGAGATAGTCGCCGGTGAAGCGGTTCAGCATGGTGTGGCACCTTGGGCGGGCATCGGGTTTGAGACAAACGTCTGTCTTCCGTTCGCCCTGAGCGCAGTCGAAGGGAACGGTTCAGCCGAGAGCGAGGCTTGTGGCGCGGGTGGGGCTTCGACTTCGCTCAGCCCGAACGGAAGCACGGGCGCATTGTCGGAGCACTGAACGGACCGCACCCCGGATGACAAACCGAAGGGTGCCATCAGTGCATCGGCACCGCGACGCGGTCGATCGCCGCGCCGAGCTGTTCGATCCACAATTCGGGCCCGTCCTCGACGATCGTCGATGCGCTTTCCATAACGAACGACCCGCGCGTGACCGCGGCATCGCCCACGGCGAAGACCTGCTTGGGCAACTTGCCCTCGAGCAGCGCGACATCCGCCGGGTTGACCCGCAGCATCGCGGATTCAGCACCGTCGCTCAGCAGTTCCGCCGCGGAATCGATCCGCCGCGCGAGCAGTTCGGGCGCAATGCCGACCTCTCCGACGATCTGCGTGACGAGGAACATCACCGTCTGGCGCAACCGGCGCGCGGTCGCCTCGCGGTCGAAGCGTTCGCCCGCCTGCAGCGCGGCGGCGAGTTCGGTCAGCAGCCGATGGTCGCGCTCGACGTTCGCTGCAACCTCGGCGAGCGCCGCGTCCATGCCCTCGGCGTAACCGGCGGCGTGCGCTTCGATGACCGGATCGACGAACGGCGTCGTGACGGGCGCTTCCGCGTCGAACGGGTCCCAACCCTCGGTCGGGTTGGTGTCGCGGTCGGCGGGGGAGAAGTGGCGCGGCCCCTCGGGTTTGGGCGCGAAGACGACCGGGCCGGTGCCCCCGCCGGCACGTTCGCGCAGGTCGGCCGCGGCGAATCCGCCCGCGACGCGCGGCGCGAACGCCGCCTTGAGCGCATCGGCGATGCCCTGGCTGCGCGGCGAGAAACCGGCGACGAACTCAGACATAATCATCCTCCCCGCCGCCCATCTGGAGCGTGCCGTCCTTGGCGAGATTGCGCGCGATCTGGATGATCGTCTTCTGCGCATCGAGCACTTCGCTGAGCTTCATCGGCCCGCGCGATTCCATCTCGTCGCGGATGCCATCGGCGGCGCGGCTCGACATGCAGCCGAGGAAGCGCGCGCGAATGCTTTCGTCGACACCCTTGAGCGCGCGCGTCAGCACGTCGCTGTCGATGTTGCGGATCAGCGTGCCCAGATTCTTGTCGTCGAGCTCGAGGAGGTTGTCGAACACGAACATGGCTTCCTCGATCGCCTTGGCGACGTCGCGGTCGATCTTGAACAATTTGGGCATGACGCGCAGTTCGGTCGCCTTGCGCCCGCTCGACAGGATCTTGGCAGCGTCCTTGGTGCCGCCGAGCGTGACGCCTGCCTGTGCCTTGCCGGTGCTGGTGCGGTTGGCGAGCATGGTCTTGAGCGTCTCGACCGCCTCGGGCGTGATCGGCCCTAGCCGGGCAAGCCGGTGGAGGATGTCGGGCTGGACCGCATCGGGCATCAGTTCGAGCACTTGCGCCCCGATCGTAGGGTCGAGATTGGCGATCAGGACTGCGGCGATCTGCGGATGTTCCTTTTCGATCATCGCGGCGATCTCACCGGCGTCGAGCCAGTCGAGCAGGTCGAGCTGGCACGCGTCTTCCGCCGGCACGATCCGTGCGAGCACGCTGTCGGCCTTTTCCTGGCCGAGCGCGCGCGTCATCACCGCCTCGATCCGCGGGCGCGGGTCGAAGCCGATCGCGGTCCGCTCGCGCGCATGGCCGACGAAATCGTCGAGCACGTCGGCGACTTCGGCTTCGCTCACGTCCGCGACCGCGAACATCGCCTTGCCGAGCTGGCGGACTTCCTCGGGATCGAGCTTCTGCAGGATCGACGCGGCTTCCTCCTCGCCGACGAGCATCATCAGCACGGCAGCACGTTCGACTCCGGTGTAGCTGCGGACGACCGCGGTGCTCATGACTTGATCATGTCGCGGACCGCGAGCGCAGCGCGCGCGGGATTGTCGCGGGTGAAGCCACGGACCATGCCGATCCGCTCGTCATAGCTGCGTGCCCCTTCGAGCGCGTCGATCGTGACGGGCTCGCCGGTCTGCGGCGCGGCGGGCCCGCCGCCAACTTCCTCGCCGAGCATTTCGCGCGGCAGGGCGGTCGCATTGGCGGTATCCTCGCCCTTCTTCTTGCCGATCGCCTTGACGAGCGGGCGGACGCCGAGGAACAGCACCAGCAGCGCGACGATGATCGCAGTGAGGTTGCGCGCAACGACGGGGAGCCAGCCCGCTTCGTACCACGGCTGCTTGTCGTCGAGCGCCGAGGCGCCGGCGAACTTGCGGCTGATGACGGTGACGACGTCGCCGCGCGGCTGATTATAGCCGACCGCGCTTTGCACCAGCTGGGTGATCTGCTGGATTTCCATCGTACCGCGCGGCTTGCCCGTCTCGGGGTCGCGCAGCAGGACCGCGACCGAGAGGTGCGTGATCGCGCCGGGGGCGGTGCGGCTGACCGACACTTCCTTGCCCAGATCATAAGCGCGCGAATATTGGTCGGTCGCTTTCAGCGCATCGCTGACCGCACCCGCGGCTGCCGCGGCGGGGCCCGTGGCGACGCCGGGGGTGGTGGCACCGGGTGCCCCGGCGGGTGCCGCGGGCTGGGGCGCGGTCAGCGTCGACGCTGGCGGCGGGGTGTTGGAGAGCGCTCCCGGAATTCCACCCGGAGCCTGGCCGCCGTCCTTGCCGTTGCTGGTCCACTGGCCCTGTTCGACGCGCAGCGCGCCGGTCTTGTCGTAGCTTTCCTTGGTCGCCTGCGTTTCGTTGAGGTCGACGTCGGCCTGGACTTCGGCGGTGAAATTGCCCGCGCCGACCAGCGGGGTCAGCAACTGGTTGATCTGCGCGCGGTACTTTTCCTCGACGCGGCGCTGGAACGCGATGCGCTCGTCGGTCGCCGCGCTGATCGCGCTTTCGTTGGCGCCCTTGGTGAGCAAGCCGCCCATCTGGTCGACGATCGTGACGTTCTCGGGCTTCATCCCCGGCACCGACGAGGCGACGAGGTTGACGACCGACGAGACCTGCGCGTCGCCGAGGCTTCGGCCGGGCTGGAGCTTGACGATCACCGAGGCGGACGGCGCGGCATTGTCGCGGACGAACACCGAGGCTTCTGGCGTGGCGAGATGGACGCGCGCCTCGGCAATCGCGTCGATTTCCTGGATCGAGCGGGCGAGTTCGGTCTCGCGCGCCTGGCGGAGGCGTTCGCCCTCGACCGCGCGCGAGACGCCCATCGGGAGATTGTCGAGGATCTGGTAGCCGCCGGGTGCCGCCTTGGGCAGGCCCTGGCCCGCCAGCAGGATGCGCGCGCGCGAGAAGTCTTCCTCGTTGACAGTCACCGCGCCGGTCGAATCGTCGATATGCGACTTGATGTTGGCGGTGGTCAGCGCGGTGGTGACCGAGCCCTTGTCGGCATCCGACAGGCCCGAGAACAGCGTCTTCTGCGTCGGCGTCGCGAGCATCATCCACGCGGCGGCGGCGGTGGCGAGCAGGCCGACGAGCAGCACCATCGGCAAGCTGCGGCGGACCGCGGGCTGCGCGAGCAGGCCCTGCATCTGCGCGAGCGGGTTGGCGAACCGCTCGGGAACGAGCGACGCGACGCTGACGGGCAGCTGCGGCTGGGGCGAAGGGGTGAGGGCGTTGCTCATGTCAGACCGGCATGCTCATGATGTCCTTGTACGCGGACAGTAACTTGTTGCGGACTTGCAGCGTCGCCTCGAACCCGACCGACGCCTGCTGGCGCGCGAGCATCACCTTGGCGATGTCGACGGTTTCGCCGCGCTCATAGCTTTCGCTGAGCTTGGCGGCCTGCGACTGGCCCTGGTTGACGTTCTCGAGCGCGGTTTGCATCGACTGGGCGAAGCTGGCGGGCTTCGTCTCGGCGACCGAGGTTGCTGCAGGCGTCGCGCTGGCGCGCGCGAGTGCCTGGTTGCGCTCGAGAATCTGCGCGCGCAGCGCCATGACGCGGTCGATCCCGCCCGCGCCACCAATGCCACCCACGGCGCTCATGCCGACACCGCGGTGCGGTCATGCGCGCGGATGATGTCGTCGCCTTGCTCGCGTGCCTTGGCGAGACGGTAGCGCAGCGTGCGTTCCGAAATGCCGAGCCGCTTGGCGGTCTCGATCCGGCTGCCGTTGCACGCGGCGAGCGTTTCGCGGATCGCCTGGAATTCGTGCATCTGGACGATGTTGCCGAGCGTTGCAGGGGCCTGCGCTTCGTTGACCGCGATCGTCGCGCGTGCGCTCGGGCGATCGAACACGATGTGCTCGGGCAGGATCGTGTCGCCGCCTGCAAACAGCAGCGCGCGCTGGAGCACGTTCTCGAGCTCGCGGACGTTGCCGGGCCAGTCGTGCTGCGACAGCAGGTCGATTGCCTCGGCGCACGGCCAGGGGATCATCGTGCGGTTGCCCGCATGGCGCAGGATCAGCGTCGCGACGAGCGCAGGTATGTCCTGCACGCGGTCGGCCAGCGGCTTGGTCGTCAGCGGGAAGACCGACAGACGGTAATAGAGATCCGCGCGGAAGCGGCCCGCTGCGACTTCGTCCTGCAAGTCGCGGTTGGCGCTGGCGATGATGCGGACGTCGATCGGCTGCGGCGTGGTCGCGCCGATCGGAATGATCTCGCGCTCCTGAAGCGCGCGGAGCAGCTTCGACTGGAGCAGCAGCGGCATTTCCGCGATTTCGTCGAGCAGCAGCGTGCCGCCGTCGGCCGCGCGGAAGAAGCCTTCGCCGCCCGACGATGCGCCGGTGAACGAGCCCTTCTGATGGCCGAACAACAGCGCCTCGAGCATCGTCTCGGGTAGGGCGGCGCAGTTGATCGCGATGAAGGGCTTTGCCGCGCGGTTGGATTTCAGGTGGATCGAGCGCGCGAGCACTTCCTTGCCGGTCCCGGTCGGGCCGTTGATCAGCACGGTGATGTCGGCGGTGGCAACGCGGTCGGCGAGCGTGTGGAGCGCAAGGCTTTCGGGATCGGCGGCGGTCGGCATGTCCGAATCGGCGAGCAATGCGCGGACGAAGCCTGCACCGACCGCTGAGTCGGTCTCGTCATAGGAGACATAGGCCGGGCTGCCGTCGCGCGACGGCATGATCGCGCGACCTTCGTTCCCCAGGATAACGGTGCGTGCCGAAACCGGCGGGGTCTCGCCCGCGGCGACGAGGTAGAACTCGCCGGGTGTGCGCTTGCCGTCTTCATACGAGCCGATCGTGAAGCCCTGCGCGCGCAGGCACGACACGAGTGCATAATGCTGCCGAAGAATCGCGGCGGATGGAACGATGGATCGCATGGAGCCCCCTCTGGTTGATT
>Ga0265780_10009200_pt1 | contig 11869 bp, 12 predicted proteins | sample P1T30metagenome_FD_192432 | JGI IMG/M metagenome (GOLD analysis project Ga0265780, IMG submission 192432) | Plant litter microbial communities from East Loma Ridge, Irvine, California - P1 T30 | ecosystem: Environmental > Terrestrial > Plant litter > Unclassified | place: USA: California... | reverse complement strand
GCCGTAACCAAAGACGACCCCGAACTCTTCAAGCAAGAACTCGCCAAGTTCAACAAGCTCATCAAAGACCAATACGCCAACGGCACGATACCCCGCATCCTCGACGACATGCACGCCATCCCGCTCAGCCTCGTCAAACGCATCACCGCCCAAAGCTACAACCGCATCGTCTCCCCGCACGCCCACCGCCTCCGCAAAGTCGAAGGCAAAGAAACAACCTACGGCGAACTCCTAACCCCCTTTGTCCACAAAATCTTCGCCCAAACCGGCCTAAACTCCACCCACACCTTCGTCGACCTCGGCTCCGGCGTCGGCAACGTCGTCCTGCAGTCCGCCCTCCAAACCGGCGCCGAAAGCTGGGGCATCGAAAAGATGAAGCTCGCCGCCTCGCTCGGCACAGAACAAGCCTCTGAACTCAAAGCGCGGGCGAAGCTGTGGAACATAGCACTCCCCCGCATCGAGCTCATCGAAGGCGATTTCCTCGAAAGCCCTGAAATCGACGCTGTCCTCCGTCGCGCTGACGTTGTGCTGGTCAACAACAAGGTGTTTGGCGAGACGCTGAATAATCTGCTGTTGCAGAAGTTTCTCGATTTGAAACAGGGCTGTAAAGTCGTTAGTTTGGAGAGTTTTGGTGGTGGCGCTAAGCAGGGGGTTAGGAATGAACAGAGTATTGCTGGGCTTTTTGATGAGGAGAGGTTTGAGAGTGGGACGAATAGCGTTAGTTGGGCGGGGGAGAGTGTGGAGTATTTTATTGCTACCAAGGCGCGTTGAGGCGGGCTGGGGATTTGATTGGAGATGGTTGGTGAGTTTGTATCATATAGAAGGGATTGTAGGTCAACACTGATGGGTGGACATTTTCTTGGACATTTATTCTGGGATTCCTCACAACACAGTTGGACGGGAGGAAGCGTAGGATGAGCGATTGAGCGAGAAAGGCTGGGCAGGTTCGTCTGGAGCATAGCACACTTTGGCGTTTGATTTAACATCAATACCCCTCCATATCTTCTCTTTCTGTAGCTATTTCAGATCAGAATCTATAAACATATATGCATTTCATACCTTTTCGATTCGTAGTCACACCCTCCAAATATGCAAACTTCAAGCGTACTACACCCCAGCATACACGCCAAGTACGATTGTTCAAATTTTGTATCGTCGTACTATATATACCGAAGGATAGTAAAGAGCAATAATCCGCTCCGTGTATGTATGCTAAGTATTACCCAAATGCCCACTCCGTCCATTCCTCCAAACACCGTATATGCACATTCAACCTCCCTTTCCACTACAAACTCGAACTCAAACCCATCCACCGTATATATAAATCGTAAAGGAGCGTGTATCGGGTATCTGAAAAAACCAATGCCAACGAAAAAGGAGCGACGTCGCTAATGTACAAATAAAGTAGTAAAAAAGCCTGAAAATGCAAAGCAGTCGTGTTTCTCGTTATATATACCCTCTTTTCCATCTTCATCTTCTTTTCCTGTCTCCATCCTAATCCTCATGCTGATAAGAAGGAAAAAGGCCATACGACTTGCTCACTTGACTTAATCTAAAAGAACAAAGCCATAGCGCCCAAGCCCACAGCGCCAGCAAACGGCACGCCATTCACGCCCGCAGCACCCGTCTGCACACTGGGCTGCTCCGTCGAATCCCCACCATCACCTCCACTCGCCTGCGTCGCCTGAATGGGGTCCACAAACGTATAACTCGTCATCGTGCTCGGCCTCCCCTCCGCATCCGTCGTCGTAATCAACTTGATGCTGCTAACGAGCCCACCACCAGGCGTATACGTAGTCAAAAACGTGCTTCCCGCCTCATCCGTCGCAGTCTGTACCTCACCGGCGGTAGGCGCGTAGTCAGCCGCAGACGTGGTAACCGTTGTGCGGCCTGCGGAATCGGTGGTTGTGCGGATTACGGCGGGGCGGTTCTCGGTTTGGGTGACGGTGCTGCCTTGGGAGTTTGTGCGGACGAGGGTTACGGGGACGGAGGCGGTTACTTCGGAGAGGACGCGCGTGGTGCGGACGACGGTTGTGCCGTCTTCGGTTATGGTGGCTTCGACGGGGATGATGGCGGGGCGTTGGGTGGTGGTTTGGCGGACGGTGGTGGTGGCTTGTTGGGTTGTGGTTTGTTGTTGCGTGTTGGTGACGGTGGAGGGGGGTGCGTCGTCCGAAGGTTGCTGCGATTGTTGGGGCTGCTCGGTTTGTTGAGTTTGTTGAGTTTGTTGAGTCTGCTGCTGTGTTTGGGTCTGTACTTGGGTGACGGTGGTGCCTTGTTGCGTCTGGACCTGCGTTACGGTGGTCTCGACTGCTGGTGGAGGGGCTTCGCTCGCCTGTGATGAAGGCGCGTCTTCGGTTGTCTGTTGTGGGGTTGAAGCTTCAGTGGCGGAAGCCGTGCCATTGCCCGGCGCCTGCCTCTTCTTCAGGTCGTTGACAGCGTCGACAATGAGCTTTGTAGCGAGCGCTGGGTTGTTCTCGTGGACATGTTCGACGCCGCGGTGGTGCGACTCGAAGACACCATTCTTGAAGTCCTTCAGTCCGCTTAGTGCTGCTTGTAGAGATTCCTCTGGCAGCGCGTTCAACAAGTCCTGGAAGGCTTCCTGTGCAGTCGCATAGATGGTCTTTGGGTGGTCGTCTCGCTTGTTTGGTGAAGCAGCAACGGCAGTGCTGAACAATGGCAGGGCCAAAACGGCCAGCTGGCAGAAGGAACGCATCGTGGTGGAATCGGCGTGCGGAACGAAAGCGAAGGTGGATTCTCAGCGAAGAAGAACAGAAACTGCGACAAGCGTGTTAGCAGGTCGTCATGACTGGAATCAAGGCCGTAAATTGTGTACAAGAAAAGAAGTCAAAAGCGCAATGGGCTGATGTGATTGCGAAGACGTCGCGGACTGGAGAGCAGGCTTACACAGAATCTGTCGCTTCCGAGTGGCTGGGTTGCAGGTGTCTGACGCCACAGCCCGAGAATCGATAGCCTGTAGACTTCTAATGTTCAACGTTCCCGTTTCTTTTTGCCGACGAGGAAAAGAAAGCGAGCGTAATTATTCGTTTGGTCGTTCGGGGTGATCTCAACAACGAGTGTGGTCTTCCCAAGAGTCAGTCGAAACAAGCGGAGTCGTAGACCGTAAAGTCGGTAAAAAGGCGTTGGAAGCGTGTGATAGTGATGAGGAGAAACGGCAGATCAGTCCTTAAGGCAGAAGGCGATACGGTTACTGTACGAGTTGAGCACCAAGCATCTTTGGGTAAGGCGTTGCTGATACAGGTGCGCTAGGTGCGTCTTACTTGACAGAAACACGAGGTTTGGACCCGCTGTTTGTCATGGATCCCATCGTCACTTTCGCCTCTTGACCACGCCCTAAACAAGCCAAGCTTCAGCATCCCGATTTTCCGCTGAAGATCATGCTCCAGTGCTCTCCACTGAACTGACAGCTGGAACTATTGGAGTGCATCTAGTTCTAGTAAATGTTCGCGCACACCGAGTTCCAAACTTCTTCACACCAGCCCTTCCTATCGCAACGCAACCGATCAGATTTCAGACGATTGTGCCATTGAAACCTCGGCCTTGAAACACGAACCAAAAAAAGTTGGCACGTAAACCTCGGGGTCGGTATATGCAACACCCCCTGCAACTGCAGAAACGGTAGGAGCCTGGAGCCTTTTCCGCACCAGTACCAGCGACCTCCAGGGCTCGCTTGTTGGAAGCCAGAACGCCAGAACGTCATGCATGGACCGAGCCACCGGGGGACGGCGGGCAAGCTATAATCGGGGTGGACGTCCCAATTCGCTCGCCGGAGTCGCTCTGTTCGCATGTTGAAACCGTGCTGAGGCTTCCACGGAGCACTCGACGTGTTGGTAGTCGCTGCCATGTGTGCATTGCGATGGCATCGTCATCGCAATCTTCCAACTACCAATTCTTGGTCCAGAAGTATTACCTGTGGCATTGAGATTTGCTTTTCCCAACCATCATCATCTCCTCGTGTTCAAAGCAGACGAGACAATTTGTTCTCGCTTTTCTCTCGTATCTCACACACCTTTACCTTTGCTATCCACTCCACTATCCACTAACAAACGCGTATCTCACACATCTGCAACTCCGCTCCGCTGCCAGCAGGCGTGATCTATTTTTACTCAGAGACAGGGCATGATTGGGACGCAGGACGGGGCTAGCGCCGAACTTGAGAGAAGACTGATGACTGCTGCGCATTGCAATTCGAGACTAGTAGATCAGCAACATCAAAACGCGCACTGCAAGACTCGATTTGCAGTGGCCTAGATGCATCTCACTGGTGGGGATACTGGATATGCAACGACGCAGACGCACCATCTAGACATTTCGGCATATCGCGCTATAAGTCTATGTTCATGTCGCCACGACGCTATAGCTATTTGTGCTTATGTTGAGGGATTGATGCGGACTTCGGCAGCGACGGCAGCGCGGTCGTTGGACGGCGTCAATACTCAACATGTAACGTTGCTTTTTCTACTGTACTAATCAACGTGTGGGGTATTTTGCAATACACCTACTGTGCTCTTCAGCTGATGTGTACATGTACGGTTTCATTGATCAATTTCGAATAATCTCGACATTGATCAGAATTGCTGTTCCCTCGTTTTACGACATTTCAAATGCTTTGAAGCTTTGGCACAAGTACACAGTGAATCATGAAGAATGAGAATGAATTATCATTGATATGTGCCACAACGCTATGCATCATCGCAACGCTCAGAGAATGCTCGCTAGCACGCTTCATCGTTTCATGGCAAATATGCCGTATGCAAAATCTCCCATGCCACATACACACTTTTTTCTTCGCCCATAACGGACTGTCAAGGGTGCTGTGCACATTTCTACCCATCAAGCTCAATCTATGAACACCCTGAATCCCTCCATATCCTTCCGAACCCATGCCTTCGTACGTCATTGAGGTCGACAGCGGTGGTCGCGGTCTCTCTAAGGCGCTGGCTCGCCTCTTGGGACGAACGGAGGTGACGACTGACCATCAGATGACGGTGCATCAGAGTTTGTCTCCCGGTTCACCGTCTGAGGCGTGACAGTAGTAGTCGAGTTGGAGGAAGAGTGAAGAGGCCCCGAAGGTGTTGACACTGGCTGAACAGGTTCCGAGGTAGTTGCTGAGGCCCCGGGCTGGGTCGCTGCGCCAGCTTCTACCTGCTGCGTACTGTCGACATTTAAAGGTGATGGTGCTTTGGCGAATGGCTGCACAGGAGGCGTTGTAGTGACTGGTGACTTGGAGTTCCTGTCCGGAGATCGCGCAACTGATCGGGGTTCAGTCAGTGCAGCTGGGAGATCTGTCCGCAGAGCCATGGCAGGACTCATCCTGGGCTTCGGGCTTCCCGGCGTAGGTACGTTCGGGGGTGTTGGACTCATCCCGGTAGGCGTGACGTCGCTGGATTTGTCTGCTTTAGGTTGGGGCTCTTCCACTGGTGGTGGCACATCCGGTGCTCGTCCACGAACGGCGAAGGATTCTTGTGGATTCATCATGTTCTGTGGAGAAGGGAGATGACTCGAGCTGCCCGGTGGGCTCTTGGCTCTTTCTCTCCTATCTAAACGTTCTTTGTGATCCTGTCTGCGCTTGTGGAACCAGTCGAATGCACCTTTCTTGTCGGATTTGTCGTGATCAGGGGGACTGCTGCCGAATAGCATCGACGTTTCCGAGCCGTGATTCGACTCGTACTGCCCACTTCGGCGCCCTCCTCCTGTCCATCCAGAACTGCTGGCGAACGAGCTCATACTCTTATCGGCGCCAGGTACTGAACCGTGGAGATCTGTCTGACTTGCTGTCGGCGTTGCCTTACTTTCTCCTCGCCTGTGGCCTTTCCAAAAACTGCGCTTCTCCTCTCTTGGTTGTTCTTCCAGTTGCTCGTTCTCCGAGTATTCTGTTGCTGTTGAATGAGATCTGAAACTAGCAGAAGGCGACATGCTAGGTTTGAGTGTGTTCCCGGAGGCCCGCGAGGAGCCTGTGTCTTGCAAAACCTCTCTAGAGCTGTTTGCGTGCGACTGACCATGGGCAAAGGGAAGCGAGGGTGGCTGCAGTGGCGAAGGAGGTCCGTGAGAAAATTGACCACCAAACCCTGAATCGCTACCACCAAGAGAGTGCGTGGAGCTATGCGTACTCTGGCTGATACTGTTCGGCAATCTCTTCTTCTGCAGCTTGTTCGGTTTCCGTCCGTCTTTCGCTTCCTTGGAATCGTTCGGAGGGGATGCCGCAACCTTGGCTAGAATTTGTGTAAATGTACGAACAGCAGGAGTCATCTCAATTGACGGGCCTGAGTCAACAGGCCCTTCCAAGAACTCTGACCGCTCACGCGTTGGCGTGTGATGAGGACTACGCTGAGGACTACGTGGTCCTGGAGTAGTGGACCTTGGAGGTAACAGGTTCTGGGCCGACTGGGCGACGACGTTCGGAGTAGTGGGCTGACTCGGTGGGATGACGCCCGGAGACGGCAGAGGGAACCCGCCTGGCATGTTGTGGGTGGCAGGTGTAACCGCCGGTCTATTTTGTGAAGGCTCTGCCGGTTGCATAGCCATTCCCTGTTGGGGGAAAGGTTGGTATGGGACCGGCATCTCGATCTTGTTCGGTGGCATGGTCTGCGCACGTTGTGGCGGTGGCAGTTCCTGATCGGCAGGCTGTGTGGCTGGTATTTGCTCCGCTGCGGGTGCGACCGCCTGTGGGGCTTCCTTCGTTCGTATAGGCAACTCCATCTCCTGCTGTGGGGCAACATTCTCAGGAACATCAGCAACATCTGGAGGCATGGGAGACGAGAGAGGGCTCTTAGTCTCTTCAGGGCCGATTTGCTTTGCAGCAGGGAAGCGGGGACTCCCAAGCCCCGGGGAGCGCTTTGAGGGCAGCGTGTTGCTTCGATGCACTCCAGATGTCGTGGTCGAAACAAATGATGGTGCGATTGGGCTGGGAACAGCGGGCGAGTGTCGTGAACGCTTCGAAGACGTGGATACATTCCTGCGGACGCCGCCATACATGCGAAGGCTTTCTGCACCAGCGCTCGAAGTGGTCGAAGCCGATCGCCCAATGCCAGAACTATTGCGGGGTGTGGTGGGTGTCCTTGCCTGTGGGGTAGAAGGCCCGCTTTCAATGTGCTTAACGGTACCTTCATCGACAGCTGTGCCTTCCATGCCAATTAAGAAGTGATCCTGGTTGTCGATGAGAAAGATGAGCACGTCCTGGCTCAGACGATAATCTTGTGGAGACATATCGTGCTGCGGATGTGAGAGCAGTCCGGGTTGGAAGATGGCAGCCAAATTGGAGGTTGTCATCTTGTTAACATCAGCCTTGGCGGCAAAGACTGCAAGCAAGTCTAGGATGTACAGCAGCAATTGTCGGTTCAAAGACGGCAACGCCTTAATCTGATGTTGATATATGCGCACAGCCGCATCGGGATCGAAGCCTCCGACCGAGGGCTGCTGTCCTTCACTGGCGCCTACTGCCTCAGCCTGATGGCCTTTGAGCGGATTCCGGAACGGGTCATAATGTTGCAGCGGTATTATAGGCTCCGGGAGATTGTTGAAGTAGCGGCGCAGAATATTGGCGGCGTCATGTACAGTATAGCCGGACCAATCCAGACCTTTTCCATAGCGGGGTGGGGTGTCAAAGGCCGTCCGGAGTTCCTTGATGCGCTTCTCGGAGCCTGCTAATCGGAAGATGCCTTCTACGTCGGTTGCTGTGCGCTGTTAACAGCTGATGGGTGATGGGATTAGCTTCACTGACCCTTTTCCTTCAGAAAGACACCGCATTTGGCGACCACTATTGGGACGTAACCATAGATGTAGCTTTCGCCGTGCTCGTTGAATAGCGAAATAGCGACGTTGGCATAGGGTATGCTTTGTATGAGGGGTACACCAAAGATGCCAGGGAGGGCGGGTTCTACGTGCGGCCACAACAGTCAGTGATTGTTCGCGACAAGAAGAGGCGGGGAGCTGCAGGCACAGTCGCAGCGCATTGCTGGGCTTCAGCCGCCAACGAGGCTGAACTCGCGGACTCGACATGTGAAAATGCTGGCAGTGTTGTCGTACCTTTCTCGTCCTCCTTTTTCGCGGGGCGCTTGCTGAACTGCCTCCACCACGATGTCAAGTCTCGACGCGACGAAGCAGGTTCTGGTGTCGCTAACGGGGCGGGCTGGGGCTCGCCATTGCGCACGCGCGGCGTATTGGGGTTGGTGTGGGTGCCTGCGGGAGCCATGGCAGGCGGTGGTGTGGAGAGCGTCGCAGCTCCAAGGGTGTAATATGGCGGTCGTTGAGCGCAGCGTCTGTCGTGGTGTCCAGGTACAGGTGGGCCCGAAGTAGGCAGGCGGCAGCTGTCTGGGGGCCGCTATGTGACGTCGGAGGGTAGCGAGTCGAGGAAGCGAGGTAGCGAGCGTGCGCAAGATGTCAGCGGGGTCGTGACGGCGTTCCTGTAGGCAGATCCCGCAATATTGACGTCTTCCTTGGTGGAGAGCAGAGCGAGAGAGCTGTTGGCGCGAGACTGGGTCTAGGACGCGACGGGCGGTTAGGGGTACAGGTACAGCTGCAGGATGTCGTCGGAGGGTTCAGCGGCCTGGTCGGGCGCAATATCGAGGCGCGCCTGAAACTGTGGCTCGAGGCGACTTGGGCCTGCAGGGTCGGCGTCTGGAGAGGGCAATGATCGCAGTCGGGGCGAGGCAGTCGAGTGGCAGCCCGCTGCTCGACTGACGAAGAGCAGCAGGTTAGCGGCCGTGATGTGTGGCTGCGGGCCAATTGTGAGCATCCAAGGAAGACGGCACGGCGTCGCCTGACTGACAGACACAAACGCGAGGCTTGATGCCCCTCGACGGCAAAATACAGCGGCGATCAATACGGGTAGCGGATGCAGCTGGTATTAAGAGGCGATGTTATTGTGTTATTATTTTGCTATGCTGGAGTCGGTTCCAATAATAACGACCGTCTTGGCGGGAAAGGTACAGGTCAGGTACTGGTACGGCCATGCAGCGGGAGCCACACAATATTGGTGCGACGGGACATGAGAGACGACGCATCCATTGCCACATTCTGTCCCAAGTGCCTTCCCAGATCTGTCCCAGAATTGACCCGCTGAATGCGGCTGCCATGAAGTCTCCACGCCTGCTTCCCGTGGTTCGGTGACTGGAGAGCGTGGACGGGCCGCCCGGTGGCCTAGCTCGCGTCTACACTTTTGGGTGCAGGCTCGTCAGCACAGCATCCAGACAACCACCCGACGTCATACCAAATTTCCGCGTCGAGCCACCCTTCCGTAAACAATAATCCTGCCACCACACACGACCAGGCATCATGGAGTCGTATGTACTTGCCCCAATTGGTATCACAATAACTAATCGCATGTAGACTCACAGCATCTGAGCAGCGCGAGCTGCAGTCGCGCATGGAGAAGAAGCAGATGAAGGAATTCATGAACGTACGCCATCCAGATTCTATGCTGCACGATAACAATACTGACCAATCCAGATGTACTCCAACCTCGTCCAGCAATGCTTCGACCACTGCGTCAACGGCTTCGAGAGCAAGTCGCTCACCTCGCGCGAAGAGAGCTGCGTTATGCGATGCGTCGACAAGCACATGAAGGGCTCCCAGCGATTAGGCGACCGCTTCCAGGAACAAAACGCCGCCATGGCACAACAAGGCGGCATGGGCGGAAGATAAAATTCTGCGAGATGAGCGTACGTCGTCAGCTATGAGCCGGTAGCAGGCTCAGCGGCGGCGGTGGCTATTTCATGTTATTTGGATCACGACATCTGTACAATAGAAATCATTTCTGGAATCTGGCTGGGAGCGGGCTATGATCTATGGCCTTGGTCAAGCAAGCTACAACCTTGCACGCAAAATCAATAAGCGCTCAGTTGCCGCTGTCACATGTCTCCGCTTAATGCCTATCTGGGACGAAATGTGCGGTGAATGTGTTTGCAGATGGCTAGCCGGTTTGTACGCGTGCAAATCGAGTCGCAGCTGACAAGCTAAAGGCGCCCGAATTCCAATGCTAGCTGTTCACAGCCGCGAACGTCGTCATGAGAGTGCCACGAAACACCAGTTCGGCCCTTCTAAGATACGGTGTTGTGGCGCACCACTTTGAGTGCACTATGGGCAATCTTCAAGAAATCTAGACGCGGCCAATCAAGCGCGCACAGGTCTACGAAGACATCGAGGCTGTACTGTGTGCGCTCGCTGCAATCTCCACGATGATCGCCTTTAGCGGTGGCTGTGCTGCATCTCCCAAGCCCTTGGCTGCCAGCCTATGACGCAGCAGCTACCGCTTCACCGACCCTGTTCTTGCCCTGAATCTCCCTCCAGCCTCCCACACACCTCCTATATAACACACGCGCTGCGATCACCTTCCAGCTACACCACAACAAGAACTCTCCACAAACAGAGCGATTCGCCAACTTCCAAACCTAAACTTCTACCTTTACCAACCAACAAACAAGCAACCATGGGTCTCATGTGGCATAAGGGCTTTGGCGGCAAGCACGCCGGTAAGTGGCCCGCTTTGGAGCCGTCTGTTCCGGACACAGGCACCAGTTGCTGACAAGATACCAGGTGGTGGTGTTGTCGCTGACCGTCACGGCGTCCGCCGCGCTCCCTTCCGCTTCTCTTGCGGACGCTTCAGCTGCTTCCGCTAAGCTAGTCGCCGACCCTTGACGACGATTCACGACCTGTAAGCTTTTTGCACGACATTCTGCGATGTCTAGTCCTGACTTTGCTAGCTTTCATATCCCACATTTCGATGATTTCCTCTTGCGACGGCGTTGGTGCGATTGAATACGCATGGCGGCGCGTAATTCAAGGAGAAGTTAGGCGATACCACGGGCATACATCTGCGACGCAGTTTCATGCTTCACAATACCCTCAGTAGCCTAATACAACATGTCTATTCTTCACTGCACTTCCACACTCGTCGCACGCAATCATTCGTCCTCCAGGGCTGTGTACACAACAAACAAGACAATCTGGAACATGACGTCAGAGCCCACATCCTTGTCGCAGCTCCACATCCCAAATCCATCACGCGCCACAATGTTAAACCTCATGGCGGGGCAACGGCGCAGGCACACAGCTACAAGCAAAGCCAATGGGTGAATATCAGAACGGTACCAACCCACGATATAGCAAGATGCGGTCCATCCTCATCATCAACCCAAACTCCACGGAGCAAATGACCAACGGCCTGAAGCCGCTCGTCGACGCCCTGCAGTTCAAAGACGTTACTCAGCACCACTCACCACACCCACCCAACAACTAACCACAGCTAGCAGACAGCTCACGAGTACTTCACCGCGCCCTCCGGCCCCAAAAGCATCAACAACGAAGACGATGCTGCGGAATCAGTCAAGCACTGCCTCCCCGCTCTCCGCGAACAACTCGCCCGCCACGATGCCTTCCTCGTCGCTTGCTACAGCCAACACCCGCTCGTTCCTCTCCTCAAAGAAGAGCCCGCCATAAGAGATACGAGGAAACCTGTTACGGGTATCTTCGAAGCTAGTGTTGGTGCTTCTCTGCAAGCTATCCACCCCGACGAGAAATTCGGCATAGTAAGCACGGGTAAAGTCTGGGAGACTATCCTCACGGATGCTACAATCGCCTTTTTGGGCACGGGCTCAGATGCGGGTAAACGGTTTGCAGGCGTTGAAACAACGGGACTCAATGCGACGGATCTGCATGATGCGCCGGCGGAGGAGGTGAGGAAGAGGATGAAGGATGCGGTCAAGAGGCTGCTGGGCAAGGGGAAAGTAGGTGCGATTTGTCTGGGCTGCGCGGGTATGGCGGGGATGGATGAGATGGTTAGGGAGGCTTGTGTGGAGGAGTTGGGGGAGCAGGAGGGAGGTAGGGTGAGGGTTGTGGATGGGGTTATGGCGGG
>Ga0265780_10009199_pt1 | contig 11870 bp, 5 predicted proteins | sample P1T30metagenome_FD_192432 | JGI IMG/M metagenome (GOLD analysis project Ga0265780, IMG submission 192432) | Plant litter microbial communities from East Loma Ridge, Irvine, California - P1 T30 | ecosystem: Environmental > Terrestrial > Plant litter > Unclassified | place: USA: California... | reverse complement strand
GCAGGGACTGGGTTCTCTGCGTTCTGTAGATCCCGGGAAAACCGGAACGTCGCACGGGACGTGTTGAGACCGATCTCACACACTTCGTTGCTCTCGCGTTTTCGACTCGTGGCCATGCCGAAGGTTTTCTGACAGGGCTGCAGACCCTGGCACCCGCGGAGTAATTGGCGAATGTCACTGTTCGATGGGCGTACGGAAGGTGGGTACGTGCATAAGTGTGGTTAAAGGTAAAGCCACCGACCAATGCCCATACCACCCATCTCGTTCAGGGATCTGAGCAGGCTGTGAAATACTCCATGTTTCCCACAAAAGCAGCCTGATTCACCTTATCTGGTCGTCTTGAGACCTACGCTATCACACCATGGCTGGATCATTATCTGATAACCCGAGGGGCAGGCAAGCGGTCGAGATATCGTCCGTCTTCACTGGTCTGGCTCTCATCACCGTCGCCCTTCGACTGTATACGCGCTTCTTTATCATTCGCTGCGTGGGTATCGAAGATGCCGGCATCGCTCTCGCAATGGTAAGTTTATTACTACGTCATGTTATGTATACTCATGCTAACCTTCTGCCAGCTCTGCTCCATTGGCCTGACAATCGCCATTGGTATCCGTTAGTATACGCCTAACTACGTTATCTTACAGAAGCTGACCAGATGCAGAGGCCGAATATGGTATGGGCAGACACATCAACACAATACCAGACGACCATATGGTCAAGTTTTTGAGGGTGCGACACTCTCAACGTGTACTTTAAGGCTCTGCTAACATAAAGCGACAGACATTTTGGTCCAGTCTCATCGTATACTACCTGTCGCTCGGTTTGACCAAAGGATCCATGCTTCTCCAATATCGACGCATCTTCCCGACCAAGAAGTTCCAAATCGCGAACTGGCTTACGATGGCCGTGGTCGTCGCCTACACCGTCTGGACAGTCTTCTCCAGTATCTTCACCTGCACACCTGTACGAGCTTTCTGGACTCACGAGAAGTCTACTTGTCTTAACCAATTCGCCGTCTGGTTCACGAACGCCGCCATCAACATCCTTACCGATTTCGCGATCATTCTTCTTCCTATTCCGGTCATCCAGAAGTTAAATCTCGGGAAGAGGCAGAAGATTGGACTCATATCCATCTTCGCAGTTGGCGGATTGTGAGTATTCCTCCCTGCTGTTACCTTGTTTTGTCCATTCGGGCCGTCCTGCGAGCGCCTGATGTCTGTTACAAGGTGTAACACAAAGCTCACTCGATTTTCGCACGGTGCATCACTGTACCACCGGCTCTTCTCGTGATGAGTTACTCAGCGGGCATACCCCTACCATCAACTGTTACAAAGAAGTCACACTAACGCGCGATCCTGCAGTGTCTGCCTAGTCTCAATTCTCCGTCTACAATCTCTCGTCGCCATCTCGAACTCGGCTGATCCTAGTTACGACAACCCGCCTGCGGCGACATGGAGCTCCGTTGAGACCAACGTCGGCATTATTTGCGCCTGTCTGCCGTTGCTCAGGCCTTTGATCACACATTGGCTTCCAAGGGCATTCCCTTCAAGACACCGCAGCGCATATTCCCACTCTCGCCCACAAGGCGCTCGTACCTACGGGAGCAGGGGTGGCAGCAAGGCGCTGCGCACAAAAGACGACTACGTTCTAGACGTAACGAAGCGTTCTAATGGTTCGAGCGAGGACGCGAGAGACATTCAAGTCGTTACGGACATCCACGTAGAGGTGGATGGTGCCGATGGGAGGAGGCTGAGTGGCTGGAGAACGCCCGCTTCTCAGGCCACCTGGGCGGACGATATATCCCGCAAGGAAACACAAAGGGAAAACAGCACTGAGATGCTGGTAGATGAAAATGCGCGTGTGTCGAGGTAGATCCGAGACTTTTCTTTTGTTCAGTCCACACACTTTGACCTCACTTTATCACGATACCCCATGACCTACCTACTATTAATAGAGAGTAATCCGACTCTTGTAATGCCCTCATTCTTATATCTTTGTAATTATCCCACTATTCTCACGATTGTGCGCGTGAGCGTCACCTTCTCACCCCTCAATTGCTACGTCCCGGAACTTCAGTCCTGGTCAGAAAGATGCTGTCCAGCTCAACTGTCCCTCTTCTCTCTGCTTTCAATCATGACCAGAAGTCCCTGTTCTCGCCACCCCTATCAGAACCATGATTTATTTCCTACGTTCTTCCCACGACATCTTTCGCCCATCCAATCATGTTTCCTTGTCGGCAAACCACCCGAACCAAGCCAGTGACTTCAGGAAAAGAAGCGTACTTATCTAATCGAAGCTTCTGGACTGTTGCGCTGACTTCCCTTTCACCCAGATGCTAGGTGTTTGGTCAATATCGTTGAGTGTAAGTCGTACAAGCAACAAACACCTCGCTGAGCACGTTGATATACATATATCGCTGCGCAGTACTACGCTGGGGTCATCATCTACCTATATTACCTACACTACAGCTTCCCAGAATCTTCGCGGTATATACCTTGCGTCATTAAGAGAAGGAATCGCAAGCGTGAGGAGCTTCGCCAAGCCTGTACGTGATGGTCGCACAAGCCCATTCACGTGCATTCACTCGCAGCTACGACTAGTGTGGAGCTAGTGTAGTCAGCGCTACAGCTGACACTACCCTCTACTTAACCCAGGCGTACTTTCGGCCTCCGAACGATGGGCCACCACCACTTCTCGCAAGCTCGCATTTACTCCACCCAGTAACTGCAGCTTTGCACAGCTAACAAGCGCGCCGGTTCCATCTCCACTATCGACATACAGGCTATCTGTATGGTATACGGAGCCTGTATCCACGCCGAAAAGGTACCAACAGTCGCTATGGCGCCCGCTGCTGCGGTCACGAGCGACGGTCGCGCATCATCCGCTCATCCAAGGTCAGTGATTGCCTTCTCCAACTACATGATATATCCCCTGACTCTTCCCAGTGAGCGCGTACAGTATGCACGCCAGGCTATCCAAACCTCCATGACGTACTGGTCCGCTACCACGTACACATCTGTCGCCCCAAGCACACGGGCGCCGAGTATGTCGCGCCGCTCATTCACTGCGTCCGATGCGCCCATACTGCGAGCTCTCGACGACTTCCAGTCGCGCGGCCCCCATACCTTACAGCCTAAGTTATCCGGGCTAGAGTCCGATGACAAACATTCCACCACCAAGGGCCCTCGGGGGCTCCAGCAGCGGGCCAAGGTCGATGGATGCTTCACCACCGTTAACGCTACTGGCCAACCATCGCTTGTTGAGAAGTTCGCTATCTTCGTGGTCTGCACGTTCTTTGCACTATGGATAGTACGATCTGCCGCTGAGAGCATCGTTACTCTTGTTCCCTTTGCCGGCCTGGTATGGTTGGTGTTCGGTGGATTCCAGATACTTGAGCAGCAACAGCAGTCAGCTCAACTGGCGCCGATCATAGACGATGACACGTCTTGCGGTGTTTGTACGACTGGAGACATCGTGCCCTTAATTGAGGCAATGATCCTCGACCGACAGACCGCTCATGAAGAGTCGAAAGTGCCACAGTGGTTAGCCAGCTTTCGGGATATGTCTGCAGGCAGCGACCAGTGGATGTCGTCTCTTGGAAACGAAGAGAATCTGCCTCTCGTTACCGCTATCGCACCAAGTGCTCAAGATCCTACGGGGATATCCCATACTACCGAACCCCAGTGCGAAATCGTCGGAGACGAAAACGCTGCCGAAGCTGCTTGCTCCAGCAGTAACCAGATAGCAGCGCTTCAGCGTCAGCATGGCAAGCTTGTCTTCAACGACACTGATCAGTGGGCCCCGGGTGGTCGAATTTACAACCAACGCATGGCCAATCACCTCGAGCCAATCTTCATTGGTAGCGATGGTCAGTCGTACGAGGATGTCGACGCATGGTTTGGACGCCCGACCCAAGCAGACGCGCAGGACATCGCCTTCCTTCTCCACGTTTTGGAACCACATCTTCCGGAAGACCTGAAAGCAGCGATTGGAGCCCAGACTTTGGATACCCTTATCAAGACGCGATCACAGAATGGCAAGAACGTCCTCCTCCAGGAGCTCGAAATGCAATGGCTTCTCATCTGTCCCGGTACTATCGTCGCGCCCGGTTCACCCATTAAGACGTTGCAAGACATCAAGAACATCATCGAAGGGAATCGGAGGAAATTCACCCCTGCATGTCACTTTGATGTACGCCATTATGTGGGACTAGATCACCCTTGCCGACCGTATCTCCTTCAACAAGAAGAGATGGCGATCAACGAAGGCATCGCAGACTACAACACGCGTAACTGGAACATCGATTTCGAACCCTCCTTCGTTCGTGAACTTACAAGGGGCAAGCCAGAGCACGCCTTGCTCGAAAGCTACGAGCGAATTCCCGACTGGATGGAAGACATTGACCAAGGCGACCTACTTGATCCAAATGCTTTCCACGAGTGTCCATGCGGACAGGTCGCGATGTCAACGCTCGATAGCTACCACGACGAAAAGAAGCACAACTACAAGGAGATGAAAGGCTTCGAATCGTTCTTTCCGATCGAAGTCCTCGACGGTAGCGAGCTCCATGACGCCATGGCCGACCTAGTCTTGCTTCCTCAGTATTCCGAGCATGCGACACCGCCTCGTTCCCAGGAGATCGTACAGAACTGTGAGCTGCATAAGACGACCACCGAGAACATCTTTGTTCTAGTCGACACATCAGCCGAGGACATTAACGAGCGCATCAGCCATCCTGGTGGTTTACTTCCGGCGCCAGGCATTACATCCTCGTTCTACCCTCCTGGTTTCCAGACTACCATCGGTTTCTCGGAGATTCCTTACCGTCTGCTTCCCCCTCGGTGTGAGCACGGTCGCTTGCATCAGTTTGAGTTCACGCCTCAGACGATGGCGAGCAGGATGATGAACGCGAGTCAGATCGGCTGTACACAGTGCTTTCCGCATGGCCACATTGTTACTCGATGCCAGGAGTGTCTACAGCATTGCAATGCTCTGGCTGCGCCGCACGGCATGTGGGAGCAGCTCGATACCGCATATCATCCGACGGTAGACTTTGCTCAAGAGCAACACCAGGGCCACGACTTGGCACAGAATGTGCAGTCTAGGCGGGCAAAATCCTTGATCGCTGGCACTGCGCGCGCTACTCTTCACCCACCCGGTATGCCCTTTTTCATGTAAATGCTAGATCTCCAACTGACCCCAGACCTCCAGTTCGGCAGCAGGATCCCGACTTCCCTATCAACTCAGATTTCGAGGCTGCGATGCAGCGCGCAAACTGGCAATGAGCCGTTCGAGCTTGTTATACCTCTTGAGAGCAAGTTTGTACCTAAGTACTGTTCTCGCTCTTTCCTTTCTTTACTCGCTGTTTTGACCGAGATCGTAGAGGATTTTGAATGTACTCATTCATGTTGATTTGTTTAGCGTTTGATACCCGGTTTGGTGTCCTAAGAAGGCCATCCTTGTTTGCTTATGTTGGCCATATAATGCCTATATCCGACTTACAAGTCATCAGTGTTATCAGCTTCAATTTATTTATATGCCCAATAATGCGCCATCGTTGTGAACATTGCGTTTCACTTCGCAACTATGTCTGGGCCATCTGGAAATTCAAATTCACCGCACGATAATGTTGGACCTCCGCCAACAGCAGTACCAATCTGGATGCCCCGAGTTGTTCATTCACCATAGTCTGTGCTGCTCCCGGAGCTGGCCCTAGCGTGGCTCCTGGTTGCGCCTTTGCGACTCAACTCTCGCTCGGTATATATGTCCACGCTCGAGCTGCAGAGTTTACCTCATTACCACTACACCACACCCTTTATTTCAACCCACATCGACTCACAGCACCAAGTACACTCGCCTGAAACTTACTGCCTTCACACCAAAAGGGCCTCAGCCGCGTCGGTGGGCTATCCGCTCCGCCGGCATCAGTCTCAACCGCCCCCTTATACTATCGCCGCAAGCGCTGGCCCAGGCGAAGTGCACCCACAGATTTCTCAACCGTCTGCCTACCTTTACACCGGCTGCGACAAAAGAAGACCCCATTGTGCAGATCGCCAGGATATCAGGCATTGCCAGGTTAGTTTCATCTGATGCGTTCAGTGCAGACCAAATGCTAAATCACTGCAGTCAAATCATGCAGTCACTCAACAAGCTCTTCCCGCCCATTATAATGGTCACATCACCGTCGTCTGCCGCGGATACGCCCTCAACATCTCCAAACGTCGGAAGCGTACTGCGTACCTCCGCGACTTCGAAGCTCCATGTTGAGATGATTGAAGACGACGATGACGAAGACTGCGAGTGTCCTGCTTATATTAAGTCGCTCGGTCCTAAGTTCCGCGGAGTCGAGGAGTTGGTCACTCATCCAAAAGCAGGCGACGATGGCTTTGGCTTGCTGAACCACATGGCTTCGTCCTCTCTGAGCTCCAATTTCGACTACGAGGGTGAGCTCAAAGACTACAAGCATATCCAAAGGATTCTCTTGGAGATGGGCGGCGAATGCGAAGCGCTCGCTGATCTCCCATACATTCACTCTTACTTCCGTGCAGAGATGCCAGATGGCAGCAAGATGATCATGGCAAAGCTGTATGATGCATATGCGAAACACCAGACAGGATATCCAGCTTTCCAGGGTAACAAAGTCGGCGACGAGGTTCTACAGAACGTCTTGGACCTAGCATGCGATGTGTCCAAGCACATGCCACATTTGCTTCTCCTCAAGAAGGACGCAGCTATTGTGGATGAAGAAGAGCCTCGCCTGAACATTGGTTGTTTTGAGCATCCTCGGCAGTTTCCAGCAGTGTGGAATGAAGACTTTGACGAGATTCCGTTGCCTCTTGGAGAAGAACTTGTGGTTATCGGGCTAAGTCGCTCCGGTACCCAACGCACGACCACGTACGAGACGATGAAAGTTCGCAAGGATATGCCAGCCGATCCAATGGTATTTTCATCTTGTCAAAAAGGCTTTGAAGCAGCCCGCGCGCTCGCAGAATATCAGAAAGACGATGAGCAGATTCGCCGAGCTACACCAATCCCTGACTGCGACCGGCCTTGTTTTGAGGGAGGATTACCACTAGACGACGTACCAACAGCAGAGTGGGACCATCTTTACGATCTTCCAGGCGAAAACGATGGATTCGTCCAAGGCATCCTGGATAGACTGGAGAAGCTACGCGCTGAACCCGAGAAGTACGATCGATTAGTCGCAAATGATTCACACGAGTATGCGGCCGGCAGTATCCTTGGAGATCGAAAAGGTCTCGAAGAGAGCATGATCGCTGGACTCTGGAACAACTTATACCATCAAGAGGAGTGTGACACCGAGGCACTACGCGAACAGGGGCTGCTCGATCCCGAAGATGACTTTGGCGACAACCCAGAGTACATGAAGGCGAAGCAACTGTGGTGGGAGCAGAAGATGGGCATCCGCGGCACTGAAGCTATTGTCCGGTATCACATGAAACATATTCGTTCACGACGACGCCCCAACCGAGCTGCATACTTTTTGACCGAGGAAGACGATGCCACTATGAATCGCAATTCGCCAGAATACCCAGCATCGCGTGCTAAACCCGTGGAGGTTCCTCAAGAATGTCGAATCTACAACGAGCTTCATGACAGCCCAGTGGATTGGAAGGCAAAGTCTGAACGCTGGATTCGGGTGTGGCGTCTCTCAGTTACCAACATCGTCCAACACGACGACTTCGACGAGGAGTGTCGCGAGCCCTACGATGCGCTCGTGGAGTACCAAGACAGCCGCGAACCGGGCTGCGAAGCACACGAAGAGCCAGAAGAGTTTGCACGCCCACTACTTGCGGGGCGCCGTGTTCCTACCATGGCTGCGCTGCAGCGGAAACGCAGCGATTCGGGTGTTCAGCTAGATAGCATCACTGGTCCCGTTGGCCTAAATGCTGGTTTCAATTGTGCACCCGGCAAGATTCCCGCGGCTCCTCCGCTTGTCAATCACAGCGCTTCTGTATTGAACTCTACAGCTCGCACGTCAGGCGGACTCATGGAGCATATCCTGAAGGTTCGCGATGATGAGGAAACCGATCCGGCTGACGCGGTGGCTAATGCGCCTTCTCCAAAGTTCCTTAAGGCGTTCCTGGAAAAGAAGAAGAATCGCAATGCACCTTCTTCAAAATTTCTCAGGGCATTCTTAGAGAAGAAGGCCTTTGGAGGTGTTGTTAAATCCAGCATCCAAGTTCCGCCTGGCATTCTCGCCGACTATTCGGCAGTTGAGGATGAACTTCGTGATCAAGAATCAGGCATGCCCTGTAACTTGATGCAACACAATGCACCCGGTCCTGTCCCCATCCAGGGACGCGTCTGGGTACGCTCATCGAACCCCGAGATGAGCCGTGAACAAAATCGCGAACAGCAGGTCACTGTTCGGGATGGTATCGCTCTGACCCGGCCGAGAAATGATGCGGAGAACCGGTTGATGGATTTACTGCATCTACCTGTCAGCAAGGCTGACTCCATACATCGCCCTCGAAGGGAATGAAGAGTATCCGCTAGCACCGACCCAAGCAAATGCCCTTTCGTTATACAGCGTATGTTTGATGAAGACTGCGGGAGGCCTGGACGAAAGGTAGAGGTGCTGGCGTGTTCGCGCTTTCGGCGCTGAGCGTGCGACGCGCAGGATCCACAGCTGGAGGTTCGGAGAAGGGCTAAGCTCTGCTTCGAGCAAGATTCGGCATCACAAGACATGTCATATGCCGCTATACATGCGAGCGTCTGGTGAGATGGAAGGGATTGGAGGTGTGACAGCATGATGGACGACGCGATCGCGACGCGTTGGCTGGAAATCGCGAAGTCTCGGACATGCTAGGCAATCCAATACGAGATTTAGTATTGCTGAGGGAGTCGTGGCTTTCTTCTCTCCTTGTTTTGCTGTTGTGAGTGCATTTGCATGCGGACCGGAGTGAAGACAGAGTTGTCGTGACTGAGGTTTGGGACGAGAGCTGAGCGCCGCGCTAGCCGAAATGAGCCACGTGATGACGTAGCGTGATTCTGCTGCTTACCCGTAGCCACAAATCAAGCCTTCTCCGCAAAGCTTGACACGCCATCTCGTCTCCACACAGTACGGGTGTGATTGCCGGTATCCATTCATCATTCGTCTGCTTTCGCGCCCTCTCTGTAATGGGGTCCATCAGATATGCGCAGCCGCCCTGTGTTGGGAAATGCAGAGTCAAGTCCTACTGCCGCACCTGCCTCCATCTTCAGCTATACTGTTGGTCAATATTGAGGTCTCAGCACAGTTCTTGTTGCCTCCCGCGATGGACTCTGGTCCCGGCTCGTTCCGGTACTACACCGAAAACGCGCGGTGTGCATAAGAGCGCTTCGGGAATAACAAATCAGACTACTGAGGATGAACTGTGAGTAAGCTAACGCAGTCAGCTCAGAAGCTCGCCGGTGGCTGCAAAGTCACCATTGCTCAAAGATTCAAGTTCGAAGAGCAAAGAAAGCGCTCACTTCGATTTGTTTCAAACCCAGAAACCACAATGCCTAGGTAGGTACCGAGTCTGTCTCCGAAGAAAGACAATGATGCAAGACTGAGAGCATTACGCGGTCACCATCGTCACGATCAACAAGATGGGAGTAATTCAAGATCCGAGCAAATCAGACCCCTGTCGCGAACTCGTGGTCAGCCTCATGCTCCGCAGCCAATCTTCAGTCAACCTCGAACCACTAGGCCTTCGGCAGTTGGTGGACATCCCCCGGAAAAGCCACAACCCCAGCTATAGACAAGACAATATAGCCAGAATGGGCAAGCTTGATCGAACATCCCATGCACGTTACCGTTCATCGCCGCATGCACGCCAGGGCTGCGTACCCGTCACTTTACTACTCTCAATAGTCATGATGTCGCTTCGGGTGACGTATGCCTGGTGGAGTTAGTGGTGAAGGCATTGGGGTGGGACGATATTACTGTCGCCCGGTTGTGTATAAAAAGGTGGGTAAGCCGTCCATCTACTCTGCAGTTGCACGGTGAGTTAGCAGTGCAACGAGCAATTCCTTTCCAAAATGCTCTATTCCTCATCCGCCGCGTTCCTCTACTCCCTGGCAGGTCTTGCCAATGGCCTACCTGCACCAGCACCTCAGGCGTCAGGAGTTTCTGGTGGCTCATCCGTGCCAGGCCCTGTCGATCCCTCGCAAGTCCTGAACATGCCACTACCTCCCTCGGCATCAGGCTCGTTGCGCGGTTCCGATGACTTACAAGGGTACAACCCTTCAAACCCAGTCGACATGACGTCTACAGTTATCCCACCTGAGGACTTTGAGCTCGCACCAGGGCAGTCAGAAGATGAAGATTTGGGATTGTATATCGATCTCGCGAATGTGAAGAACCCACAGCCGATCCGTGGAGGTAATACAGGACCGACTGAACCTGGTCCACGGTAAGTTCATGGTCATGTCCAAAGTCTGTGTCTTGGCTGATACCTCACTGCAGTACTCCAGCGTATGATCGTCTGAATAGCGACATTTACGCCCCACCCGGCTCCGATATGGGCGAAGTAAGCAATGCGAAATGGCCATTCGGTCTCAGCCACAATCGCCACGGTCTCGCAGGCGCAGGATGGGCACGATCGCAAAACACCGATCAACTACCATCTTCCGTCGCCATGGCGGGGACAAACATGCGGCTAAGTCCCCATGCCTACCGCGAGCTCCACTGGCACAAGCAAGGAGAATGGGCATACATGTATATCCCTCCCACTCGCCGCTCACCCAACAAAGCTAACCAAATATCCCCAGGTTAAACGGTAGCGTGCGTATCGCCTCCATGAACGAAGCGGGCCAAACCTTCGTCGACGACGTCCAAGAAGGCGACGTCTGGTTCTTCCCCCCAGGAATCCCTCATTCCATCCAAGCCTTCGAAAACGGCTGCGAATTCCTTCTCATCTTCAACGATGGTTCCTTTAGTGAAGAAAACACCTTCCTCCTCTCCGAACTCATGTTGCGGAACCCGGAGTCCGTGGTAGCCAAGAACTTTCGCACATCCGTCAAAACAGTGCAGAACATGCCTCAAGAACAACTCTGGATCTTCCCCGGTACCCCCGCGCCAAAGAACATCTCAGAGCAAAATGTGACGGGGCCGGCTGGTGTGATACCAAAGGAAGGCGCATACTCCTACCACTGGAGCCAACAAGAACCCGCCCGCGTCCCCGGCGGCACCATCAAGATCCTCGATCCTTCCACTTTCCCCATTGCATCCACCTTCTCCGCCGCCCTCATCACCGTCGAACCCGGCGCCATGCGCGAAATGCACTGGCACACCACCTCGGACGAATGGTCCTACTTTATCGCCGGCTCCGCTCGCTTAACAGTCTACGAAGCACCCGCCGCATCTCGCACGTTCGACTTTACGGCTGGGGATGTCGGGTACGTGCCTGTGCCTAATGCGCATTATCTTGAGAATACAGGGAACGAGACGCTGGTTTATCTGGAGGTGTTGCAGAGTAGCCAGTATAGTGATATTAGTGTTAATCAGTGGTTGGGGATTACGCCGAGGCAGATTGTTAAGGATCATCTTAACGTCGATGATCTGTTCCTGGATTCGCTGACAAAGGATCACGATTTCGTGGTGCAGGGGAATAGAGATTTGGGGACGACGGATTTTACGCCGGGGGAACATGGGGGTGCTTAGGTGGTGAAGATTAGCTTGAAAGTATAGTCTGATGTAGATGTTGTTTTGTAGTGCCCACGCAATGATGTAATACATGTAACAATATCCTTCCACATCACCTCTCACTCCTTGCCACTCTCCCTCATCCATCTACCCTAACCTCTCCCTACACAACCCCACCGCCACATCCGCCGTCGCCCCATCAAAGAAATCATTAAGTATCACAACAACCCCCTCT
>Ga0265780_10009198_pt1 | contig 11871 bp, 10 predicted proteins | sample P1T30metagenome_FD_192432 | JGI IMG/M metagenome (GOLD analysis project Ga0265780, IMG submission 192432) | Plant litter microbial communities from East Loma Ridge, Irvine, California - P1 T30 | ecosystem: Environmental > Terrestrial > Plant litter > Unclassified | place: USA: California... | reverse complement strand
AACGGCTATACCTGCGGGAAATTTTTCCTGAAGATGCTCCTGGCATGTTCGAGATGGACAGCGATCCGGAGGTTCACCGCTTTCTAGGCCGCAGTCCGGTGAAGACCTTAGAAGAATCGCTTCAACACATCCATGATATTAGGCAACAGTACAAAGATTTCGGTATCGCCCGACTGGCAATCATCGAGAAGGAGACAGATCACTTCGTTGGTTGGGGAGGACTAAAGTTTATCACCGAAAGCATGAACGGTTTTCAGAACTTCCATGATCTCGGCTACCGCTTCATCAGGCGTTACTGGAGAAAGGGCTATGCTCAGGAATCAGCAAAAGGCGTGATCAAGTATGCTTTCGAAGAACTTCAGTTACCAGTCATTTATGCGATTTCAGATCTGGAACATAAAGCCTCAAGGAACGTATTGGAAAGCAGCGGTTTTAGCTTCGTGAATTCCTTTGAATACGACGGAGATCCGCATGCCTGGTATACGATGCAAAATGCAACTTTGATTAAATAACTCAGCCCAGGTAACCCCTGAACACTAAACATTCATGCAATCAAAAAAACAGCTATTTAACTTTGCTCCAACCATTCGCGGCATTATAATCTTCTATTGCATTATCTTTTTTGATCTGGGCTTAGTGCTTGCAAAGAACCGTAAGTCTCAAAACATCATCGTCGCGGAGATATCTAATCATATCTCGAACTTTGCAATTACTTCATTGATGGTGGCATTGCTCGCCTTTATTATGACCCTGCAAGGTGCACCATTTAAGTTTGTAATCTGGCTTGGAATCATTACAGTGCTAATGAACTTCATTGTCGAAGTTCTGATTAGTATTCTTAATACACCAGACATTATAGATGCCTTTTATGGCTCGGCCGGTGCCGTATAAACTGTTCTAGCAATGTATGCCTTTTTTAAGGTAGGCATTCAAACAGCAGCTGAATTAAAACAATAAGAGCACTGTGATCTTGTAAATGCAGTACCAGTACGGTTTTACATTCCGTATATTCATGTAAATATTTAAACTTCAAACCCAAACACTCAGCCATGAAAAATTTTATTGTACTCGTGCTATTCCTCTTTGCAGGAAGCACCCTCAAGGCACAAAGCAACAACACTGAGGACCTTCAAAAAATGCTTGTTGGGACGTGGGAGCCACAGCATGGAAAAATACCAGGACGAATACAAACCTTGGTGTTCTTCGCTGATGGCGTTATAAACTTCAACTATACCGACACTAAGAAGGTACAACGTTATAAAGTGTCAAAAACCGATCAGGGCTTCGATGTTGAAGTCGTTGAAATGATCAATGGCAAGCCTTTGGACAGGTTTCATATCCATCATCTGAACGAATCTGAAATGCAGATTGGTTATCTTGACGAGACAAAGGAATATACACTTAAGTTCAAAAAAGTTACCGGTTAGTGATCGGCCTTTTACGAGTTGCTTACCGATCGGTCCAGGTGCACGTATCCCCCATCCACATAAACCAGTTGCCCGGTTGTATGGCTAGACCGCTCTGACAATAGGAATATTGTCGTATTCGCAATTTCTTCTGCTGTTGTCATGCGCTGCCCTAATGGAATCTTACTGGTGATGGATTTGAGCTTCTCTTCTGGGTTTGGCAAAGTATTGATCCAGGTCTGGTACAGCGGCGTAAAACACTCTGCCACGATCACGGCATTTACACGGATACCGTAAGGCAATAACTCTACCGCCCATTCCCGGGTCAATGCGTTCCTTGCACCGTTTGCCGCAGCATAAGCCGAAGTTCCACCCTGGCCAGTATCTGCTACTTTCGAACTGATGTTCACAATAGCACCTTTAGAAGCCTTTAAAGCCGGTAAAGCTTCCTGCGCCATCAGGTAATAGTGAATTACGTTCTTATGCAAGCTGTCGATGAAACCCTGATAACTGCCATGCTCCAGTCCTACCCCATCATTCGCACCGGCATTGTTGATCAGCCCATCAATCCTTTTTAACCGCTCCAGGACCTGCTGTATCGCGTTTGAACATTGTACAGGGTCACTCAACTCGGCTTCCACCTGCATGGCATTGTAGCCAGTCTTTTGCAGCTCATCCAGTAAGACCAGATTATCAGCAGCTTTGCGGCCGACAATCACCGGGATGGCGCCCTCTGCAGCTAGTGCTTTTACAATGCCGGCGCCAATGCCCTTTGCACCGCCGGTTACGATTACGACGTTATCTTTGAGGTTTAATTCCATTTTTTTTGATGCTGATGGTTGGTTTAACGCATATTGATGTTGTAAAAACGGATGGCATTCTTTGCCCAGAAAAGTTCCCGCTCCGCTTCCATAAAAATTGAAGTATAATTCTCGAGTATTTCCATAACCTCGCCAAAGGTTGCGGCTAGACGGCATACCGGCCAATCAGAGCCATACATCACCCGTTTAATGCCGAAGCACTCAAAAATGGCATCGATGTAAGGCTTAAAATCTTCGAACTTCCAGCTGGTCAGATCAGCTTCGGTAACCATGCCGGATACTTTGCAGTATACGTGTTCATGGGCTGCAAGCGCCTTGATGTCGGCAAGCCAGTCTCCAAACTGCCTCCGCTTGATGTTCGGCTTACCAATGTGGTTCAGTACGAAACGCTGCCCGGGAAATGCAGCCACAAGCGCTTCGGCATATTTAAGCTGGTCAGGTAAGACCAGCAGATCAAAGGTGTAACCGTAGGATTGTAGCTTTGCAATACCGGCCTGGAAATCCGGCCGCAGCATCAGCGAGCGGTCTGGATCGCTCTGCAGCATAGATCGGAAGCCCTTTAACTTCGGGAACTTTTGATAAGCGCGGAGCTGTTCTTCCAGATCTGGTGCCTGCATATCCACCCAACCAACCACCGCCTTGATAAAAGGATGCTTTTCTGCATTTTCCAGCTGGAATCGGTTTTCTTCCGGACTCTGGTTAGACTGTACTACCACGGTCCCCTGAAAATCATAGTGCTCCAGAATCGGCTGCAGGTGCTCCGGCAAAAAGTCCTCCTGCAGGATCGCCATGTCGTTATTGATCCAGCCGTCCCGTACCGGATTGTATTGCCAGAAATGCTGATGTGCATCAATCTTTAACATAAGCGTTTATCCTTCGGTGTATGCTTTTACCTGTTGTTTAGAAACGCCCAGGTTATCAATACCAAGCTCCACCACATCACCAGGTTTTAAATAGATTGGCGGTTTAAAACCCAAACCCACGCCTGCTGGTGTACCTGTAGAGATCACGTCTCCGGGAAGCAGGGTCATGAACTGGCTTACATACGACACGACATTCGGTACATTGAAAATGAAATCTTTGGTATTCCCATCCTGCATGGTTTCGCCATTTACAGTCAGCCATAAACGCAGGTTATCTACATCCCCTACTTCGTCCGGGGTAGCCAGGAAAGGGCCAATTGGCGCGAAGGTATCGCAACCTTTACCTTTATCCCAGGTACCACCTCTTTCAATCTGAAACTCCCTTTCGGAAACGTCATTGTGCAATGCATACCCAGCTACATAGTCCAGCGCGTCGGCTTCTTCAACATATGATGCTTTTTTACCAATTACTACTGCCAGTTCTACTTCCCAGTCCGTTTTTACAGCGTTCCTGGGAATGATAATGTCATCGTTCGGACCGACCATAGCGGTAGTTGATTTCATGAAAATGATTGGCTCTGCCGGAATATTCGCATTGGTTTCCCGTGCATGATCCACATAGTTGAGCCCGATACAAACGATCTTCGAAGGTCTGGCAATTGGTGACCCCAGCCGTTCCTCCTTGCTGATCTCCTCCAGCTTGCCTTCGTTATCCTTTATGAATTGCGCCAATCGTGCCAGCCCCTCATTTGCAAAAAATGCTTCATTATAGTCCAGGCCCATGGCTGAAGTATCGTACCAGTTGTCGCCAATAATTACCCCTGTTTTTTCGCTGCCTTCAGCGCCCCATCTGATTAATTTCATCGTTCTATATGCTTAAGATGCTGCAGCAAGCATATCATGCCTGCAGCATCCAGATTTCTATTTTGGTTAATATTTAGTTGTTCAGTTTTACAAAGCCGCCATCCAGTGGATAGTCGTTCCCGGTGATGAAACTTGCTTCATCTGCGCAAAGGAATAATGCCAGGTTCGCCACTTCTGCAGGTTCGCCCATCCGGCCTATTGGCTGACTCTTAGATAATTTTTCAAACACTTCGCTTTCCTTGCCCGGATAGTTCTTCGCAATAAATCCGTCCACAAAAGGTGTGTGTACCCTTGCCGGAGAGATGCTATTGCAGCGGATGTTGTATGCAAGATAGTCGCGGGCTACAGAAAGCGTCATGGCGTAAATCGCACCTTTGCTCATGGAATACGCAAAACGGTCTGTGATGCCCACGAGTGCAGCGATAGAAGCAATGTTCAGGATCACACCTTTACCCTTTTGTTTCATCAAGGGGATTGCCGCATGAAGACAGTTGTAAGCCCCACGGACATTCACGTCAAACACCCTGGTAAAATCTTCTTGTGATGTGGATTCTGCGGTGCCGACATGTGCGATACCAGCATTGTTCACCAGGATATCGATCTCTCCGATCTTGTTAAATACCTCCAGTACTTGTTCTTGCACGGCTACATTACAGCTGTGTCCTACAGCGACACCTGATTCTCCAATTTCCTCGATGGTTATTCCTGCAGCATCTTCATTTAACTCGATGATGTGCACCGTTGCGCCCTGTCTGGCGAATAAGGTAGCAATCGCTTTACCGATCCCACTTCCGCCGCCAGTAATTACGGCCGATTTTCCTTCTAAACTATACATGTTGTTTAATTTGTATTTTGATACCTTCTTCAAGGTTATAACATTTACGATTTGTTTGTTCTATAAAGAGACGCCTCTTTTCCAGGGAATAAAGTCGTCCTGGTTCAGCAGCACTGCCTTAGGAATGATTTCTCCACTGGCTGCTTTAATGCAGTACTCCAGGATCTCGATACCCATCTCCGCAATGGTTTTTTCAGCACGGATAACCGGACCAGTATCGATATCAATGATGTCGCCCATTCGGTTGGCCAAGGCCGTATTCGTCGCCACCTTGATCACCGGACAAACGGGGTTTCCAGTTGGTGTACCCAGTCCGGTGGTGAACAGGATCAGCGTTGCACCACTAGCAGCCTTCCCGGTTGTAGCCTCAACATCATTGCCAGGCGTGCAAACCAGGCTCAGTCCCGGAAGTTTCGCAGGTTCGGTATAGTCGAGCACATCCACTACCGGTGAAGTTCCACCTTTCTTTGCCGCTCCGGTACTTTTAATGGCATCGGTGATCAGGCCATCCTTAATGTTTCCTGGTGATGGATTCATGTAAAAACCCGAGCCCACGGCATGTGCCTGAGCATCATATTCCCGCATCAGGCGGATAAACTTGTTCGCGGTAGTTTCGTTTACGCAGCGATCGATCAGGTTCTGCTCTGCGCCACAGAGTTCCGGGAACTCCGCCAGCAACACTTTTGCGCCTAAAGCAACCAGCATATCGGAAGCGTAACCAACCGCAGGATTTGCAGAAATACCACTAAAGCCATCGCTGCCGCCACACTTTACACCGACACATAATGTGCTTAAAGGTGCTGGCTGCCGCTCCAGCTGATTGATCTGCTGCAGTCCTTTGAACGTATGGAGAATCGCTTCCTTGATGAGTCGCTCTTCACTTTTGCTCTGCTGCTGTTCGAAGATTAGAACTGGTTTATTGAAGTTCGGATTGCGACGCTTCAGGTCGGCCAGGAAATCAGCAGTCTGCAGGTGCTGACAGCCGAGGCTCAGCACCGTAATACCACCTACGTTCGGATGATCTGCATAAGCAGCCAGTAAGTTACTTAAGAGGTCCGCATCCTGCCGCGTGCCACCACAGCCGCCCTGATGGTTCAAGAACTTAATGCCATCAACGTTTTTGAATACCCTGTTTTTAAAAGGGTGAGTCAGGGGTTGAAGGTCCAGTAGATTATCGTCCAGGGGTGTGCCTGCCTCATAAGCTTCCAGCAATTGCTTGGTAAAGGAACGGTATTTGTCCGTCACCGTGTACCCTAAAGTATTGTGCAGGGATTCCTTGATTACATCCAGGTTGCGGTTTTCACAGAAAACGGTCGGGATGAACAACCAGTAATTGGCGGTCCCTACACGCCCATCCTTTCTGGCATAACCATTGAAAGTGCGATGCTCAAATGTGGAAACATCCGGCGCATGCCAGTGGTAGTCGATATCGCGGTACGCATAATCCTGGGAAGCATGCTTGGTGTTCTCCGTGCTCATCAATCCACCTTTTGGGATAAAACAGATGGCTTTTCCGACAAGTACACCATACATGATCACTTCATCGTCAGGCAGCATATTCTGGAGGAAGATCTTATGCTTGGCTGGAATTTCTTCCTGTATGATCAGCTCCTGCCCCTCGAATTCCAGTCTACTGCCAGCCCTTAGGTCCGCCAGTGCCACCAGGACATTGTCTCTGGGATCTATTTTAATGTAATTCATTTCTACAGTTCAAATATCTTATTCATCAACACCCATTTCTCTCCAGGCTTGACGCCTGGCAGCGCTTGCTGGTAATTCCACATTAGCTTTTCCCAGTCCTGCACCTTTTCATTTGCAGCATCCATCGCAGCTTTGCGGTCCGGACTATAGCTGGCATCCACTTCCATGAGCATCATCAGCCGGTTGGTATAACGGTAGATTTCCAGTTTGGTGATCCCGGCATCCTTGATGCTGGCGACAATCTCCGGCCAGATTTGGTTGTGGTATTCTTCATAGGCTTTGATCAATGCAGGATCATCCTTAAGATCCAACGCGAAACAGTATTTATTCATATTAAATGACAGGTTTTACTTTATGGCCCTTCAATCCGTAAAAGAACACGATCAAAAAGCAGAATAGTGGAATGATGTAAGCTATAGCGGTTGAATATTGATCGGCAAGTAATCCCATAAGCACCGGCACAATGGCCCCCCCTACGATGGACATGATCAGGAACGATGATGCCTTTTTGGTGTGTTTTCCCAGGTCTTTGATGCTCAACGCAAAGATGGTCGGGAACATGATGGACATGAAAAAGAAAAGGCCCAGTAGGGCGTATACAGAAAGCCAGTGCTGCTGGCTGATCACAACGACACTTAGCACCACGTTGATTAGTGCATAAATCGCAAGTAATCTGCTTGCTGGAATAATCCGCATGAGGCTGGTGCCGACAAACCTGCCGATGGTAAACAGGATGAGTCCGATGGATAGGAACTTGGCTGCCGCTGCATTGTTGATATTCACGCCACTTTCGGTGCAGTAATTTATGAACAATGCGGCGATGCCGACCTGTGCAGCCACATAGAAGAACTGCGTGACTAAGCCCAGGGTGAAGTTGCTGTGGCTGAACAAGGGTCTTTCATTCAGCTCCGCGGAACTGACGATCTCGGTTTCCTTGATCTCTGGTAACGTTGTGCGCATGAAAATACCTGCAACAAACAGCACCAGGATTCCGATAAGCACGTAGATCATTTTCACGGAATCCAGATTATTGCTATCTGTCCCTGAGCCCTCGCCAAAGAAGAGATAAGATGCGATTACAGGACCAAGGAAAGAGCCTACACCGTTAAAACATTGAGAAAGGTTGAGCCTGGTCGTTGCGGTTTCCGGATCTCCGAGCACCGTGACATAAGGGTTTGCTGCGGTTTCTAAACAAGCGAGCCCGGAAGCCAGGATAAACAGCGCCAGCAGGAACAGATTGAAGCTGGAAGCTTCAGATGCGGGGTAGAACACAAAGGCGCCACAGGCATAAAGCAGAAGTCCGAGTATAATGCCCCGCTTGTATCCATATCGATTCATGAACAACCCTGCCGGTAGCGCAACGATAAAATATGCGCCAAAATATGCCGCCTGTAATAGGGTAGAGCGGCTTTTAGTGATGTTTAAGGTTTCCTGGAAATGTTTATTCAGCACATCCAGCAATCCATAAGCAAAGCCCCACAGAAAAAACAAGGAGGTGATCATCACCAGGGGCAACAGGTATTTGGTTTTAGTCATCGGTTTATATTTGGTTGTTGGTTTTTTCTGTGGGCTATTTCATGCTTTCAATTTAATGATTATTGCATTGATTATGATTCTTAGTGCATCAGCCATTCAGCGGGCACATCCACTGGCGCCGAGCCATTCAGGCTGTACTTCAGCTTTAGTGTATATCCGCCACCACCTTCCACGAAGTCGAGGGCTATAGGCTGAAGACCTTTCTTCAAGGCTGCCTGCCCGCTTTTCTCCATTGGTGGATGCCAACCATCGTTGTTCACCGTCTCTAATGGTCCAACCTTCAGGATACCACCGTCATCACAAGTTAAGTAAAAACTATAAACCCCGTCTGCCGGAATGTTCAAGTAACCACTAAACTTTACACCAAACGTTGCTGCACTGGCTTCCTTTGGTACTTCAACATTCGTGACCGTATAGGTTGCTGCAGCTTGTCCTTTCATCAACGTTGCACTCTTGTAGGCTCCCGGGTAGTATGCGCACTGTAAGCCAGGTTTAATGTTACTGACCTGGGCTGCTGGCGCCAGCGGTTGCTTGCTATATTCAAGCTTATAGATGTCGCCCCGAATACCGGTTTTACTAAAGGCTGCGAGTTGAACTTTCAGGTTATCTCTAATAATTAGTGGTTTGTTTAGTTCGGCAGAGCTTTCGGTTGGCTGAGTGCCATCTGTGGTATACCGTAAAGTGAGTGTCGGTAAGGGTTTCTTTGGATTCAACTCCGTTACATCAGTGAAGACATTCTTCTCGACCAAACCTTCAATATCTGGTAAGCGGTAATTTACCTTCAGGGCTTCCAACCTTGGAAAGTGTTGCGTTAAACGCTGCTGATAGCTTTTGTATAGCTCCTTATTCGTCCAAAGTCTTTCCGCAAGGGCAGTCATCCGAGGAAAGATCATGTATTCCGCACGATTTTCTGAAGGGATCTTTTCCGCCCAGGTGTTCGCCTGCGCACCAATGATGCCTTTTGCTTCCGCAGCAGTTAAGCCTTTGGGTATGGGATTGAAGTGGTATACGTTATACACGGAAGTATGGTCTGGATCGGCATCGAAATACAGCGGGTTGCCGGGCGACATGATCACTTTATTGCCGTTTTTAGCTGCCTTAACCGGAGCATTTGGCACCCAGGACCGCCAGTACATCACCATCGCTGTGGAACTGATACCATCTTCCAGAATCTCATCCCATCCGATGAGCTGACGACCTTTAGCGTTAAAATACTTTTCCATATGGTTGATGAAATAGCTTTGCAGTTCGCCGGAGGTTTTCAGTCCGTGTCTGGCCATGAATTCCTTACAAACCGGTGATTTCTCCCAGCTGCTACGATCTACCTCGTCGCCACCAACATGGATGTACTTGCTTGGGAAGATGTCGATGATCTCAGAGAAGATGTCTTCTGCGAATTTGAATACATCATCAGAGCAAGGACTAATTGGCGTAGTGAATACTTCATTCCACTTGTTTTTGCCTGCGCCTACCAAAGAGGGATAGCTGTTGATGGCCGCCATCATGTGGCCCGGCATATCAACTTCAGGGATAATAGTGATGTGTTTTGCTGCAGCATAGGCAACAAGTTCCTTCAATTCTTTTTGCGTGTAGAAACCGCCGTATTGTTGTTTTCCATTTTTGCTAACGATAAATCTTGGATCGATGGCAAAGTCCGGGTTCTCTTTGGAACGCTCCATGCATAGGGAATCCTGGTTATTGAAGCTTCGCCATGCACCTTCTTCGGTAAGTTTAGGGTATTTCTTGATCTCCACCCGCCAGCCTTGATCGTCGGTTAGGTGTAAGTGGAACTTGTTGAACTTGTATAAGGCCATCAGGTCGATGAACTTGTGCAGGTAATCCATGGAGAAGAAGTGCCGGGAGACATCCAGGTGCATGCCGCGCCATTCATAAGCCGGTTGGTCTGCAATCTTAACAACAGGGATGTTCAAGCTTTTTGCAAAGCCTGATTTACCTTCATTAGCTGGCAGAAGCTGCCGAAGGGTTTGCAGGGCACGGAACATGCCAGCAGGCTCCTTAGCTTTCAGTAACACCTCATTGGCAGCTACCTCTACCTGGTATGCTTCAGGAGCACTGATCTGCTGATCAAACTGCAGTCGGATCTGGCTTTTGCTGGTTTTCGCATTTCCGAGCGGTTTACCCAGGTACTGGGTCACCAGTGCATTCAACTGTGCAGCTTCATTGGCAAAGCGTTTATCTTCCGTCAATATGCTGGTTGAAGCGCTCAAAGTAAAATTACCCGTACCCAGGCTTAGTGCTGCTGGGTACGGGATTAGGGCTATTTGTTGTTGTTCTTGAGCATGTAATGGGCTGGTTGAAGTACTTCCAGCTAGGGCTAGGGCTAATAAAAATCGAAATGTAATGCGCTTCAATGGGGTATAATTCATTCTTTAATATAAATTTCAGTTACCATCCAGGATTCTGGCTCAGGTTTTTGTTAAGGTCCAATTCATTTTGCGGGATTGCCCACTGGTAATCCCTGGCAGGATTGAATGTACGTTTTTCTACGAGTACATGCTGTCCGAAGTCTGCTCTTGAAGCGTTGAAGTTGTTCAGTATGCCATAGGCATTGCCATTCATCACCTGTTCAGCAATCTTCCACCTGCGGATATCGAAGAATCTGGTGTCCTCCAATGGGAACTCCACATGTCTTTCCCTGCGGATGACCTCGCGTAATGCTGCTTGCGATGAGGCATTGCTTGGCGTAATAGCTGGCATGTTCACTCCTGGTCTTGATCTCACCTGATTGATGGCATCATAAACAGATTGGTCGATCTGCCCCGCTTCAACTTTCGCTTCGGCATAGGTTAAGAGTACCTCCGCGTAGCGCAACAGTACAATATCATTGGCAGAATTGGTTTCCCAGTTTCCGCCGATTACAGTAGGTATATATTTTTTGTAGTAGTAACCAGTGAAGGAAGCATTGTTCTGTCCGATGGCATCAATGGAACCCGGTTTGCTCACGTCGATTACTTTTCCGTTTACTTCAACGCCCGGAACTACGATCGTTAACTTGAGTCTTGGGTCACGGTTTTCAAATGGTTTAGCAGGATCGTACAGGGGTGAGTTGTCAATGGTTCTGCCGTCAATGGCCTCATAGCTATCCACCAGCGACTGTAATGGTACCACTTGCCCCCAGCCACCCAGTGTTGGTCCGCCAACCCAGGTTGCTGTGGCATTCGCATAGGTATTTTCCAGATAACGGCCAGAAAGGATGATCTCTGCGCTGTTCTTGTTTGTCCCATTGAACAGGCTCAGGTAGTTGTTGTCGATATTGTAGGTACCAGCATTCATCACCGATTGGGCAGCAGTTGCGGCGTTAGCCCAGTCGCCCTGGTACAGATACACACGTGCTTTTAAAGCATTGGCGGCACCCTGCGTGATTCGGCCATAGTCTGCACTTTCGTAGGTTGTAGGCAAATAGTTAGCAATGGTATCGAGTTCCTTGATGATGAAGGTGGCGACCTCGTTGCTTTTCGTCCTTGGCACATTGAACTCGCTAACCTCCTGCACGTGGGTTACTAGTGGCACATCACCATACATGCCAATCAGCTGCTGGTAAGCATAGGCCCTCAGGAAGCGAGACTCCCCGATCAGGCGATTCCGCGTGGTTTCGTTCATACCAGACACCTTGTTGATGTTGTCTAGCACATTATTTGCCGCGCCGATCATGTTATAGAAGTTACTCCAGTAGTGACTGAACACACCGGTACTGGCTGTCGCTGTTCCATTACCAACATACTGCACGTCGGATGGCCAGTTACTCCAGGAGTAGCTGTCGTCTGTTGCACAGGACAGGAAAATACGGTCGGTGAAATCACCCATATAGCGATAAATGTTGTTAA
>Ga0265780_10009197_pt1 | contig 11872 bp, 7 predicted proteins | sample P1T30metagenome_FD_192432 | JGI IMG/M metagenome (GOLD analysis project Ga0265780, IMG submission 192432) | Plant litter microbial communities from East Loma Ridge, Irvine, California - P1 T30 | ecosystem: Environmental > Terrestrial > Plant litter > Unclassified | place: USA: California... | reverse complement strand
GATGTCAACAATCAAGCCAATCAAGCCTCCGGCTTGAGGCTTGATTGGCTCGATTTTAGAGGTATTCGCAGCTTAATTAGCTCAATTATTTAGTCAAAATTAGAGGCTTAATTAAGGATTAATTAATTAGCTTAATAAAATAAGATATAGGGTAAATATAGAGCAGAGACCCCCTTACTAAGGGCTTTATCTCTATACTACCCTTATTAATAAGATTTACGTAATTAGTTACCTTATTAATAAGATTTATGTAATTAGTTACGTAACTAAACCTCTTTATATCCCTCTCTGCTCTCTCCTTACTCTCTTCTTGCTCTTTTACGCCCCTTTACACCTCTCTTTGCATCGTGCACGTGCCTTAATAAGCGCTTATAAGCTATTAATTAAGCCTCTCTCCGGAGGCTTAATTAGCTTAGTAATTACTATATAAACAGCTTAATTGTTAGAGCTAACAGTAAGTTAATAGCTTAATTATTTAGCTTATTAAGGCTTAATTGTTGACATCTCTGCTTGCAGACGCATGCAAGCTACATGTTTGCCTATAATTTATGGCCAAGTCGAACTTTACAGCTACCTTTCCGGGTCCTGTGTAAAGATCTTTTCTCCAGACACGAAGCACCTCGAATTATCAAAATCCATTTCAAAATTCCTCGGCCTCTGTGGGCCAGTACATCAAGTTGCTTGAGCTGAAAGGCGTGAAGCCCGAACAAGCCATTGCAAAACAGATATTAGAACATACAACTAGTCTTAAGAGGTTTATCTACAGGTTCGAAGTCCAATGCAATGTCGATGGTTTGGGAACGTGGCCGAATGCACAGACTCTTACGCGTGCACTGGCGAATGTCGGACTAACTTTGGAGCATCTGGAGATCACGCACCAGTTCCAAGACGACTTGTTTGGCTTGATGGGACCGTTCTTTCCTCCTCGCGCCTTGGTTTTCAAAGACCTGGTAGTACTAAAGAGTCTGTCGGTAACCCTAAGCTTCCTGCTTGGCTGGCGTCCTGACAGTACTACCCGTCTTGCAGATACGCTTCCGGGAGGTCTAGTCCGGCTGAGCATCGAAAACAGCCCGCAAATGCCAGAAGATTGCCAATGGCGAGCCGCATATTGGGGGAGTTTGTTGAGGGAAATAAATGGAGGAAGACCACGCCACTCCTAAGTTCGATCACTGTGAACGAAATGATCTGGTCTATTGATAAGGGACAGCAGGAGAAGTCTTGCGAAGCTCCGAGAGTCCTTGTTGAGCGAAATGAGCTGCAATATTTTGCGTCGAGAGTTGGCATATGGGACTGGGAAGATGATGATGACTGTACGTCTTCTTGAGATTAGCACAAGGATGGACATGCTGACAACGGGCTAGTGTATATGTGATGGCATTTAACCGTTATCGATTCGTCTTTGACCTCGCGGTAGCCAATTATGAAACATTAGAAACGCATGAAACCTGTATTTATTTGGTACGGGATTCGCAAATCTAATTTAAAGCATGCACTTCTCCATCTGGCTTAGTGTCAGACGCAGTTATCTTCACATATATTGGCGGGGCCTACATAATTCCTGATTCTCGCAGCCATCATTGTCATCACAAACTCGACACTTCCTCTGTTGCGGCTTTTATTCAAAGTGAGATCTTCTCGAGTTTTCAAGCCTCAGAGTTCAAAGCACTTGACTGACGATTGTGCTACCATTTGGCCTTCCTCCTGCAAACATCCACTTCGGTTCCACACATCCACCTCAGCCTTCCGGTACAAAACATCATATCTGATTGCTACGAGACTTCTCACGAGCCTATTGCTTTTGCACAGTCATATGCTAGCTAAGAAATGGCTGTAAGCTTTAACCGTGGGAGACCCAGTTCTCCTGTGCAGACCTCGACTGGTCAGAGCGATATTACCCTTGAAGATCAATGCGTAGGTCATACCACTAAAGTTCTTGCGAAAATCAATGCACTGCGGTTATTAGTCCAATAGATGCTGTGTACCGAATGTCAAAAGCTGGATCTTCGTGTGAGCCGCTTCGTCATTTCTCCTGGGCCTGTGAACGAGGCTACCAGCACACCAAGCTCATTCCTCTTGCATTCGACAACAACTCGCAAGTCCTTTAGTACCTTCGCGGAAATTTGGGATCGCCGTCAAACATGTAACTTATGTAATCTAATCGTTTGCGCAGTTGAGCAAGACGAAGATGGAAATGATCAGACCTTATCTACTTTGCTCCAGAGACACGGATCGTCGACATGTTTCCTGAGCTGGAAGGTTGATGGCCGCCACCGAATAAGCATGAAAAAAAAGCTGTGGGATCTCTGAAGAAAGACACGCCGTCTCATTCCCTGACACGACGCATGCAACTGACATGGAATGATAGCCAGCTACAGGACTCCTATATCGTATTGGTAGGGTCCGATGAGCGGCTGAGTGCCTCAGACGCAGAAAGAGTCTGGACTTCAAGCCTTTTGTTTCTCGGCCGTCCAATCGGCATCCGTGGCCAAATCCAAGCACGTATGAGGAGCTGGATTGACTTGTGTCTGGAAAAGCACCGCGGACCGTGTTTTCAGGAAAGTAAACCTCGGCTGCAGCTCAGACGTAAGACCATGACACTGGTAGCCTAATTACACTGTAAGAATTTCCCTACCTTCCGAGAATCGTGCCTTTTCGTCGTAAACTGCGGGATTCCAAGATTGGGCTGATGCCCGTCTTACAATTCTGGACCTGGCATTCTTTCCTCCACATCCAGAGTCCACCCTTGGCTAAGGTCGGATTGACGCGATGCAACATTGCTGACAAATTTGGAGACTGGTGCAGTTCCATTATGCTCGACAATGTATGGCTGAAGAAGACGAAGACGGCAAAGCAAGAGTTCATCGCTCTCTCCGAAGCAAAGAGATTCACTGATGATGAATGCGAAATTTGGTCGTATTACATCCCCAAAGAGCGTGAAGAGTCGGAGTGGGATTTGTTCTTCGTAATGCTGATCGAATGGAGTGATGGACGATGGGAAAGAGTTGGGCTGGGCAAGGTGTTCAAAGAAGCGTTTCGAGATGCGACGTGGAAAGAGATCGTGTTGGCGTAGGACACGGCTAAACTTGGTTAAAGTTCCTGGTAGCATTTGAGGATGGAACGAAGCTCGCGAAGAGATGGAAAGATCATGTGTGGCCTCAATCATGGCATGTATTGAACACTAGAGCCATGGAATAAATCATTTTTCGTTTGGAGTGTTGCTAAAGTGTTCGGTTTACCAAACGAGTACACAATAACCGACAGCAATGCAGGCGATGGCTTCTTCCACCCTCACATGAAGAGTCTCTTATCATGTTTAATTTGAAACTTCCTCTGGTACATCAGGTTGAAGAAGAGCCAATTTGGAGAATTTTTGACTCATGACATAGATCGAGACAAGGTTTGATCACGAGCTTGATGAGCTACCGGCGGGAAGAGGCATAGTGCCGATGGATGAAAATATTCCATGAGCAGCGCAAAGAAACTAGTGAACCAAAGATGGATTCAAATGAAGATCTGGTCATCTGGACCTCGTGCGGCACATAAACCTCAAAAGAACATGTAGTGGAACAAATCAACTTCGACTCAAATGTTGCAGACAGAGCCTAGGTATCACAGTCTAGTGGAACAAGTTGCCATCTCTTCCACATAGCTTGGTTTTCGTCTCTGTTTTATGTTCGTGAGAGCAAGGGAGGCCCTCAAGACTTCAAATTCATGGAACGCGACAGTTCATGCTTCTGGGAGGAGCAGAGCACGGCAAAACATTGCAGTCCTCGAAATATCCTTTTAGTCTCGCTAATTTGGATAATCATACTGATGAATGAAAAAGCTCAAGTCGTGGAAATGGAGGCTTTTATATCAGTGTTGGCAAAGGCGACAAAGGATCATGAGTCGGAATGCAAGATGTTTTGGCGCGGCTGGGGCAGAACACGAGAGCCGTGCAATGGAGTCTTAGGACATCTGATCTGGAGCCATGAGGAGGCAGTCAAAGCGCTTTTCGGGCGATCTTGCAGACATACATAATGTTTTACATAACTCTTCTGCGCCCGAAACGCACGGCGCAACCTGCTCCATGGAAGCAGAGTGCGAGTGATCTATTTACATTTCGATGTGGATCATGTCGTACTAGAAAGCGCAGGATCAGACATACAGCCTAGTAGCCATAATTCGGAGAAGAACAGACAGAGACATGCAGTGTTGTACATCTCACTTTTGGAGTCCCACAAAGCTGAGAAGTATTTTGGGAGTTTCGCGTCCACTCGCAGAAAGCAATTTTATATCCAGGCTTTACACGTGGAGTACGGCTCTAGATCATGGTGGACTTGCGCGTTCTTTAAAATACCTTAAGCCTTGTAGCCATGCGTAAGATGCGTATAGTTATCAGCACATGTTGGATCCACATTCATTCTTTTGAGAGGATAAAGTTATGCGCTGCTCTTAGCCGCGCTTTTCATTACTTCTGTACTTATAGAGCCTCTTTTTCATGATTTATTTTGACGTATTGCACACCTTGACTTTTCTTTTTCCTTTTGCAAGCCACGCGTAAGAAGAAGACATGTGATGTGGTCTTTCAGGCTTCTGGGCTTTCGGAAACAAATGCTGCCAACACGTCAAGGTAATTATGTAGTTTTGCTACCTCTGCGGCGCTCAGCGAGCATGTGTCGGAAGTTAGATATTTGTAAAGATTTATGAACTAGAAAAGCCTTGCAAGGCAGTAAACATCTTTGAAACTCAGCTCCGTGGAAAAGGAACTCCGTTGAGGGATGGCGGTTTGTTTTTTACTCCAGAGGAACAGGAAGAATATGATCTTGTGATTCCATCTTTTAGACTTGTCCTCTTTCCAGGAGATATCGTTTTGACAAGAAGACTCCTCGAAGAAGAGAGATATTTATACCTTCCCACCCCGCGCAACGGCCATGAACCAGTTGGCGCCGGGATTTTTATCTCAGCGGCAAGGCTCTTCTCCATCATGTGCTTCAAAAGCGCTATTTGAATCCAGCAAGCTTCGTGCGTGCCTTGTAGACCCATCTCGCCAGCACAGAAATAATGCAGTTGAGATCGAGGTTTTCAGACGCCGACATGTCGTCTTTTTCGGACGGATTGCGGAGTCCGTGGACATGACTCGATGCCACCCTCATTTTGGAAGAAGGGAAGGCCATAAACACATTTTTTGACGGTTGTGATATAACGCTTTCGCGGACACTGTGTTGTAGGAGCCTCCAATATTAGAAATCGCGGGAGGATATATATATACCCCAGCTCCAGGATGCCGTGGGACATATTCGAAATTGTTTTCATTTTGAAAAAAAAGATATTCAAGGCCGAGTAATTTGGCGCATTTTGAAAACAACAATTGTAAGAATTTGGTTGAAGAGGAGTTGGACATGATGTAAATGATGTCATATTTCAAAAGAGGACCTAAAAGACATCGGGCGGACAATCTGCTTTTATTGAAGAGAGAGAGCCACATATGGCATTCTCATGGCATGGATTGATGAGTCTTTTGGTATCTCAAAAATTTAACAAGTGCGTTGTAGAAGGCAGAAGGGTCGGAGGTTGAGGGAGACTTTATACTCCAGACTAGGCTGGCGGAGATTTGACCAGAGCAATACTACTTTGATGGAGAAGAAAAGAGGGAGAATGACATCGGAGTAAGCGCAGAGTCGTTTTGGTAGCCTGCATCTGCAAGATTCTACTGTTAAAAAAAATCAGAGGTCAGAAGATATCCAAGACTTCATTTCCCAGAAGCAAGCTCTTGCCGAGACATGTGATGGCATTTGACAGTATGGGTACAAAGGAAAGGCGCAAAGCAGACATTGTCCATGTTTATCTCAATTTTTCTATCTCACCGTTGCGAGATGGTGGTGTAGAAGGAAACAAAGCCAGCGGTCGAGAAAGAATTTTTACCCCAGCTTCAGACTGACTTTCACTTCTACCGATTTCTTCTATATTTGGTGGTGGGCCGAAAAAGGAGAAGACATAGCTCTGGCAATGGTGGTGGCTTTTGGTACCGGGAAAGTCCCCAGAGACATATATTGGAATTGTCTGTCCTTCGTTGAGCAATGCTTTTTGCACCAGATCCCAGAGCGTGTCAGAACATCTATCCTATCGACAAGACTTTCGGTACAGGGAAGTACAGAGGACATGCTTTTCATTGTCTCTCGTTTTTGAGTGAAAACCCCAGGCAGTAGTGTATCATGCAAGACACTAAAGGCCAGGAAACTCGAGAGACTTTTTACTTCATCGAAAACCCAGCCTCGCCACTCCGTCCATAACACGCTGCGTTTTGATTCTGAGATTAGCCGACACCAAAAGAGTGTAGACATAAATCAGCCTGCTCTGATCTTGCGTCTGCCCATCGTTTGAATGTACCGGCTTTTTGGAAGAGAGGCGACATGAAGACTGCTTGGTACAATTTTGTGTGAAGAATGTTTGAAGAGCTTTGGCCAGAAGGTCATGGGAAGGCGCCGATTATAGTTTGGATAGAGTCGCAGGGAAGCGGGCATGAGGGTGACTTTTTTGGCTTTTTGAGGGAAAAGAAAGAGGACATGTTCCCATGATATCACCCGTTTTTTGGAGTCGAGGAGAAGAACACGACACTTATGGTTCACCCTTTTTCAATTTTTGGTTTGGCACATAGAAGCTTGCTGAGATGAGAAACGCAAGAAGACGGGGACAGCGTGGAATTTATACAGCACTCGCTACCCACTAAACATACCTGACTAATCCCACATGCTGGTGATGATGCTCATCATCATCTACTTCCGCCAATAAGTCTGCACAAACTCGTGTGCCCAATCAATGACCCCCGCTTTCCAATCGCCCATACTCTCCTCGATCAGTCTTTCGAATAACACTTCCGCCTCGCCCTCACTCCGTCCCAGCCACATGCGTTCTCTGACTTTCCCGACACTACCTTCCCTTTCGACCTTGATGTCTGGAATATTCGCGCCCTGCATCAGCGCAAACAAATTCAGCAGCAAATTACTACTCTTGCGCAACGTACTCCACGCCGTGAAAGCATAGCTCTTGAAAGCCAAGTAGTTCGGATGTTGCGCGCCACCCATGCCTTCGATCATTTCGCGGCAGAGCTTCATTTGCGGCGCGAAGGGCTTGGGGTCGCGACCTAGGATGTAGCCAAAGTCGACGTGGAAGAAGCGGCCATCGGGCGCGAGGAGCAGGTTGTCGAGATGACGGTCGCCGACGCCGAGAAGGTATGTGATGACGCAGTAGCCAGCGCAGGATTTGATGTATGTGTCCATGGCTTCTTTGCGGACGCCAAGAGGGGCGGAGTCGTCGGGATTGTTGGCGCGGAGGTAGGCTAGGAGAGAGCCTTTGTGCTTTTGGCATGCGGCGGCGATGGACATGGATGGGACGAATTGAAAGGCGCCGGCAGATGTTGAGGTAGCGAGAATGCGGTAGGGCGTGAGCTTCAGGTCGAGATTCTCTTTGCGGAGCAGTCGGTCCATGAGTGTGATGATTTGAATGACGAGCTGATCTTGTCGGAGGTCATCGCCCGTCTTGAAAATGATGGGGTATTTGTTGTCTGTGGTGGTCTTGAAGTTGAGGACCATGGGCAGGAGGGAGGACTTGAGCACGTTGCACTCATCGGTGATACCGGTGATATAAACGGATGGATCGAGAGGAAGTGGTAGAGGTTCGAAGTTAGCAAGCTCATTCTTGGGGTCTGAGATGGCCTTCTTGAGACGCGCGAGCTTTGTCGATCGATCACCACCACCAAATCTGACATCCTTCGAGATCTTCGCGAGGACGGTGAGTAGCTCGCCTTGTCTTCGGAACGTGTTGCGTGTTTCAACACCCTCCGGTGTCGATTCGAGCTCAACCATAAAGTCGTATTCGACCTTGGCGAATAAGTCGCGATGCTCGGGTTCCTGGTCGGTACTGAAGTCGCTGATCTCGACCATCAGGTACCAATGGAAAAAGTTGCCAAGAGCGAAGCTGTTCGCGGCACGAGTGACAAGGAAGCGTGCTAACGATGAGTCGTCACCCTCTCCTGGTGCTTCATATTTTAGTGCCTGTACCAGCTGGAGCAAATACAGCTGCAACTCCTCGTCATCGGCCTTCTTCAGCCGTTCAACAGCGTAACTTCGTACTACTGGGTGATCGAAGTGTGGTCCAAGCAGCTCGAGCGCATCATCAACATCGATCTCAGCCCACTTGTCGAGTAGTGGTGCTGCCTGCCGTGCTTCACGTGGGTTCTTCCAGTTCACGCACTTGACGAACTTAGTCAAAGCTCGCTTGTCACGGAGCAAGAAGTATCGGAACTTCCAGATGTCATCCCTTTCGTGCGAAGTGATCTCCTCAAGCGGCCCCTTGGCCATCAGCAGGTTCAGCTTGTCTCGGACATGCACGTTGGGTTTCCTGTCTCGATCTAGTGAATCTGTCTGCTGACTACGCATCAGCTCGCGGTGTTTGTCTTCAGCAGGGTTCACTCGTCTTCCAATCTCGGGATCGTAAATCTTGATGAGCCGCCCTGCGTCCGCATCGCCGTAGCCAACTCCGTCAATGTCTATATCGGGCCCGAAGGAGACCTCGGGTGGCGGCCGCAACCGGACATCAGCCTCAACAGGCAGTCTCAGATCTGAGACAGGTGGCGGAGGATACTCGACATCGGTGAAGACGACAGCGTGGTCAAATCGCGGGAACTCGATCTCGAGGTAGAAGAGCTCTTGCTCATCTTCGCCCCCAGCGTCGCCATCCGTCTTGCTCTGGCGATTGAGTGCTGTTGCCTCAGCTTTCAGCGCCTCATTGCGTATCTTCATCATTTTCTTGTAGACCAGCCCATCAAGCCAGGTGTTGGTCGGCAAGTCACCCATCTCCTGCTTCTTCAGCAGCTCTTCAAGGCGCTGCATCTCTGCCACTTGCTCGTCTACCGTGTCCTCAGATATCTGGGCCTTGCGACTCCTCCTCGCCTGCGGTATTACCCACGGCGTGGTGGTATCTGCCAAGCCATCTGCTGCTTTAAAGCGGTGTATCCGACACCGCTGGCGGCCCTTCTGTAGGGTGTTGTTCTTGTCGAAGAGGGGTATGGTGGTGCCACCGAAAGGTACTGCGTGCAGGTTGGAGTCTGTGTCTTCGGCGGGCGACAGGTCCCATACGGTGATGTTAAGCTGCGCAGAAGCGGGCAGGTTCGAGTAGGTGACAGGCAGCTGCAGCCACTCGTTCCAAATGCGTGCATTCTTGAACGACTTGTAGGCGGTCTGCACGGGCACGGTGAGGGGCTTGCTGTCAGCCCATATTTGCGCCGTGACGTAGAGCTCAAAGTGTGGGCTGCGTCAGTCACATCAGCACAAACTCTCTCACCTCCAGCCAGCTTCACTCACTTGGTGACAGAAGCTCGGTGCCTCAGATCAGGGCGCTTCAGCAATACTGAGTAGGGCACGGGCTTTTGGGTGCCGTCTAGCCGATCTCTATCACGCTTCAGCATGTATGTTTCCCATATCTACGGCGGTGTCCCTACATTCTAACATGTACGTTGAGCTCAGTCAGGTCAAGCGACGTCGCAAAGTTGAAGGCTTCCATCGTGAGCGGTGGGGAAGCTGTGGACTATCGTATGCCATGGATGTACGTCATCCGTGTGGTGGACAGACTGTCAAACAACTCTGTAGGAAATGTTCAGATGCATCCACATGTCCCATCACGCGGGGTGAATGGCTGATGCGCCCAAGCTCCCTCTACCGAGACAGCACATGCAGGGGTGCGCGGGGGTGCGCGGGGGTGCGTGCACACGTGACAGTCGCTTGGCGTGCGACATTACCGGGGGTCGCGCTTGCCTCAGGCACAAAGTCGCGCTAACAACGGCGCGAAATGTGGGCAACCGCGTCCAGGAGCGACCACCACTCCCCCACACCACACACAACACCACGCTCGCTACCGCACTATTGTTTGCCCTCGCTCGCGACGAGTCACAATGGCGCGTTTGAACACGCATCTATCTGCGACACCGCAGCAAACACGCTCGTCAACCGTCGATTCGCTCTATCGCGACCCCTCCGCTGCGCCACGGATCGAAAGTAATGCGCGCACATCGTCCTATTCGGTGCTGAGTCCTTCGGCGTCTATGAACTCCGACAAAGAGAACGACGAGCCTCAATCACGAGAAAATACCCCGCGACCAGCCAAGAGGGGTCTCCGGGGCACGTCAGCAAGGATGCCTACACCAGACACAGGGTCGACAGGTTCAAGCAATGGAAATAAGCGAAGGAGGACTGGACGGCACAGCAGCACTGGAGTCGATGTATTTCAAGATGAGCTAGAAGACGATGACGATGAAGACGTGCCAGAGGATGATGTCACGCCTGCTGTGCCTGAAGAGGATGAGGAGGGCGACCTGCGTTTCTACAATCCAAACCAAGATCCCGAGAAACGCAGACGTCTGCGCGCGACATTGCGCGACCATCAGCGCATGGTGGAAGGTGCGTAGCAGACCGTAGGACATGATAGGCAGTGCTAACAATTCTCTTAGAAAACCGCGACGAAATGGTCAAACCGAACAATCTGCTTTTGGACGCCTTGAAGAAGCAAGACAGCATATTCGGAAAAGTGCGACAAACATCCGATGCTGCGCTGGATTCCCGCTTCTTGGTCAATGCTAGCGAGCTTGCAGGCAAGAAGTTGAACAGCAGCCTGCAAGGCAATGCTGGCGTCGGCATTGATTTGGATCAGTTTGTGTCCAAGTGCATTTTCTTCATCAAGTCAGGTGGCCATGTCGCAGACGACGAGGACGCGCCGGCTGTCCAAGTCCCAGAAGATGAGGACGATGCAGGAGACGACGGCCTCAACTGGGCACTTCTTGGTAGACAGGCTTGCTTCTCATGCAACAAGCGACCACCGACCATCAGCTTCCTGCTTGGCCCTCTATCGATAGAAAAGCGAGTGAGGGCTACACAGCGAAAGGCCCGATCGCAACGTCAGCCAGTTGGCCCAGCTACGAGACCACAAGAAATCAAGGAGGGCGACATGCAGCAATCCGAGAACTCAAATCTGTCGAATCTCGTCAAGAGTATCAACGTCCGATTACGCAGTCACATCGAAAAAGTGGATGAGAAGGTCAGCGAGGAACTTTCCGAGATACCTGATGAGGAGGTTCAGAACGAAGATGTCGCAGCAGCATCCAGACGCTACAGAGCGGCAGTCGCGCCGAGCCAAGAACTGGCCGTCAGTCTTCTTGACTTCGCCATTAATCCACACGATTTCGGTCAAACCGTCGAGAACCTGTTCTACATCAGTTTCTTGGTGCGCGAAGGCAACGCGAAGATCATGAAGGACGAGGATGGGTTACCTTTACTGAGTAAGTTGCCTGCCAATTGCACACTTTGCTCTGACTAACTCGACACAGTGCCTGCGAAAGCCCACGAGATGTCTGACGCACGAGAAGCCATAATCCAAAAGAACCAAGCCGTCCTCAGCATCGACTACACAACGTGGAAGATGTTCATCCAAGCTTTCGACATCAAGGAGCCGCTCATACCGCATCGCGACAACGAAGAGGCGAACATAGCGCCTGGAGGCTGGTACGCGGGATAAGCGACCACCGCCCCTCGTACGATACTTGTTGTTGTATGATGTACAAAACATCGCTATCGCCTGCCACTTTTCATTCTTGGCTCCGCGAAGCACTTTCATCCATGTACGATACGGCTTGACGACTTCGATTCTGGCGCAACGTACTAGGGCACTGTATCGGCCCGTGAGCTGGGGGGACTTTTGCTGCACGGCGCTGATTTTCTATCTTCGTCTTTGATACCCAAGAATTTCATCTTTTTCGACTTCACGTGGCTGCTGGGGATATTCGTGGAGGATATATCGCTATATGAATGGAATCCTACCTCGCGATATCGGACTTTGGTGCATG
>Ga0265780_10009196_pt1 | contig 11872 bp, 7 predicted proteins | sample P1T30metagenome_FD_192432 | JGI IMG/M metagenome (GOLD analysis project Ga0265780, IMG submission 192432) | Plant litter microbial communities from East Loma Ridge, Irvine, California - P1 T30 | ecosystem: Environmental > Terrestrial > Plant litter > Unclassified | place: USA: California... | reverse complement strand
ATGCGTTTACTTCCTTACCGTTGGTAAGGCGCACACGGGCCACTTTGCGCATAGCCGAGTTCGGCTTCTTAGGCGTGGTGGTGTACACACGGGTGCACACGCCCCGACGCTGCGGGCACGAATCAAGAGCGGGCGACTTCGACTTGGTAGTCAAAGCCTCACGGCCTTTCCGTACGAGTTGGTTAATGGTTGGCATTTAGCGATTGGTTGAACGGGAGCCGTTTGCCCCCAGAATTTTCAGGCCTGCAAAGGTAAGAAATTACTTTGGCAATAGCAAACTTGCTGAAAAAGTTAATCTTCCGAGTTCAGGCCCGATGAGTAAAATTGGACTTTACGCCTCCCCTACTGCTCCGCCGAAGTTCATCGGATAAGCTGGCGTTTCCTGATGCAGCTTGATGGGGCCGTAGCTCTGCTCGAAGCGCTGAATGTTTTCCTCCAAAGCCGAGAGCAGGCGCTTAGCGTGCTCAGGCGTGAGGATGATACGCGACTTCACTTTAGCTTTTGGGATGCCAGGCATCATGCGAATAAAGTCTACCACAAACTCGCTGGTGCTATGCGCAATCAGGGCCAGGTTGGCGTATTCGCCTTCTGCTATTTCTTCGCTTAGCTCGATGTTAAGCGCATTCGGGTCGGGGTTTTGGGGTTGGGATGGTTGCATTAGTCTGTTATGAAGTAGCAGTTTAAAACTGCCTTAGGTTTTCGTTTATAAAATCGTAAGCATCACCTGGGGGCGTTTCAAGACTAATTACCCCTAAATCAGTATTGAAATCAGCTTTTAGCATTGCTAGTACGCGCTTTGCTTCTTCATCGCTATTTTCATCGTATTCAGATGATAAGCCCAATATGAGTTTTCCATCGGGGGTAAAAAATAGTATTACGCTTTTCACTCTACTGATAGCAGAATCAAAGTACATTACAAACTCTCTCCGCTTGTCGGCTAACCCATAAGCGATAGTATCTGTTAGCGTCCCTGTTTCTACATAGTTACTACCATCAAATACCTCAAAATCACCACGCGCTTTGGCATTCTCTAAGTCAGCATACTTTGATAGAAACTTGTCAATACAATTTTTACTACGGTCGTCAGTAACGATATATATGTCATTGAAGGGTGGCATGGGGGCAAACATACAAAAACCCCCGGCTGGCTTACGCCAACCGGGGGTTTCTATTACAAACCTACGTCACTCGTTAGTCTTGCACGGTCGTCGTCTCGCGCTTGGCACGCGAGGCGCGTTTAGCGGGGGCAGCTGGCTCGGCAGCAGCGGCACTTTGACGGGCAGCCAAATCTTCTTTCGAAGAAACCTCGATGCCTTGGTACTCGCGGAGGCCAGTACCGGCGGGGATGAGGTGGCCGACAATCACGTTCTCCTTCAGGCCCAGCAGTTCGTCGGCTTTGCCACGGATAGCGGCTTCGCTCAGCACCTTAGTCGTCTCCTGGAAGGAAGCGGCCGAGATGAACGAAGCAGTACCCAGCGAGGCCTGCGTGATGCCTTGCAGCGTGGGCTTCGACACGGCGGGGTGCGCGTCGCGTACTTCGGCCAGCTTGAGGTCGCGGCGGCGGAGCGACGAGTTTTCGTCACGCAGCTTGCGGGAAGAGATAATTTGGCCGGGGCGAAGCTCCGACGAATCACCGGCGTCAACCACGACTTTCATGTCGATGATAACGTCGTTCTCTTCCATCAGAGAGCCTTTATCAACCAACTGGTTCTCGAGGAAGCTGGTATCGCCGGCGTCCATCACAAGCACTTTCTGCATCATCTGGCGGACGATAACTTCAATGTGCTTGTCGTTGATTTTCACGCCCTGCAAGCGGTATACTTCCTGAATTTCGTTCACGAGGTATTCCTGCACCGAGCCTGGACCCTGAATGTTCAGGATATCGCTCGGGGTGATGGCACCGTCGGATAGCGGCGCACCAGCCCGTACGAAGTCGTTGTCCTGCACAAGGATAAACTTCGACAGCGGCACCATGTACTTCCGCTTCACACCGTCTTTCGACTCCACGAAGATTTCGCGGTTACCACGCTTCACCGAGCCGTAGGTTACTACACCGTCGATTTCCGACACAACGGCCGGGTTCGACGGGTTGCGGGCTTCGAACAACTCTACTACGCGAGGTAGACCACCCGTAATGTCGCGGGTTTTGCCCACGGCACGCGGAATCTTCGCCAGAATGTGGCCAGCTTTCACTTTCGTGCCGTTCTCGACATTCAAGTGAGCGCCTACCGGCATGCTGTACGACTTGTTGGCGTCAGCATCAGCGCCTTTGGCCGGAATCAGGATTACCGATGGGTTTTGTGCCTTGTCCTTCGATTCCACGATTACCTTCTCGCGGAAGCCCGTCTGTTCGTCGGTTTCTTCGCGGTAGGTAATACCTTCGCTTAGAGCATCGTACTGGATAGTACCGTCGAACTCGGCCAAAATAACGGCGTTGTAAGGGTCCCAGTTTACAAGCTCCTGACCCTTCTCCACCTCGGTACCTTCTTTCACCAGCAGGAACGAGCCGTAAGGTACGTGGTTCGAGATGAACACTTTACCCGTGCCTTTCTCCACGATGCGGATTTCGCCCGAACGACCCATTACCACGTTGGTTTCACCCCCTTCGGAGTTTACGCCAGCTACGGTACGGATATCTTCGAACTCAATCACACCGGCGAACTTGGCGCGGATGTTCGGCTCTACCGAGATGTTCGACGCCGTACCACCTACGTGGAACGTGCGGAGCGTCAGCTGCGTGCCGGGCTCGCCAATCGACTGCGCGGCAATAACACCTACTGCCTCGCCCTTCTGGACCATGCGGCCAGTGGCCAGGTTACGGCCGTAGCACTTGGCGCAGATACCGCGCTTGCTTTCGCAAGTCAGTACCGAACGAATCTCAACCGACTCGATGCTGGTAGCGTCGATACGGCGGGTGATTTCCTCGGTAATCTGCTCACCAGCGAGAAGGATAACCTCCTCGGTCAGCGGGTCGATGATATCGTGCACGTTTGTGCGGCCCAGGATACGCTCGGACAGCGGCTCCACGATATCCTCGTTGTCTTTCAACGCGAAGGTTTCGGTACCACGCAACGTGCCGCAATCGGGCTCATTCACAATAACGTCCTGCGATACGTCTACTAGACGACGGGTCAGGTAACCTGCGTCGGCTGTTTTCATGGCCGTGTCAGCCAGACCTTTACGAGCACCGTGAGTCGAGATAAAGTACTCGATTACGTCGAGGCCTTCTTTGAAGTTCGACAGAATCGGGTTTTCGATAATCTCGCCTACCGAGCCTTGGAGCGACTTCTGGGGCTTGGCCATCAGGCCGCGCATCCCGCCGAGCTGACGAATCTGCTCACGCGAACCACGTGCACCAGAGTGCATCATCATGTAGATAGAGTTGAAGCCTTGGTTCTCCTTTTCGAGGCGACCCATCAGCGTCTCCGTAATCTGCGAGTTGATGCGCGTCCAAACGTCAATAACGGCGTTGTAACGCTCGTTATTCGTAATCAGACCCATCTGGTAGTTCTGCGTTACGGCAGCTACTTCGGCTTGCGCCTGCTTGATGAGCACGTCCTTCTCTTTCGGAATCTGGATATCGCCCAGACCCATGCTCAAGCCGCCTTTGTAAGCTGACTGGAAACCTAGGGTCTTAATATCATCTAGGAAAGCAGCCGTACGAGCCATGCCCGTGCGCTTGAATACCATCGAGATGATTTGCTGAAGCTTCTTCTTCGTCAGCAGTTCATCTACGAAACCTACTTCCTTAGGCACGAGCTGGTTGAAGAGCACGCGACCGGCTACGGTTTCGATGATTTTTGGTACTAGGTCGTCGTTTTCGTCCCGCACCATGGTTTTCACCTTGATGTAGGCGTGCTTCGACAGCTGCTTCTCATTGAGAGCAATTACTACTTCTTCGTCCGAGTAGAACGTCCGTCCTTCGCCCTGAATTTTCTCGTCTTCCGTCGAGCGCTTGCCCTTAGTTACGTAGTACAAGCCGAGAACCATGTCCTGCGACGGTACCGCGATAGGTGCGCCGTTGGCGGGGTTCAGGATGTTGTGCGACGCCAGCATGAGCATCGAGGCTTCCAGGATAGCAGCTGGCCCGAGGGGCACGTGCACAGCCATCTGGTCACCGTCAAAGTCAGCGTTGAAGGCCGTACAAACGAGTGGGTGCAGCTGGATAGCCTTGCCCTCAATGAGGCGCGGCTGGAACGCCTGGATACCCAAGCGGTGCAGCGTAGGAGCACGGTTGAGGAGCACTGGGTGGCCTTTCAGCACATTCTCCAGGATGTCCCACACTACGGCGTCCTTGCGGTCAACGATTTTCTTAGCCGACTTTACCGTTTTCACAATGCCGCGCTCGATGAGCTTACGGATGATGAACGGCTTGAACAGCTCGGCCGCCATGTTCTTGGGCAGGCCGCACTCGTGCAGCTTCAGCTCAGGACCAACGACGATTACTGAACGACCCGAGTAGTCAACACGCTTACCGAGCAAGTTCTGACGGAAGCGGCCCTGCTTGCCTTTCAGCATGTCGGACAGCGACTTCAGGGCACGGTTGCCTTCAGCGCGCACGGCGTTCACCTTACGCGAGTTGTCGAAGAGCGAATCGACAGCCTCTTGTAGCATGCGCTTCTCGTTCCGCAGAATCACTTCCGGCGCTTTGATTTCAATCAGGCGCTTGAGGCGGTTGTTACGGATGATAACGCGACGGTATAAGTCGTTCAAGTCGGAAGTCGCGAAGCGACCACCGTCCAGCGGCACCAGGGGACGCAATTCGGGCGGGATAACCGGCACCATGCGAATTACCATCCACTCGGGGCGGTTTTCTACGCGGGTAGCGGCATCACGGAACGCTTCTACTACACGCAGACGCTTCAAAGCCTCAGCCTTACGCTGCTGCGAAGTTTCGTGCGCAGCCGAGTCGCGGAGCGAGTAGCTCAGCTCGTCGAGGTTAATGCGCTCAAGCAGCATCTGCAGTGCGTCGGCACCCATTTTGGCGATGAACTTTTGCGGGTCATCGTTCGGGAGCATCTGGTTTTCGCGGGGCAGCTTGTCGATGATGTCTAGGTACTCGTCCTCCGTGAGGAAGTCGAGCTGCTGTACACCTTCTTCGGCTTGTACGCCGGGCTGCACCACTACGTAGCGCTCGTAGTAGATAATCTGGTCGAGCTTCTTGGTGGGTAAGCCCAGCAGGTAGCCGATTTTGTTCGGCAGGCTCTTGAAATACCAGATGTGGGCTACGGGCACCACCAGTTCGATGTGGCCCATGCGCTCACGGCGCACCTTCTTCTCAGTCACCTCTACGCCGCAACGGTCGCAGATGATGCCCTTATAGCGGATGCGCTTGTATTTGCCGCAATGGCACTCCCAGTCCTTCACCGGGCCGAAAATCCGCTCGCAGAACAAGCCACCCATCTCGGGCTTGTACGTGCGGTAGTTAATCGTCTCCGGCTTTACTACCTCCCCGGTGCTGCGCTCCAGAATTCCTTCTGGCGAAGCCAACGAGATAGTAACCTTCGAGAAGTCCTGTACTAACTTCTTGTTTTTTGCGAAAGCCATTATATTGATTTAGTAGCTGTTAGCTGTTTGGCTTTTAGCTGTTAGAGTATCTTCTAACAGTTCGACGCTACGAAAAGTGCTCTACGGGTCGGACAGGTACGCCGCGCAGTAGTTTTTCGTCAGGCCTTAAATTCTCAACTTATTTATAAGCGCCCGATTCCTTTTACTACCCTGACCTGTCTCGGGATAGCTGTTTCGTATCGGCTACGCTTTACCTATTCTTTATAACTAACCAGTGCGTCGGCTAACAGTAATACCGGAGTTGGCTACCTAGGGCAACCGACTCCGGCTTACTATTTAGTCGAGCGAAATCTCCAACGCCAAGCCACGGAGTTCGTGGATAAGTACGTTGAACGACTCGGGGATATTCGGCTTGGGCAATACGTCGCCTTTTACGATGGCTTCATATGCTTTGGCACGGCCCACCACGTCATCCGACTTAATAGTCAGGATTTCCTGGAGTACGTTGGCAGCACCAAAGGCCTCTAATGCCCACACTTCCATTTCGCCGAAGCGCTGGCCACCGAACTGCGCCTTACCACCCAGCGGCTGCTGCGTGATGAGCGAGTACGGCCCGATGGAACGAGCGTGCATCTTGTCGTCAACCAAGTGACCCAGTTTGAGCATGTAAATCACACCCACGGTCACCGGCTGGTCGAAGCGGTCGCCGCTCAAGCCATCATACAGGTAAGCCCGGCCCCAATCGGGGAGGTCAGCTGCGGTTAGCTCTTTGGCAACTTCGTCCTCGGTAGCGCCATCGAAAATCGGCGTCGCATAGGTGCGACCCAATTTCAGACCAGCCCAACCGAGTACGGTCTCGTAAATCTGACCGATGTTCATGCGGCTTGGTACACCTAGGGGGTTCAAGACGATGTCCATTGGCGTGCCATCGGGCAGGAAGGGCATGTCCTCATCGCGCACGATGCGGGCCACTACCCCTTTGTTACCGTGGCGACCGGCCATTTTATCACCCACCTTCAGCTTGCGCTTCTTTGCGATGTAAACTTTGGCGAGCTGCACGATGCCGGCGGGCAATTCATCACCAACCTCCAGCGTAAAGCGGTCACGTTTGAAGCGAGCGGTGATAGTATTTCGGCGCTTCGCGTAGTTTTTGATGAGCTGTTGCAGCATCTCGTTCACGCGATTGTCAGCAGTCCAATGGTCGAGCTGCAAGTCCTTGAAGAGGTTCACCTCTTCCGGCACTGCATAGTTGCTCTCGTCACGGTAGGCGTTTTTGTCGGGGAACAGTGCTTCGCTGATGTTCTTCCGGTTGAACTTAACGCCCTTAGTCAGCACGTCGTCACCAAAACGGTGCTTGATGCCTTGTGAGGTTTTGCCTTCCAGCAGAGCTACCAGCTTATCAATCATGATAGCCTTCACGCCGCGGAGTTCGCGTGCGTAGCCTTCTTTCAGGTCTTCCACCTCTTTCTTCGACTTGGCACGTAGGTTCTTGTCCTTTTTGGGGCGCGAGAACAGCTTGGTGCCAATAACCACACCATTTAGTGAGGGCGGCGCCTTAAGCGAAGCATCCTTCACGTCGCCAGCTTTATCACCGAAGATGGCGCGGAGCAGCTTCTCTTCCGGGGTCGGGTCGGTTTCGCCCTTCGGCGTAATCTTACCGATGAGGATATCGCCTTCCTTCACCTCCGCACCAAGGCGGATGATGCCGTTGTCATCGAGGTTACGCACGGCTTCTTCGCTCACGTTCGGAATCTCCGACGTCAACTCTTCTTCACCACGCTTGGTCTCACGCACTTCCAGCTCAAACTCCTCAATGTGAATCGAAGTGAAAATGTCGTCGCGAACTACCCGCTCCGAGATTACGATGGCATCCTCGAAGTTGTAACCCTGCCACGGCATAAAGGCCACCTGCATGTTACGACCGAGAGCTAGCTCACCGCGGTTTGTACCGTAGCCTTCACAAAGCACTTGGCCTTTGGTCACACGCTCACCGTTTTTAACGAGTGGCGTGAGGTTGAGGCAAGTGTCTTGGTTGGTACGACGGAACTTGATGAGGCTGTACGTCTTGCGGTCAGCATCAAAGCTTACTGCTAGTTCGTCCTCGTTCAGGTCGTACTTAATAATGATGCGGTTCGCATCAACCGAGTCCACTACGCCATCGCCTTCGGCAATGATGAGCGAGCGCGAGTCGATAGCCGTGCGGCCTTCCAGACCGGTGCCCACAATCGGGGCCTCGGGGCGAAGTAGCGGCACTGCCTGGCGTTGCATGTTCGAGCCCATGAGCGCACGGTTGGCGTCATCGTGCTCCAGAAACGGAATTAGCGAAGCAGCTACCGATACAATCTGGTTCGGGGCTACGTCCATATAGGTATACTCTTCCGGTCCAACAACAGGAAAGTCACCTTCAAAACGGCCTTTCACCAACTGCTGCGTCATCTGACCATCGTTGTTAAGCAACGAGTTAGCCTGCGCGATGTGGTGCGTGTCTTCCTCCTCAGCGGTCAGAAATTTCACGTTCTCGGTCATGTCCACCGAGCCAGCTTTCACCGTGCGGTAAGGCGTCTCGATGAAGCCCATCGAGTTTACGCGAGCGTGCACGCACAGCGACGAAATCAGACCAATGTTCGGGCCTTCCGGCGTTTCGATGGTGCAAAGACGACCGTAGTGCGTGTAGTGAACGTCACGTACTTCGAAGCCAGCGCGCTCACGCGACAGACCTCCCGGCCCGAGCGCCGATACGCGACGCTTGTGCGTCACCTCGGCCAGCGGGTTGGTTTGGTCCATGAACTGCGACAACTGGTTGGTGCCGAAGAACGAGTTGATTACGCTCGAAAGCGTACGGGCGTTAATTAGGTCAACCGGCTTGAAATCTTCGTTGTCACGCACGTTCATGCGTTCCTTAATGGTACGCGCCATACGGGCCAGACCCACGCCGAACTGGGCGTATAGCTGCTCCCCTACCGTGCGCACACGACGGTTGCTCAAGTGGTCAATGTCATCGACAATGGCCTTCGAGTTAATCAAGCCAATCAGGTATTTCACAATCAGCACGATGTCCTGATTGGTCAATACCCGCGATTGCTGCGCCATATCAATTTGCAGCTTCTTGTTAATCCGGTAGCGGCCAACCTCACCGAGGTCATAGCGCTTGTCCGAGAAGAACAGCTTCTGAATGATATCGCGGGCGGTTTCTTCGTCAGGTGCCTCCGTGTTACGAAGCTGACGATAAATCTGCTCAACAGCTTCTTTCTCCGAGTTCGAGTTATCCTTCTGCAAGGTGTTGTAAATGATTGCGAAATCCGCAATGTTTACATTCTCCTTGTGCAGGATAACCGATTTGGCACCGGCATCAACGATAGTATCGATATCAGCTTCCTCGATAATCGAGTCACGCTCCAACAACACTTCGTTACGGTCGATAGAAACTACCTCACCGGTGTCCTCGTCCACGAAATCTTCCGTCCAGGTGCGGAGCACCCGAGCGGCCAGCTTACGGCCAACTGCTTTTTTAAGAGTCTTCTTATCAGCTTTCAGCTCTTCGCTCAAGCCAAACAAGTCCAGAATGTCCTTGTCGGTACCGTAGCCGATGGCACGCAGCAACGTCGTTACCGGAAATTTCTTCTTCCGGTCGATGTAGGCGTACATCACGTTGTTTACGTCCGTGGCGAATTCAATCCACGAGCCCTTGAACGGGATGATACGGGCCGAATACAGCTTCGTACCATTGGTGTGCTTGCTCTGGGCGAAGAAAACGCCCGGCGAGCGGTGCAATTGCGATACGATAACGCGCTCAGCACCGTTAATAACGAAAGAGCCCTTTTCCGTCATGTACGGAATGTTGCCCAAGAAAACTTCCTGCTCAATAGTCTGGAAGTCCTCGTTATCCTTGTCGTTGCAAATGAGCTGCAATTTCGCTTTCAGCGGCACTGCGTAAGTCAGGCCGCGGTCGATGCACTCATCCACCGTGTATTTCGGTGGGTCAACGTGGTAATCGATAAAGTTCAGCACGAAGTTTTCGCGCGAGTCCGAAATCGGGAAGTTCTCGGCAAATACCTTGAACAAGCCTTCATTGGTACGGCTCGAGGCGGCCGTTTCGAGCTGGAAGAACTCCTGGAACGACTGCACTTGCACGTCCAAAAAGTCCGGGTACTCGATAACTTTTCTAATCTTGGCGAAATTGATTCGCTCACTGGCCCCAGTCAGGTGTTTGACTTCGGCGGCCTCAGTTGCTTGCGGTGTAGCCAATTGGAAAGTTTTTAAAAATGTACACGTAAGCTAGTATAGTTACGCGAGTTAACTCTTGTATCAACCTAAGTCTGGAAGGTTGCTTTTACACCTGCACCTACGGTAAAAGCCTTCAGACAAACTCAGGCGTGTTGAGCGCAGCAAAGGACCTTACCACGTTGCTTGTCAAATGAGTCCGAAACTCTGGCGACGGTTAACGTGATAAGGTCCTCGTATTTTGCTTCGCTCCATGCGGAATGATAGAAGAAGAAAACTGCTAGCGTAAGACAACCAAAAGCAAAAGCTTTGAGTTGCAAAAGGTAACTTATTCTCCTACAAACAGGAAAAGACCTGGCTAAGTGCCAGGCCTAATCCGATTCGGGAGCAAGCCCGTAGGCGAACCTACTTAACTTCTACTTCAGCACCAGCTTCTTCAAGCTGCTTCTTCAGTGCTTCGGCTTCGTCCTTGGTGATACCTTCTTTCAGGGGCTTGGGAGCACCGTCAACCAGTTCTTTAGCCTCTTTCAGGCCCAGACCGGTTAGGTCTTTCACCAGCTTAACTACTGCCAGCTTCTGGCCACCAGCAGCTTTCAGGATTACGTCGAATGCGGTCTTCTCCTCAGGAGCTTCAGCTACTGCGGCACCACCACCACCACCAGCGGGGGCAGCAGCAGCAGCAGGCTCGATGCCGTACTCATCCTTCAGGATACCAGCAAGTTCGTTTACTTCTTTAACGGTGAGGCTAACAAGCTGCTCAGCGAAGGCTTTCAAATCTGCCATTTCTGTAGATTATTAAAAAAAGGTTGTGTTGAAAATTGAAAGTTGAAAAGGATGAGCAGCGGTTAGCCAGCAGCTTCTTCTTTTTCGGAAAGCGTTTTGAGGAGGCCAGCCAGGATATTGCCGCCGCTCGACAGAGCAGAGATAACATTTTTGGCGGGCGATTGCAGCAAGCCGATAACCTCACCAATGAGTTCGTTCTTGCCTTTGATGGTGCTCAGGGTGTCGAGCTGGTCAGCACCGGTGTAGATGCTAGCAGCTACGTAGGCACCTTTCAGCGCAGGCTTCGGCGTAACGCCACGGCCGTATGCCTGAGACTTATAAAAGTCCTTCAAGAGCTTAGCAGGAGCCGAGCCGCTCTCTTTCGAGAACAATACGCCCGACTGGCCTTTCAGCGCCGTGTCCATCTCAGCCGTGTCGCCACCTAGGGTGTCGAGGGCTTTGCGGATGAACGAGTTTTTGTAGACTTTGAACTCCATGCCACGGTTGTAGCATAGACGACGGAAGTCGTTGATTTTCGCTACCGACATGCCTGAGGCATCGGCAATATAGAATGCGTTGTGCGACTGAAACTTCTCGCTCAACTCATCCACGAGGGCTTGTTTTTCTTCCCGATTCATGGTTGGTTGATGTTAATTAGCTAGCGGAAGAAACCGTGCTGTCAACCGGTACGCCGGGCGACATGGTGCTGCTCAAGGTGATGCTACGGATGTAGGTACCTTTCGACGAAGAAGGCTTCAGGCGGCCGAGCGTCTGGATTACTTCCAGCGCGTTTTCAGCCAGCTTAGACGGGTCGAACGAAACTTTACCTACCGAGCAGTGAATAATACCGGTTTTGTCAACTTTAAAGTCGATTTTACCAGCTTTCACTTCCTGCACAGCCTTGGCTACGTCGGTAGTTACGGTGCCCGACTTCGGGTTCGGCATCAGGCCACGAGGACCGAGTACGCGACCTAGGCGGCCAACCTTCGCCATTACCGACGGCATGGTGATAATCACGTCGATATCGGTCCAGCCTTTCTCGATTTTGGCGATGTAATCGTCCAAACCAACGAAGTCAGCACCAGCAGCAGTTGCTTCGGCTTCCTTGTCGGCGGGCACGAGGGCCAAAACGCGAACGGTTTTGCCAGTGCCGTGGGGCAGCGTGGCTACACCGCGCACCATTTGGTCGGCTTTGCGGGGGTCTACGCCGAGGCGTACGTCGATATCAACCGAAGCGTCGAACTTCGTGAAGGTGATGTCCTTCACTACTTGCGCGGCTTCGAGCAGGCTGCGTACCTGCGTTAGGTCAAACTTGGCAAGGGCTTCCTTGCGCTTTTTGCTGATTGCTGCCATTGTGTATGTCCTCCGGTTAGTTATTCAG
>Ga0265780_10009195_pt1 | contig 11875 bp, 9 predicted proteins | sample P1T30metagenome_FD_192432 | JGI IMG/M metagenome (GOLD analysis project Ga0265780, IMG submission 192432) | Plant litter microbial communities from East Loma Ridge, Irvine, California - P1 T30 | ecosystem: Environmental > Terrestrial > Plant litter > Unclassified | place: USA: California... | reverse complement strand
CACCTTTCCACGCCAGGTCGACTTCTGCCCCTGGTGCGGAACGGCGCAGCGGCCGGCTGCGGCGCCGGCCGCGCCGGTGGCGCCGGTGCGGATCGAGAAGCCGCCGGCGCCCGTCGCGGTGGCGCCTGCACCTGTCACGCCGCCTGCACCGCCGCCGATATCACCGCCACCGATATCACCACCGCCACCGCCACCACCACCGCCGCCGCGCAGCGATCCTCCGCCTCCGCCACCGCCACCGCCACCGCCGCCGAGGCCACCGATACCGTCGGCGCCGGCCCGGCCCGCAGCGGCCGCACGTCCCGCCGCGCCCGAACGCAAGCCGGTGCGCCTGCGCTGGTGGCTGCTGGCCCTCGCCATCCTGTGGCTGGCCTGGATGCTGACCAAGCCGCTCGAGGCGCGTATCGAGCGCCGCATGGCGTCGGCCATCGCGCTGGCCAAGGAGTGCAAGCCACGCCAGGCCCAGGACGAACTGATCGCGCTGCGCAAGACCCGCGCCACGAAAGAGCAGCTGCGCCGGGTGCAGGACGCGCTCAACACCGCTGCTGCCGCCTGCACCCGCGCCGAACGCCGCCGCAGCGACTGGCGCGAGGCCAGCAGCACGGTCGAACGGCTACTGCGCGCGTCACGCCACGACGCTGCCCGCACCCGGCTGGCCACGTTCACGCGGCGCTGGGGCGAGGATGCCGCAACGCGCGCGTTGAAGGAAAGGATCGACGCCGGCCCGCGCGAACGGCCGCTGGCCGACCCCACGCGTAACGAGTAACGAGTAGCGGTAAGTACTGCCAGGCTGTCGACGTCGCGGTATGATGGCCGCGTCAAAATCTGGAGGCACGGAAATGAAAGCAACGATGGCAGGAGCACTGGTGGTGCTGGTCGCATTGGCCGGCTGCAGCCGCGACGACGAGGGCACGGGTCCGGCGGAGCGGCTCGGCAAGGCGCTGGACGACGCCAGCGCCAAGGTCACCGATTCGGTGCAGGACGAGCTGGCCAAGTCGAAACGCGCGGTCGACGACGCGCGCGAGAAAGTCGAGGACGCGACCCGCGAGGCCAGCCGCGGCCTGGAGCGCGCGACCGGCGAAGTGGGCAAGTCGGTCGAACGCGCCGGCGAGAAGATGCAGGACAAGGCCGAAGACTTGAGGCGGGACAAGGACGACTGACACCGCATGCGCGCCAGGAAGTCATTCCGCTAGCGCTTGCTGCCTGGCTGGCAGGCGTTGCTGGAACCGCTGGCCAGGCCGGTCGAGGCCGACCTGCTGCGCCAGGCTCAGGCGCCTGCCACCCGCAGTCGTGGCGTGTCCACCTCGCCCATCACCACCGACAGATCGACCTGGCCGGCGCGCCACGCCTGCTCGAGATTGCGTTCGATGTCGTCGATGCAGGCGCTGTCGGTATTGGCAATGCCGCGCACACCGTAGGCGCGGTTGCGGCCGTGAGACTTGGCCAGGTATAGCGCCATGTCGGCCAGGTTGACCGCGCGTTCCCACGCCAGCGGCTGGCCGCCGACGGCAAGGGGGAAGGGCGTGAAGCCGATCGACACGTTCACGACCAGGCTGGTGCCGCCGTGCGCGACCTCGATCGCGGCGATGCCGCTCAGGATGCGCTGCGCCACTTCGTCCAGGCGCTCGCGCGGGTAGCTCGGTAAATAGGCCAGGAATTCCTCGCCGCCCCAGCGCACGATCATGTCGGTCTCGCGCAGGATCTCGCCCAGGCTGGCCGCGATCGTGGTCAGCACCACGTCGCCGGCTGCGTGGCCATGGCTGTCGTTGATGTGCTTGAAATGGTCGACGTCGAGCAGGAACAGGGCGCCGGTCTGCCCGCCGCTGTCGGGGACCGGCGGCGTTTTCATGAACTCGAGGAAGTGGCGGCGGTTGTACAGGCCGGTCAGCGGATCGCGCACGCTTTGCTGCTTGAGCTCGCGGTTCTTTTCGTGCAGCTGGGCGTTGGCGTGGCGTACCTTGCGGTACAGCAGGCCGACGATCACCGAGGCCAGCGCGAACACCACCGCCAGCAGCCACCAGACGCGCTGCTGCAGGCGCCGGTTGTCGAGTTCGGCCGACTTGACGGTGTTCTCGCTGCGCAGCAGTTCGATCTGGCGCTGCTTCTTGTCGGCTTCGTATTTCTCCTGCAAATCGAGCATGGCCTGCTGGCGGCGCCGCTCGAACAGTTCGTTCGACAGCTTGCGCTCGCGGTGATAGGCCTGCAGCGCGCCCGGCAGATCGCCGGCGCGCTCCAGCGCCACGCCATACTCGACCAGCACGGTCTGCAGCTCGGGCTTGTTGCCCAGTTCCTCGTAGCCGGCCATGCCCAGCTCGATGTGTTTCTTGCCCTCGGCCAGGCGGCCCAGTCCCAGCCAGGCCTGGCCCAGGTTCAGGTGCGCCGTCATTTCGGCGCGGCGGTCGTTGAGCGGCCGGGTGGCCTCGATCGCCTGTTCCGCGTAATGGGCGGCGTTGCGGAAGTCCTGCATCTTGAGATAGCAGTCCGACAGGTTGATCAGGGAATAGGCGACGCGCTTGCTGGCGCCGATCCCGCGTTCCAGCGCCAGCCCTTCCTGCAGCAGGCGCAGCGCGCGCTCATGCTGGCCGGTGTCGATCGCGAGGCCGTACTCGGCGTTCTTGAGCGTGGCCAGGCGGCCAGGGGAGTTGGCCTGTTCGGCGGCGGCGTAGGCTTCTTCGAGCACACCGAAGCCTTTGCCGGGCTCGCGCATCTGGGCGTACAGGCGCGCCAGCGAATTGAGCGCCATGACGATGTGGATCGGATCACCGTGCTGGCGCGCCAGGTTCGCCGCCGCCTGCAGGCGTTCGAGCGCGGTCGGCAGATTGCCTTCCTCGGCGAACGACTCGCCCGACGAGATCGCGGCGCGCACGCGCAGGTCGATGTCGTCGGTGGTGTTGGCGAGTTTTTCGGCTTCCCATACCAGCCGGTGGGCCTCTGCCGGGCGGTGCTGGGCGAACGCCGAGTAACCCTGCAACAGCAGACCCTTGGCCAGTGCGCCGCTGTGATCGTGCTCGCGCCCGAGGGCGATCAGTTCCTTCGACAGCGCGAACGCCGCCGCATGGTGGCCCAGGCCGTGGTGGGCGGTGGCCAGCTGGTTCAGGTAATCGATGCGCTGCGCCAGCGGTGCGCTGTCGCCTTCCTTCGCCAGCGCCTGCAGCATCGGCATGGCGCGCTCGGGAACGAAGCGGTTGACTTCACGGATGTCGGCCAGGCGCTGCGCCAGCGCGGCCCCGCTGTCGGCCTGCACACCCGCCGACACCCCGCACAGCGACATGGCCAGAGCCAGGGCGAAGCGGCGGGTGCGCACGGCGGTGCGGAGCAGGGCGGCGGACATGAGGGTCTCGGCGCGTCGGTGAATCCGACGTAAAAGTGATTTGGATCATTATATGGCTCTTGCAAACCAGAAATTTTACTTTTACGCGAATTGTCACATAAATGACACAGCGTCGCGACGGCCTGCAGCGCAGTGGCAACACACGCCAGTTTCTCCTTGAGAATCAGTCAATTACAGAAAGGAACCAGGTAGGTTCGGGGCGCTGATTTTCTGGTAACTTTGTGTCTCGGGTACCGTGTGTCGCCCCCTTGCAGCGCGTCCTATACTGGCCGTTCGACAGCAATGAAAGACGATCATGCCGGCATCACCATGGGCCCGCTGGGGCGTCGTCCTGGGCTTTTCCCTGGGCGGATTTTTCGACGGTATCCTGCTGCACCAGATCCTGCAATGGCACCATCTGCTGAGCCTGGTGCCCGGCATGGACGACCTGCGCCTGCAGGTGCTGTGGGATGGCGTGTTCCATTTGCTGATGTACGTGGTGGCACTGGCCGGCCTGCTCGGCCTGTGGCGTGCGCAGCGGCGCGGCGCACTGGCGTTGGGACGGCCGCTGGCGGGCGCGCTGCTGGTCGGTTTCGGCGCCTGGCATGCGGTCGACGCGCTGCTGTCGCACTGGCTGCTGGGCATCCACCGGATCCGCATCGACAGCGCCCAGCCGCTGGCGTGGGACCTGGCCTGGCTGGTGCTGTTCGGGATCGCGCCGGCGCTGCTTGGCTGGCGCTGGCTGCGCGGCCGGGCTGGCGGCGGCGGGGCCGGCGCTAGTGGCGGTAGTGGCGGTGTGCCGGGATCGGCGGCGGTCATGCTGGTGCTGGCGGTCGGCACGGCCGGCGCCGGCGCCTGGGCGCTGCTGCCGCCACCCGGCCAGGACCTGACCACGGTGGTGTTCCGCCCCGATGTGCGCCCGAGCGAGGTGTTCGCCGCGCTCGACGCCGTCGATGGCCGCCTGGTGTGGAGCGACGCCCCGATGGGCGTGGTTGTCATGGCGGTGCCGCCCGAACATCGCTGGAACCTGTACCGCCACGGCGCGCTGCTGGTGAGCGGCAGCGGCGCGGCCGGCTGCTTCAACCGCAGCCGGCTCTGATCAGCCGCTACGCCTGATCACGCGACGGGGCGGCTTGTCCGTCGTGGGGTGGACGGCTTGTCCGTCGTGGGGTGGACGGCTTGTCCGTCGTGGGGTGGACGGCTTGTCCGTCCACGCGTCCAGCCAGCGTTGAAACGACCGTGCAGCCTGCATGCACCGATTGAACGCGTGGACGGGAAACCCGTCCACCCTACCCGATAGCGCGTGCAGCGCGCGATTCGACAATGCCCGTTACACCGCGATCTGCTGCAGCAGGTACAGGCGCTGGTACAGGCCGCCCTCGATGCGCATCAGGTCGTCGTGCGCGCCGGCTTCAAGGATGCGGCCATGATTGAGCACGATGATGCGGTCGGCCTGGCGGATGGTCGACAGGCGGTGCGCGATGGCGATGATGGTCACCTTGCCGCGCAGTTCTTCCAGCGCTTCCTGCACGATCTGCTCGGTGGCGCTGTCGATGCGCGACGTCGCTTCGTCCAGCAGCAGGATGCGCGGCTCGCCGGCCAGCGCACGCGCGATCGCCACCAGTTGCTTCTGGCCCGACGACAGGCGCGAACCGCCTTCGCCCAATTGCGTGTCGTAGCCGTCTTCGAGCGCGGCCAGGAAGTCGTGGGCATGCGCCGCGCGCGCCGCGGCCTGTAGCCGTTCGAGCGGCAGGCCGCGGCCCATGTCGATGTTCTCGCGCGCGCTGGCGGCCAGGATGAACGGGTCCTGCGGCACCAGGCCGACCTCGTTGCGGAAGCGCTCGTTGCCGATGGACGCCAGCGGCAGGCCGCCGATCTCGATGCTGCCCTGTTCGACCACGTAGTAGCGCAGCAGCAGCGACAGCAGGGTCGACTTGCCGCTGCCGGTGTGACCGACGATGCCGAAGAAAGCGCCCTGCGGCACGTCGAGCGACAGGTCGTGCAGCACCGGCTGGCCCGGCACGTAGGCGAACTGCAGATTGCGCACCCGCACCGCCGGCGCGTCTGGTGCGAAGCCGGGCGCGCTGTCGACCCGGCCGGCCGCGTGTTCGGGCGCGCCGGCTTCGTCGAGCAGCGTGTTCACGCGCGCCGCCGCCACCACCGCCTGTTGCAGCTGGCTGAACTGCATGGTGATCTGGATCAGCGGCTCGACCACGCGCGCGATGTAGCTGACGAACGCATACAGCACGCCGACTTCGACCGCGCCGACTTCGCGCTGGCCGAAGGCGAAGATCACCAGCGCCAGCAGCGCCACATTGAGCAGGTCGAGCGCGGGGCGCAGCAGGAAGGCGTTTGCCTTCAGTTCGGCCAGGCGCGCGGTGTAGTGGGCGCGGTTGGTGCCCAGGAAGCGCTGCCCGAATCGGCCTTCGGCATTGCTGGCCTGGAGCACGCTCATGCCGCCGATCGATTCGGCCAGCTGGCCGTTGATGTCGCTGCGCAGCGCGCGCGCCTTCGTCACCGCCGGCGCCGACAGGCGCTGGTACAGCCAGACGATGCCCAGCACTGCCGGCACCAGGGCCAGCACGATCAGCATCAGGCGCCAGTCGAGCCAGGCCATCGCGACCAGCGTGCCGACCAGGACGATCGAGCTGTCGAGCATCACGAACAGCACCTGGATGTACAGGTTCTTGACCGCCTCGGTGTCGTTGGTGACGCGGCTGACCAGCTGGCCGGTGATGGCGCGGTCGAAGAACGCCATCGGCAGGCGCAGCACGTGGCCGTACACCCATTCGCGCAGGCGCTGCACCGAGCGCATCGCCATGCCGGACAGGCGGACCAGCTGCAGGTAGCGCACCCAGCTCGAGATCCAGCCGGTCACCACCAGGCCGCCCAGCAGCAGGGCCATGCGGGGCCAGTCCATGTCGCGCGGCAGCAGGTGGTCGTCGATCAGCGCCTTGCCCAGCAGCGGGCCGATGACTTCCAGCGCGGCGGCCAGCACCAGCCAGAAGGTCGCCCACGCCAGTTGCCGTTTGTCGGGTGCGGCGGCGCGGCGCAGCAGGTGCATGGCCTGCTTCGCCTGGGTGCGCAGTTCGCTGCGCTTCGGGGCTGCGCCGGGATCGGTCTTCATGTCAGGCTGCATCGATGCTGGCCTCCAGTTGCTGGTAGCGCCACTGGCTGGCATACCAGCCGTCAAGCAGCAGCAGTTGATCGTGGGTGCCCGATTCGGTGATGCGGCCGTCGCGCAGCACCACGATGTGATCGGCCTTCATGACGCTGGACAAGCGGTGGCTGGCGATGATGGCGGCCCGCTCTGGCCGCGCCGCGCGAAGTTCGTCGAGGTGCTGGAGGATGCTGGTCTCAGTGCCGGTATCGACCGCCGACAGCGCGTCGTCGAGCAGCAGCAGGGCGCTGTCGGCCAGCAGCGAGCGCGCGATCGCGACGCGCTGGCGCTGGCCGCCCGACAGCGTGATGCCTTTTTCGCCGACCGGCGTGTCGTACCCTTGCGGGAAGCGCAGGATGTCATCGTGGATGGCCGCCATCCTGGCCGCCTCGATCACCTCATCGCGCGACGCGCCAGGCCGGGCCAGCGCGATATTCTCGCCGATCGTGGCCGAGAACAGGAACGATTCCTGCGGCACCCAGCTGGTGGCGCTGCGCAGGGCGGCCAGTGTGTAGTCGGCCAGCCGCTGCCCGTTCCACGTGACCTGCCCCTGCTGCGGCGTGGCCTGGCGCAGCAGCACGCGCAGCAGCGTTGTCTTGCCCGATCCGGTGGGGCCGACCAGGCCCAGGGTCTGGCCCGGCGCCAGTCTTACCGACACGTCGCTCAGGGCCGCATGCTGCTGGTCCGCCGTCTGGCCGGGTTTCTGGCTACCGTAGGTAAAGCTCACATGCGCGAGCGCGATGACGCCCTTGCCGACCTGTTTGACCGTGCCGTGGTCTTCGACCGTCAGCGGCGCGTCCAGCAGCGGCTGCAGGCGCGCCAGGCCGGCGCGGCCGCGCTCGATCAGCGACAGCACCCAGCCGGCTGCGAACATCGGCCAGATCAGCTGGCCCAGGTACATCGTGAAGCTGGTCAGCGCGCCGACCGTGAGCTGGTCGTTCCAGACCAGGTAGCCGCCCAGGCCGAGCGTCAGGCCGGTGGCGGCGGTCAGGGTCAGGCCCACCGCGGGTTCGTAGGCGGCTTCCCATTTCTTTGCGACGAGGCTGGCCTGCGCGGCCTGGCCGGCCAGCTCGCCGAACTGCGCGGCGCTGCGTTCTTCCAGGCCGAGCGCGCGCAGCGTGCGCACGCCGGTGAGCGACTCCTGCACATGGTCGTTGAGCGCCGAGAAGCGCTTGAGGGCGTCGCCCTCGGCGGTGTGGATGTGCGACGAGATGTACCAGAACGCGAGCCCCATCAGCGGGAACGGCAGCAGCGCCACCAGCGCCAGGCGCCAGTCGACGCCCAGCATCATGATCCCCAGTACCATCACCAGTGTGAGGGTGCCGTCGAAGGCGGCCAGCATCGCTTCGCCGGCCGCCATCTCGATGGCGTCGATGTCGTTGGTGCCGAGCGCCATCAGGTCGCCGGTGCGCTGGCGCTGGTAGAAGCCGGGACCCTGGGCGGCCAGGCGCGCGTACAGGCGGGTGCGCAGCTCGACGCCCAGGTTGTAGGCGGCCGAATACAGGCGGATGCGCCAGCCGACGCGCAGCACGTAGATGGCCACGCCGAAGGCGAGCAGTTCGGCGATCCCGACCAGCATGTCGTGCTGGGTCAGGCGGTTGGCGGCGAGGGCGTCGATCAGTTGCCCGACCTTGCGCGGGATGAGGACCGTGCAGACGGCCACACCGACCAGCATCACGGCCGACGAGGCATAGGCCTGCCAATGACGGCGTACGAAGCCGCCGATCAGCCTTGTCAGACTCATTCGAATTCCTTGGAAATGCGCCCGAAAAAAAAGCGGGCTGCAGCCCGCTAGTGTAGTCGTTTTGCCATTTCGGCGCAGCCGCGCAGCTCCAGGAAAAGCGCGGCCTACTTCTTGCGCTTCGACGGTGCGCCGCTGCTCGGGGCGCTCGAGGACGACTTCCTGTCGTCCACCGGCGCCGCCATCGGCGCGGCCGCGGCGGCTTTCGGGGCGCCCTTGGCGATGGTGTCGGCAATCGGGCTGGTGCTCAGGCCCGGCGTGGCGACCGGCGCCGCCTGCTCGACCGCCGCCGCGGCGGCCTCGAACGATGCGGTGCTTTGCACCACCGCCGGTTCGTCCTTGAGCGCCTGCTCCTGGACCAGGGCGGTCAGCGGATCGGCCGGCGCGGATGCGGGCACCGGAGCGGGAGCGGGAGCAGGCGTGGGCGCGGGCGCCGTTACAGGCGCCGGCGCAGCGTCGAAGGCCTTGCCCACCGCGTCGGTGGCGCTGTCGGCCGCTTCCTGGAACGACGCGGCCGCCGCCTGCGCGGTGTCCTGGATCGCTTCCTGCACCACGGCGGCGCCGCGTTCGAAGGCCGGCGCCAGCGCGTCCGGCGCGGGCAGGGCAGCCGGCGCCGCGGCGGCCAGGGCGCGCGCCGCCTGCGGCTGGGCGCTGGTGGCAATGCTGAGCAGTTCGCGGCTGTAGGCGAACAGGCTGCGCATCTGTTCTTCGGCCTGGGTGCGCAGCCCCGCCAGCGCGCCTGGATCGGTCGCGCCGAGCAGCTGGCGCATGGTGCGTGTGGTGCGCTCGGCCGATTCGCGCGAGGTGGCCAGGTTCAGGCTGGCGATGCGGCTGGCGTTGTCGATCGCCTGGGTGGCGAAAGTACGGAACAGGTGAAACTGCGCGTCCAGCTGCTGCGTACGTGCTGCGGACAATTGTTCTGGCAGTGAAGTCATGGGATTCCTTGTCGTCAAATATGGCGCGCTGCAATATCCCGAGTGTACCCACGAACGCCGGACGTGGCAACGCGCGGGCATGCTTTATTTTTAACGGATAATATTGCGATGCAGCATCATTTTTTTTCCGTTTTTGTGGTGGCCGATGCCGCTACAATTGACCCTCGACCCTGGGAGACGCCGATGGACCTCGTGATTCGCAACGCCACGCTGCCGGACGGCCGCAGCAACATCGACATCGGCATCGCCGCCGGCCGCATCGCCGCCGTCGAGGCGCGCCTGGCCGCGCGCGGCGCGCGCGAAATCGACGCCGCCGGCGACCTGGTCACGCCGCCGTTCGTGGACGCCCACTTCCACATGGACGCCACCCTCAGCTACGGCCTGCCGCGGGTCAACCGCAGCGGCACCCTGCTGGAAGGGATCGCCCTGTGGGGCGAGCTGAAACCGGAACTCACCCAGGACGCGCTGATCGAACGCGCCATGCGCTATTGCGACTGGGCGGTGGCGCGCGGCCTGCTGGCGATCCGCACCCACGTCGACGTCTGCGACGACCGTCTGCTGGCGGTGGAGGCGCTGCTGGAGGTCAAGCGCCGCGTGGCGCCGTACCTCGATGTGCAACTGGTGGCGTTTCCCCAGGATGGCCTGCTGCGCAGTCGCGGCGCCTTCGACAACCTCAAGCGCGCGATCGCCATGGGCGTGGACGTGGTGGGCGGCATCCCGCATTTCGAGCGCACCATGGCGCACGGCGCCGAGTCGGTGCGCCTGCTGTGCGAGTTCGCGGCGCAGCAGGGCCTGCGCGTGGACATGCACTGCGACGAGAGCGACGACCCGCTGTCGCGGCATATCGAGACCCTCGCCAGCGAAACGCTGCGCCTCGCGCTGCAGGGACGGGTGGCGGGGTCGCACCTGACCTCGATGCACTCGATGGACAATTATTACGCCAGCAAGCTGATTCCCCTGATTGCCGAAAGCGGGGTGGCGGCCATCGCCAACCCCCTGATCAACATCACGCTGCAGGGCCGCCACGATACCTATCCCAAGCGGCGCGGCATGACCCGCGTGCCCGAGCTGATGGCGGCCGGTGTCGACGTCGCCTTCGGCCACGACTGCGTGCTCGACCCGTGGTACGGCATGGGCTCGGGCGACATGCTCGAGGTGGCGCACATGGGCCTGCATGTGGCGCAGATGACCGGGCTGGAGGCGATGCAGGCCTGCTTCGCTGCGGTCACCACGACACCGGCGCGCATCCTCGGCCTGGACGGTTACGGCCTGGAAACGGGCTGCCATGCCGACCTGGTGATCCTGGACGCCGGCTCCAGCGTGGAGGCGATCCGCCTGCGCGCCGCGCGCCGGCTGGTGCTGCGGCGCGGCCGGGTGCTGGCCGAAGCGCCGTCCTGCCGCGCCCGCTTGCACCTGGACGGGCGCCCGGATACTGTCGACTTCCGCCTACAAGGGCGCGGCGCAAACATGACGTGAATACAGCGCCGCTTTGGTGCACAATACAAGACTTTATTTCGACGGACCCCCGTTCAGCCTACCGTGATCGAACTCGATATCAGAGCCGCGCAGGAAGCCGACTTCGACGCCATGTGGAGCATCTTCTGCGCGCACGTCGAGGGCGGCGAAACCTACGTCTTCACGCCGGCCACCTCGCGCGAAGCCGGCCACGCCTACTGGCTGGGCCCGGGCGTGCGCAGCTTCGTCGCCACCGGCGCCGGCGGGCGCGTGCTGGGCATGTACCGCATGGTGCCCAACCAGGTCGGCCGCGGCCACCACGTCGCCAACGCCTCCTATATGGTCAGCCCCACCGCGCAGAGCGCCGGCGTGGGCCGCCAGCTTGGCGAGCACAGCTTGAACGAAGCGCGCCGCCACGGCTTCCTGGCGATGCAGTTCAACCATGTGGTCAGCACCAATACCGCCGCCATACGGCTGTGGAAGAAGCTGGGCTTTTCCATCGTCGGCACGCTGCCGAAGGCGTTTCGCCACCGGCGCCTGGGCTATGTCGACGCCTACGTGATGTACCAGCTCCTGAGCGACCCGGATCACTGGCCCACCACGGACGAGTGACGCGCGCGCGTCCCGCCTGGCTGCATCGCACAACGGTTGAGTAGCGCACCATCGGCCCGTAATGACGGTGATACGATGGCGCATCCCGATCAACCGCCGGTTCTACCAGACGACTACCCGATGCCCACCACCGAGCTGCAACCCGATGCCGAGTTCTTCATCGTCCTGAATGCGGGATCCGGACATTCCGAGACCGAAGAACGCATCTCGACCATCCGCGACGTGATGGACGGCGCCGGCCGCACCTGTCACCTGGAAGTGGTCGAGGAACCGGAGCGGCTCGAACAGATCGCGCGCGACATGGCAGCCAGGGCGCTGGCCGGCAATGGCGTGCTGGTCGCGGCCGGTGGCGACGGCACCATCAATACGGTGGCCCACCAGGCGGTGCTGGCCGGCTGCCTGTTCGGCGTGCTGCCGCAGGGGACCTTCAATTATTTCGGCCGCACCCACGGCATTCCGGAAGACCTGGCCGACGCCGTGCACGCGCTGCTGCGCGCCGACGTGCAACCGGTGCAGGTTGGCTTGCTCAACAATAAGGTCTTCCTGGTCAATGCCAGTGTGGGCTTGTATCCGGCGCTGCTCGAAGAGCGCGAGCACGACAAGCGTGAATATGGCCGCAGCCGCTTCGTTGCTTTCCTGTCGGCCATCAAGATAGCGCTGCG
>Ga0265780_10009194_pt1 | contig 11876 bp, 14 predicted proteins | sample P1T30metagenome_FD_192432 | JGI IMG/M metagenome (GOLD analysis project Ga0265780, IMG submission 192432) | Plant litter microbial communities from East Loma Ridge, Irvine, California - P1 T30 | ecosystem: Environmental > Terrestrial > Plant litter > Unclassified | place: USA: California... | reverse complement strand
TGCCTTGTGTTTTAACATCGTAAATAGGAAACCATCCCGCATTGCTTACATTATATTTTGTTATTAAAGTTAGCGTAGCAGCAACCGGTGCATCTAGCTTTACCAGTATTTCTCCCCGCTGCTCGTGGCTATCAATTTTAAGTTTACTTAGGTTGGTAGTTACATCATTTATCTGATTATTCAGTTTTGTAATAGCCACGTTATTATCGTAAATTTCTGTTTGAAGTGCTGCAACGCGTTCGCGATAATATTTGCTTAGTGTAGTAATTTGAGCCAACGTTAGGCTTTGCTGATCGCTATTTAATTTTTTGTTGGTGTCCAGCAACGCTTCTTCTTTTTGAAGTCCTTTTATAACATTCTGTAATACGTTTAGCTTGCGAAGTTTTTCAGCGAGATTATCTTCGAGTGCAGTTATTTTTTGAGAATCAACTTGTTTATCAATTGAATTTACTGAAAAATTTATCGAAAGGATAGAGACATCTTTAAGCCCGCTAACCTGAATGCTATTTTGGTCAATTAGAGGTGAGAGTCCGGTAAGATATACTTCTGTCACTCCTTTCGGGATTGTTATTAAGGACTCGGCTGTTACCTGAGCACCACTTAAGTATACCGTAACTTCTTTAATGGTGGTTTTAGGTTTAATCTCGCCTGCAAATAACAGGGTAGGGAACAACAAAAAGATAAATAGATTTTTAATTGACATTGATGGTTGCTTTAATTATTGGTTGTAACCAAATATACCAAACTTTATTTAACAACAACATTAACGCATAAAAAAGCCGAACATCACTGTTCGGCCTCAAAACGCACTAAAAAAATAGCGCAGTGTATTGTAATTAACGTTTATTTTTTAACCCTTATCGGAATAAGCTTCTTTTGGTTTTCAACAGCCTGGAAAGAGCGCAATGCTACAACCGCGGCAAACGCAATATAGAGTGCAGCAAACATAACGTGTATAGCAGGAATATCAAACGCAAGCGTCATTGTAAGGTGCAGTAAAGAAATTACAATCAATCCAACTGTTCTGATTGTAAAGAAGGGATTTAACTTTTTCATTTCCTGTTTTTAGGATTAATTATTATAAAAATACGCATTAATTAAACCACTGGTTGTTAAATACAACTGCTAATTTCAAATTAAAGCGAACATTTAACTTATAACAAATTTTATGCCTGATATTTATAATGCTTAAACATTTATAAAATTAGATTGGGTTATTGCCAGGAAGCTTTTCAAACTGCTGAGCGTTAATAATTGCAGCACTACTCGCAGTATTATTAAAGTATATAAATACATCTTTTAAATTAGGTAGTGACACTATATCCTCATATAAAGATTGCAATTCGGCTTCGCTGTATTCTGAATAAAACAATCTTGGATTACCATGCAGCCTAACATAACTGGTAGGGGTGGTGGTAATAACATTGGTAGGCAACTTTGGATAGTTAACACTACAAAAAGTTATATTGTTTTTTGAAAATGCATCAAACACATCCTGTTGCCACCAGCTTTCATTTCTAAATTCTACTATGTTTTTAAATTCCGGATTTAATGATGAGGTAATTAAGTGCAGCCTTTCTTCCGAATAACTAAAACTTGGAGGAAGCTGAAATAATATACAACCCAGTTTTTCGGCGAGGCCATCTTTACAGACAGAATAGAGTTGTGCAATATCTTCAGCGCAAGCCTCAAACTTTTTAATATGGGTAATTTGCTTAGGTGCTTTCACAGCATATGTAAAATCGTTAGGTGCTTTATTATACCAGTTTTGCATTACCCGCAACGTAGGGAATTTATAAAACGTAGCATTAATTTCGAATGTTTTAAAATGCTTGCTGTAATAACTAAACCATTCTTTAGACGGCATATCTTCAGGATAAAACACGCCTTTCCAGAGCTTACTGTAAAAGCTGGAACAGCCTATATGTAGATTGGGCATCATGAGTACAGCTCCTGACAGTTAGTGCAAAAAAAGCTGCGGCGCTTTTTAACCCCGGTATATTCTTTATGAAAAGGCAGGTCGCAGCGTTTACATATTTTTTTAGTATGCGCCAGCCAGTTTTTTTTAAGCTCGTCTTTTTTCTTCCAGCGTAAAAAGTCGAAACTATAATTTCGGGCTTCTGTAATTAGCTCGTCAATTTTAACGTCAGGAATTTTACCAACTAATGCTTCCGGATGGATGCGCACTCTATATAAAACCTCGTTTTTAATAATGTTGCCTACGCCACTAAATATATTCTGCTCCAGCAAAGCATCGCAAGCCATTTTATTAGGTACATCGGCAAGCTTGGCTTTAGCTTTGGCGGCGTCCCAATTGTCGTTCATTACATCTTCGGTAAAGTCGTAATGGTCGTTTACATCGCCTTCCAACACCTTAACCGCTGCGGTATAAAAATTGAGCTCACCACTATTGAATGTAAGCCCAAGACGCAGCAGCGAATCTTTACGCTCGTTTATCCTATAAGTGCCAAATAGCAAAAAGTGAATGCGGATTGTAAATCCGTCAAAGCAAAGCAGCAGGTGTTTGCCCCAGGTTTTAATATCGTTTAGCTTTTTATGCTGCAGCCTGTCCATATCAATTTTAGCGTTGCCTTCGGCGGTAATAACGGTGTGGCCTGTAAAAATATCTGCAGCTTCTTTAGCAATTATAATGCTTGGTCCTTCGGGCATGGTAATAGCGTTTGTTACTTAAAGGTACTATGTTGTAACATTATATTTTTAGTCTTTACAGAAGATTTAACAGGAAGCAATCATAAATCCGAAAGGCGTAAAGTCATCAAGTAGAAAGTATAAGCCTGTCAATTTTAGCGGAGTTCAACGAAGTCGAAATCTCATATTTAATAGAGATCCTTCCTTCGTCAGGATAACAAAGATGGATAGGTTAGGCTGTAAACAAAAAATCCTTCCCGTTGCCGGAAAGGATTTCTGTATAAAAGTATAAGTTGGTAAAATTACCTTCTTCTTCTTTCTTTAATCTTAGCTTTTTTACCAGTAAGATCACGGAAGTAGAATATACGTGCTCTTCTAACTTTACCTCTTTGGTTAAGTTCAACTTTTTGTAAAGCAGGCATGTTTAATGGGAAGATACGCTCTACACCTACAGCACCAGACATTTTACGAATTGTAAAAGTTTGAGTGATACCAGCGCCTCTCTTTTGGATTACAACACCTTTAAAGAACTGAGTTCTTGTTTTTTCACCCTCTTTAATTTCGTAATAAACAGTGATGGTGTCTCCTGCTCCAAATACAGGAAAATCTTTTTTTGTAACAAACTCGTCTTGTACGAATTTAATTAAATCAGACATGATTTTTATCTTTAATTGTTTAGATCAGAGCAACATATACACGATTATCGCCAGAGGTTGGTCCGAATGAGGGTGCAAATATAAATATTATTTTTGAGGTACAAATAAAAACTTGTGTTATTACGCTGATTTTTAATTGGTAGTTGGTGTTGTAGTGATTTTTTGGACCCGGGTTCGATTCCAGACAGCACTACAATCACTTCCGCTGCAAAAAAATAGAATCGTAAACCTTGACATTGTCGCTAAAACTGCCACGGGCAAAATCTTCTATTTCTTTGGTTTTATAAACTGGATGGCTAACACTAAACCAAAAGTACTTAGGGTCGCGGCTGCTGTCAAACGCTATCATTTGATAGGTGGTCCTTTTTTGCAATGTAAACATTCCTTTAGCATTAGTCGAATTACGTTCGATACGGTTAGAACTAATGTGCGCGTTGAATATGGGTAGCTTAGTAATGCTATCATACACAAAACCTTTTGTTTGCGGACTTTCGACTACACGCGTGCAACCGATACATAGCAATATAATGATAAGAGGCAGGATGTTTTTCATAAGTACATCTAAATAAAAATCTATTTAAATGTACGCTTTTTATTGTAAAAGTGTAATACTAAAAACCCCGATACACCCGCAACTACAGATGCCATTAAAATTGCAAACTTCGCTTCGTTTTGATAATGCACATCATTAAACGAAAGCAACGCGATAAATATCGACATGGTAAAACCTATCCCTCCCAATAAACCCAGGCCTATTACGTGTGTCCATGTAGTATGTTCGGGCAAAGTCGCTATTTTTAATTTTACAGATAGCCACGATAGTGCTACTATGCCTATTGGCTTGCCTAAAACTAATCCTAATAGTATGCCTAATCCCATGGTGCCGGTTAAGCCCTGGAGCATTCCACCTTCAAAAGTAATGTTAGTGTTGGCAATGGCAAAAATGGGCATGATGATAAAGTTTACCGGGCGGGTAAGCATGTGCTCCAGTTTTTCGAGCGGCGATTCAATTTCACTTTCATTGGTAGGTAATGTTAGCGCAGTAAGAACTCCTGCAATAGTAGCGTGGATGCCGGAATGATGTATAAAGTACCACATTACCATACCTGGAATAATATAAAAGGCTAAATTTTTAAAACCAAAGCGGTTAAAAGTAATTTGCAATGCAAATAGAGCAGCGGCATATCCTAAATATTCAAAGTGTATATCTGATGAGTAAAAGATCGCGATAACCAGTATGGCCATTAAATCATCTACAATGGCAAGGGCCGCTAAAAATATTTTCAGTCCGCTTGGTACCCTATTGCCAAGTAAGGACAGAATTCCCAGTGCGAAAGCGATATCTGTTGCCATAGGTATTCCCCAGCCATGTAATGTATTGGGGTTAGAGTTATTGAAACCCGAATAAATTAATGCAGGAATAATTACACCACCTATAGCCGCCAGCACAGGCAAAGCCGCCTGTTTAAGAGATGATAACTCGCCCTCTACAACCTCTCGCTTTATCTCAAGACCCACCAATAAAAAGAAAATCGCCATAAGCCCATCGTTTATCCATAGAAGGATAGGGTAGCGCAAGGTTATGTTACTAAGATTGAAGCCAACTTCCAAATTAAGAAATTCTGAAAAATTATCTGCCCAGCCCGTATTTGCAATTGTTAAAGAAATAACTACGCAAAGCAATAATAAAATACCACCTGCTGACGATGATTTAAAAAAATGCGAGAATATTTTTAGGTTGATGAGTTTTGCCATACAACAAAAATACCTTTACTGTATAAATTAGGCAAGTTAAATTACTTTTAATGCGGGTAAAGTCCCGTAGTTGCCCTGTCTATAACCATCTTTAGGCAGGATTTGTAGATGAATTCCATAAAGCAATAACAATCACATAAAATAATACTATAGCAACTACAACCACCAAAACAGATGTTATTATTTTATACAGCAACGTTTTCTGTCTAAAGTGTATAAATATAAAAGTAACTATTACAGCAAGAAATAGTAAGAATGTAAATACCATAGTAAATGATTATTACTACCAAATGTACATATTTATCACACCACTTTTAAACATAAAAAAACGCCCTCATTACTGAGAGCGTTTAATTCTGATTTGAAAAACTAATTTTTATCGATGGCACCAAGTACACGCATCATAAAACTATTTAGCGCTTCCTTTTTTTCCATGCCGCCTTTTATCATTTTGTTTACCTCGAGCGCGCCATACATGTTGCTGATTAACTCTCCCACAACATCAAGTTCCTCATCTTTTAAAGATGGTACTTCGGTAAGTGCCTCAAGCACCTCCAGGGCTTCAATTACATAGTCCTGGTCGTTATCCTCAATAAATTGAGTTAAGTGCTTAATTACTGGTAACTTCATTTACAAGGTCTGTTAAAACTTCAACTTTATTTGTTTGTACCTGGTTAACAAGTACGCCATTTCTAAAAGTGGCAAAGGTAGGCAGGTTGTCAACTTTTGCCAGTTTGCGCGATTCCGGAAAATTTTCGGCATCGGCTAAAACAAAAGTAACCCCATCATTTTCGCTTGCCATTTTTTTAAATTTAGGCTTCATTATGCGGCAGTTGCCACACCATCCTGCTGAGTATTGTACTACAACAACCGGCGCTCCTGCAACGATTTCTGCCAAATTATCTTTTTCTAATTCCTGTAACATGATGGTTTAATTTTAAATTAATTAGTTAGAAGCAAGGTATGATGCAACACCATCTCGGTCAGCTGTCATAGCTTCTTTTCCTTCTTCCCAGTTTGCTGGGCAAACTTCACCTTTAACCTGTACGTGCGTATAAGCATCTACTAAACGCAGGTACTCGTTTACGTTACGGCCAAGAGGCATATCGTTTACACTTTCGTGGAAAATTTTTCCTGTCTCGTCTACAAGATAAGTAGCACGGTACGTAACGTTGCTGCCTTCAAGAATTACTGAGTCAGTCTCGTCATTATAACCGGATGTCTCGATATCAAGGATACCTAAAATGTTAGATAAATTTCTTGTAGTATCTGCAAGTATAGGGTACGTAACACCTTCAATACCACCTTTATCTTTAGGAGTATTTAACCATGCGAAGTGCACTTCCTGAGTATCGCATGATGCTCCAATTACCATTGTGTTTCTTTTTTCGAATTCGCCTAATGCAGCCTGAAAAGCGTGAAGCTCTGTAGGGCAAACAAAAGTAAAATCTTTAGGATACCAGAATAACAATACTTTTTTATTGTTATTTACTGCTTCTTCAAAAATGTTAATCTTAAGGTTATCTCCCATTTCCGACATTGCATCAATCGCAATGTTTGGGAACTTTTTACCAACTAATGACATATATTTGTTTTTAAGGGTTTCTATTATTTTACATTACAAAAGTAAGGCTGTTTACCTAATATTTAAAATGACATTAATCATATTTCTCTATTTAAAGATAGAAATTTCCTATTTACATAAATTAAGTAAATTTTGTGAAATCGCCAAAATTTCATACCTTTTTTGTTTTTCTTATTATATTTGCTAGCTACGCAACAATTACCCTATGGCCTTTAAAGATCTTTTCAGGAAAAAAAATGTTCAAGATATATTAAACCAGGTTGAGCAAAACGCCCACGGGCACGACTCGTTAGGCAGGCACTTGGGCGTTAAAGATTTAGCTGCTTTTGGTATCGCTGCGATTATTGGTGCCGGAATATTTAGCACCATAGGTAAAGCGAGTGCCGATGGTGGCCCTGCAGTTATTTTCCTGTTTCTGTTTACTGCCATCGCCTGTGGGTTTGCCGCGTTTGCTTATGCCGAATTTGCCAGTATGGTGCCGGTATCCGGCAGCGCGTACACCTATAGTTACGTAGCTTTTGGCGAATTGGTTGCATGGATTATTGGGTGGGCGCTTATTATGGAATACGCAATTGGTAACATAACTGTCGCCATATCATGGAGTGATTACTTTACAGGCCTCCTCGATAGCGGGGGTATACACTTGCCGCAATGGGTACAAATGGATTACCTAACCGCCTCTAACGGCTTTACCGAGGCGAATGCTTTAATGCAGGGTGGTAAAGCATTCGAAAATTTAGATGCCGGGTTACAGGTTGCTTATACCGCATGGACTAACGCGCCTACAATAGGAGCATTTCATTTTGTAGCCGATTTACCGGCATTGCTCATAATAATTATCATTACTGCTTTGGTTTACAGGGGTATGAAGGAGTCTCGTAACGCCAGTAACCTTATGGTGGTGGTTAAGTTGTGCATTATACTTTTAGTTATAGCCGTAGGTGCTTTTTATGTAGATACTGCTAATTGGGACCCTTTTGCGCCCAATGGAGCAGCGGGGGTTTTAAAAGGAGTATCTGCTGTATTTTTTGCATACATAGGTTTTGATGCAATATCTACCACAGCCGAAGAATGTAAAAACCCACAGCGGGATTTACCACGTGGTATGATGTGGGCTATAATTATATGTACTGTTTTATACGTTATTATTGCTTTGGTATTAACCGGGATGGTAAGTTATAGCGAGCTTAATGTAGGTGACCCATTAGCTTTTGTATTCACGAAACTTAACCTTAAATGGATGAGCGGTATTATAGCCGTGAGTGCGGTTGTGGCTATGGCGAGTGTGTTGTTGGTTTTCCAGATGGGGCAGCCGCGTATCTGGATGAGCATGAGCCGCGACGGACTGTTGCCTAAACGTTTCAGCAAGGTGCACCCTAAGTTTAAAACGCCATCGTATGCAACTATAGTTACCGGTTTTGTGGTAGCAATACCTGCATTATTTTTAAATCTTACTATGGTAACAGATCTTTGTAGTATAGGTACGCTGTTCGCTTTTGTACTGGTTTGTGCCGGTGTATTGGTATTACAAAACAAGCCCGATATTCCGAGAGGGAAATTTAAAACGCCTTATGTAAATGCCAAGTATATAATGCCGGTAGCGATTATAATAGGCCTTATACTATCGTACACTTATAATAAAGATGAGGTTATAAAATTTGTTACTAATGAGAGAGTTGTAAATAACCCTGCTACTATTGTAACATCGTTAAGCAAACAACAAACTACCGACGTTTACAACTCGCTTTTAGCACGAGATGTCGCTACCGGAAGTCAGGACTTAGAGCATATTTTAAGTAGTTACGAAAGCGAACCTGCGCACTATGAGCGCTTAGTTTCTGAATTGCCTATTGATGACAGCCTTATATACGAAAGCGGATTTAGCCTGTTTAAGCATAAGATACCCATGTATATTTTCCTGATATCGTTAGTAGCACTTGCAGTATGGACTTACCGACAGAACCTATCGCTTATACCATTACTCGGACTTATTTGTTGCCTTTACATGATGGCGCAGTTAAGCGTATGGAACTGGATTTACTTTTTTGTATGGCTGCTTATTGGCCTTATCATTTACTTTGGCTTTAGCCGAAAAAACAGCAAACTGAATTTAAGGGGACTGTAAAATATTATGTTGTAGTTGTAGGGCGACGCCCCACGCTAATTTATTTGACCCTTACAGGGTCAGTTATTGCTATACCAACCATTAAATATCATTTATAAATCGTGCCAAAATCATTAGCTTATAATTATATTCATTTGGTATTTAGTACTAAATATCGTGAACATACGATTATATCTGATATCGAAATAGCCTTTATAAATATGTTTCAGGGATTTGCAAAAATCTGGATAGCCCTGCATTGCAAATAGGTGGAATGCCTGATCATATACATATATTGTTTTCGCTTTCGAAGAAAGTTGCTTTAGTAAAGGTTGTTGAAGAGATTAAGAAAAATTCTTCAAGATGGATTAAAGAGCAAGACTCTCGTTATACTGATTTTTACTGGCAGAATGGTTATGGAGCATTCTCTGTTAGTCCGCGACATATTGATATCGTCACAAATTACATCATCAATCAGAAAGAACATCATCGTGAGAAAACATTTAAAAGCGAATATATAGGATTTTTAAATAAATATGATATTAATTACGATGAACGATATGTCTGGGATTAATTGTGTGACCCTGTAAGGGTCATATAACCTAGCGTGGGGCAACGCCCTACGGTAAATCACGATAACACACAAAAATATTTCCTACAAAAACTTACCTGCTAGTAACCAATTTTTAAGGTTGTCCATCCATTTATCTCTAGTAGTAGGGTTGTGCATCCCGAAGCCATGCCCGCCATGCGGATAAATAAGCATTTCGCTATACACTTTGTTCTTAAGCAATGCCTCGTAATACACAATACTGTTTTGCACAGGTACCACATCATCATCAGATGCGTGTACTATAAAAGTAGGCGGAGTGGTAGGGTTTACATGTAACTCGTTGCTGTATAGGTCGATGCTTTTTTGTGATGCGTTTTTACCAATCAGGTTTTCGCGGCTGCCCATATGGGTAAGTGCATCAGTAAAACTAATAACAGGATAAATTAATATCGAAAAATCCGGACGGAGCGATGTCTTCTTCGGATTGTCAATAACGGGCGTATCAAAATGCGTAGAGGCAGTAGCCGCTAGATGACCACCTGCCGAAAATCCCATAATGCCCACTTTTGCCACATCGATATTCCACTTACTGGCATTTTCCCTAACCATTTGCAGGGCACATTGTGCATCCTGCAATGGGCCTATCGATTTATCCGTCATTATACTGTCACTTGGCAAGCGGTATTTTAAAACGAAGGCTGCAACCCCTAATTTGTTAAGCGCTTCGGCTACTTCTTTCCCTTCATGGCCGGCAGCTAACATTCCGTAACCACCACCCGGGCAAATGATAACAGCACTTTTTTGCGGGTTTGCTTTTGCCGGTTTATAATAAGTAAGCGTAGGGACAGATACGTTATTAATAAAATTTTGTTCGGTATTAAAAACCGTTTCCTTATTGGCCGACGGCTTACTATTAGGTACGGTTTTGTATAAAGGTAGCACTTCCTGGGCGTTGGTATTAATCACAATTAGCAGTGCTAAGGTTGTTACAATCTTTATCATTGGTTTGTACGGAGTTAACCTTAGTCTTCTATTATTTTTTTGCGGTGCAGTTCGCCCCAATCTTTCAACTCGGTTATTAATTTACCAAGCGTGTGGCTGTGCGCGGTTCTCGCGTATTCTACCGTTGGCGGAAAAGTATCACGCACCGTGCGGGTAATCAGTTTATTTATCTCTAAGTCTTTTAGCTCTTTACTCAGCATCTTATCTGTTATGCCACCCACTTCTTTAGATATCTCCATAAAACGTTTGGATCCACTCATTAACGATATTAATATCGGCAGCTTCCATTTGCCACTAAGCACCTCAAGGGCATCTTTAACGGGCATTATTACAGCCTTGTTACATTTAATTCTTGCGGTTTCTAAATCGCATATATCTATCGTTTCGGTAATCATAGTAATTCAATTTTCAGCACTATCCTGTAGGGTATCGCTATCTCGCGGGGCAGTACTATATTTTGGGTAGCAAATATACTTAAGTTTGTAATGCTAATAAAGCAATTATCTATTTATTTTAGTAGCTACATTTGTAGATGTGATAAGGAATGATTTCTTTTTTTTACATCTTTTTCAATTTGGCATATAACTTATGTTTTGGACCTTCCAGTAATTGTGAAGTATATATGCCGGTAGATCCTGAAAAGAAATAAGCTATAAAGCACGCGAGGCCGATGTACAGCCCGCATTGCCAGCCAAAAAGTTCCATACCCATTATGGTACAGGCAATAGGCGTATTAGTGGCGCCCGAGAATACTGCTACAAAACCCATGCCTGCAAGCAGCGCCATGGGCAGCGGAATGAATAAACAAAGTAAATTGCCTAGCGTGGCACCCACAAAAAATAGAGGTGTGACTTCACCACCCTTAAAACCAGCCCCTAAAGTAAAAGTGGTAAGCAATAATTTTAGGGCAAAAGCATACTGGGGCTGTTCGATGGTAAATGAATCGACTATGGTTGGTATACCCAATCCTATATATTTTGTAGTGCCTAATGCCCAAACTAGGAGCGCAATTATAACGCCTCCTATAACCGGACGTAGGGGTGGATAACTAACAGTATTTTTAAAAACGCCGGTAAAAAAGTGTACCGATTTTGAAAATAGCCATGCCGCCAAACCAAATAATATTCCGCAAAAAATAGTGTAAAAAAAGCTGTCGATTTTCATAGCAGGAATTACCGGAATAGCGTACTGTGTATGTGCAACGTTCCAAAAATGGCATGTATAGTGGGCAATATATGCAACCAATAAACTCGGTATGATAGCGGCGTAACGGGTTCGGCCTAAAAACACCATGACTTCTAAAGCAAAAACAGCTCCGGCTAACGGGGTACCAAATACCGAAGCAAACCCTGCACTAATTCCCATTACAATAATTATTTTACGTTCGCTGTTAGTAAGTTTAAAAAGCGAAGTAAATTGATCAGCAATAGCCCCGCCCATTTGAACAGCAGTGCCTTCTCGCCCTGCGGAGCCACCAAATAAATGCGTAACCAGTGTACCAAATAATACCAGTGGAGCCATTTTAAGCGGAATGACCTGTTTAGGCTTATGAAATTCTTCCAGTAATAAGTT
>Ga0265780_10009193_pt1 | contig 11876 bp, 11 predicted proteins | sample P1T30metagenome_FD_192432 | JGI IMG/M metagenome (GOLD analysis project Ga0265780, IMG submission 192432) | Plant litter microbial communities from East Loma Ridge, Irvine, California - P1 T30 | ecosystem: Environmental > Terrestrial > Plant litter > Unclassified | place: USA: California... | reverse complement strand
GCGCCTCCCTTCGTCTATACAACTTGCCTTCCATGAACATCCATACGATCCTAACGTACCACACAGGAACAACAACCCACAGTAACTACACTGCTCTACTACTCCAACAACGTCAAAGACTCCGTTTCGAACATATCGAAACAAAGACCACAGTAGACACCTTCCACCAACGCAACACAACAATCACGGCCGCTCAACCCTATGTCGTTCTACGGTTTTGTTCATGGCGCCGACCGCCATGACACAGGCTGCACTCTTCATCAGTCACCTCAACCACGCAACATTTCCCGTCACATTCGCAATCACAGCGAAGGCTCCCAATACCGACCCACGCACCATGCCAGAGTTCGCTCTCGTTATGGAGCTGCAACGGAATTAACGCAAATGATTGATGACCATGCGGCAACATGGCAATCCCTTATTGCACCTGCTCAGAACGATCGGCCAGCGAGTCAGGGCACTATGATCGTCGATTGGGATGGTAATATGAAACCCATCGTTCACTACCGAAGGAAGTCACAGGAGGAGCAGGCCTTGGCGGCACTAGATAGGTCATCAGCACTGCCTCTGCCTTTATCCCTCCGACGCAGTGTTCCGAACATGGATCCAATCATGATGGCACATGAGCAGAAGCCACTGCCATCGCTACCCATCAACAGACAAACACCTGTTCGCTCTCACATTCGGTCAGCAGAGCCAAGTCCTCGCACATCCTCGGAATCCGTATCTTCTCATAACTCCTCTCGCCACGACTCTGTCGTTTCCGATGACCAGCCTTCACCCCGTCGCCGCCTCGACCTGCATGTCCGGACATCCAAGAAAATCCCTACAACCCCAGCCCCCTCTTCTTCAAAAACACCAATCTATGAACAACACACGTGCATCAGAATGGTAAACGGGATAGCAACCTACTATCCCTCTCGCGTCTCACAAATCAGTGGTGTGTCTCGCCCGGGCTACGTCAAAGGCTATGACAATGACACCAAAATCAGATACGAGACCGATGGCCAGTCATTCTACGCGCACCGCAGTGCTGACCAATTATTTTCTCCCATATCCGACCACTTTGACGTTGACGAGGTTGAGTATAGCCAAGAAGGCGAGCCGCACGTTGAAGATCAAGGGATCACTGCTCTACCGACTAAACAAGTAAAGAGGAGGAGTAGTGTTACTAAGCTGGTGGAGAAGGTACTCTCCAAACTTGACGGGCTGGAGCTGACGAAGAAGCTCAAGGAGGAACGGAAGAGCAACAAGAAGAAGCAAAGTTGGCGGGAGCATGGGTATCATGATTGACAATTAAAAAATGGATTTGAAAACGTAATTTCAGGATCTACTCTGCTCACAGTGATGTTTGATTAGCTAACAGGAAGACAGGATAATGTTGAGTGAGTATGCGTGGGAGTGAGTGGAAATGACTCATTGTGGCTTGAGGTGGCTGCGCCGAGGATAGCTTGGCACGTGACTTGGTGGTCGCCAGTACTCCCCGGGCCAGTAAGTGTGAACTAATTTACCTATATAATATTTGAATGCCTGGATACATCGATTAGCCAGAGTAAAGCCGATCGCATTCGCGTCTTCGTACGAGAAGTACTTTCCTACCTTCTCAGCCGAGAGCCACCCACCTCTTCTCCACGCAACCCTCACAACAAACAACTACACAGACAACCTCAGAGATGACATCGGAATTGCGGACATCGTTTCCTTGCAACATATGTTCTCTTTCTTTCACAAGCAGTGCGCTACAGCGTGCACACATGCATCAACCCTGGCAGTAAGATCATCCCGAGCATGTAGACGCTGAAGTGATTAGACTGACGTTCTGTGACAGTATCCACAATCTCAAAAGGCGCATTTCTGGACTCCCAGCTTCATCCGAGCAAGACTTTGGAATGCTAGAAGGCAAGAGCGAGGAGGTCACGCACCGACAGAGAAAGAACGACAATGCTCTCATACGGAAACCTCAGACAGCTGTTGCGCACAACATCAGCGGACGCGATACTAATTCCAACCCACGGATAGAAGATACACAATACGACTATTCCAAGACTCCGTCATCAACAAGATGTCTCTTCTGCCCCTCTTCCTCTCCCACTCCGACCACAAATCTAGACCACATGTCAACACAACATAGTCTCTTCATCCCCGCACCTTCACAGCTGTACTCCCTAGACTCTTTTCTTTCGTATCTAGCCATTCTGGTTTACGAGTACCACGAGTGCCTCTACTGTGGACAAGAGAAGGGAAGTGTAGATGCTGTGCAGACGCATATGAGGGATAAAGGGCATTGTATGATTAAGATGGCTGAGCTGATGGATTTCTGGGATGCGGAAGTGAAGGAGGGAGGTAGCGGGGATCGGAATTACAAGATGAAGATCGAGACGCATCTACCATCTGAACTGGCCATTAACCCCCGGCGTAGCAATAGCGCAGATGAGACATCATCAAGAGCTGCCAACCCAAGTTTCGCACGTTCGCATCTCCGCAGGCCAAGACACCGAAAACTAAAACCCGCGGTTACTTCTGCCGAATCTTCACCCTCCCAACAACCTCCTGCCACACATTCACAGCCCGGTCATCTATCTTTATATCACAACAACAACGATCCCCACCGCAACCTCACTACCACCCCGCGTACGGCAAAAGGTCTAACCGGCCTGTCCAACCAACAACTCCGCACTCTTCAGGCAGTGGATAGGAAAACGAAGAGCAGAGAGGAGAGCGCAAAGGCAAAAGGAAGGTATGCGTCTCAACAGCAGCCAGTCAAGACTATGTATTACAAGACCGAGAACCCTGTGTATCAGGCTGGATGATGAAATGGGGGATGGATTTTGAGAATAGGATGGTTTTGTACGCGTTGGGTTGAGGACTACAATTGTGCTGGCAAGTGCGTAGTGAAGTGTTGAGTTGGTCTAGGAGGTATTTAGTTAGGATGCGAAGGGTGGATGATGTAGTCAAAAAGGCATGTAGGCTGCAAGAGCTATGATGAAGAGCAATCTTAGAAGATGATAATGTGTTAAGGATGCCATGCTCACTTGTGTATTGAGTCATTTCGTCTACTGTATGGCTAACCCGGGAACTATTCACCAAATTTACAGAGCAAGATACATGTCTCTGCAAAACTATGTAGTCGGCAACCACTCTCGTTCTAAGCTATCTAAGTACTTGAAGTATGCTGAAGTAAGCAAAGCCTACTTAGACGTTTACATATCAGACTCAGCCCTCTTCACCCACAAGTCCAGATCAGCGCTATCAAGAATGCAGAAGCCGTCATCGATATCCGTCTCATCTTCACTGCCATCCGCGTACGTTTCCTCGATGTCATCATCATACGACTTGTCAGGCTCTTCCAAGCTCAAGACAAAGAAAGCGCTCAAATCGCCATTGTCGATGATTTCAACCTGCGAACCCAAACTGCGGACACCCGTTATGTCGGCGACTAGACTCTGATGTAGATTTCTCATGTTCCGATGTTCTTGGATGCGCGAGAGTTCTTAACCAAAGATGTGCTGCTCTAAAGTGTGGAACAACTGTGATGGTAACATGCAAGTGGTGCTTTGGCGTCATCCACCATTCAATGAAGCTAGGAGGTACTCCTAGGAGATGACAAGAGGAAGCTTCACGCTCGAAGACCCATGTAGAGTTTAAAAGACCCTCATGGCAGTGATCCTAAGCATCTAAAGCACCTCGAAGAGTGCCGGGCATACTCGTCCCTATACGTTCTTCCAGTCATACCATGATGTCAAGTCCACACTTCCCACAGCCTTAGCACCACCTCCCTCCTTTACCATATCATCCAAACTCTCCTCAAACCCCTCACCTGGCTCTTCAACCCCAGAGACCTTGAGCTCCTCGCCACCCTCAACATCTTCTTTGTATTCATCCTTAGCACCGTCCCCCTCACCCAATACCCTCACACCAGGCATTCCCTCAATGAGCCCCTTCAGCAACGCATTCCCACCACACACCTTCTTGATCTTACTGTCGTCATACTCGAACAACGGTGGCAGCACGCGCTTATACACAAACGGCACATCGCCCTCCGGTACTGATGGCGTGGTCCTCTTCTTGCCCCTCTTCCTCTTCTTAGTCACCACCTTCTGCGCCATCTCATTCATCTGATCTTGACTGCCTTTAAAGCAGAAGTCGAACAAGGCGCGTGTCGGGCGAGGTACTTGGGTCCAATCTGGGCATGCGTTACGTGCTTTGGCGAGGTACGTAGTCAGCTTCTGTCGTACATACTCGTTCCGTACATCGCCACTGAGAACGATGAAATCGTCGGGGTTATCTCTGAGCATGAGAACGAAGGCGACTTGGTGTTTTGTGGGATTCGCGGGATCGAATTGGGCGCCGAGACTGGGATGCTGGTCGTATTCCATGCAGGCTAGTGTGTAGGCCTGTAGAACGGCGTTAGTGAAGTGATATCTGCGGTTGCGATGTAGCCGAAAAGCCTAAGGTCTCCAGAAGACATACCGCCATCATGGGTGTGTCAGTCTTGTTGAGCAGTGACACCAGATTGACCAATAGCCGAACACGCGTTTGTTTGAGGTAGCGAGAGAAGCACATATGACGATTGACGTTGGAAGTGAAGTAGGCGAGTATGGTTTGAACCGGCCATTCCGACATGGAGGTGAACGATTGCATCGCCCGCGCGATGGTGCCGCGGTGCTTGAGCTGACCGGCGAATGTCGCGCCTTCTGCGACATCAGCGCTGTGTAGTCGTTAGTATGAGCAAGTTGTTGACTGGACTTGGGAATAAGAAACAAGACTTACACTTCAAAGGGAAAGTACTGTCGCTGCGTGGAAGGGGAGAGAATGACTTTGAGCGGTAGCGTCTGCTGGGCGCGGAGGCCGTTAGGTACTCTGTCGGTCTTGCGGCGGAGAAGCTCTTCAAGCGCCGTCATATCTTCAGGTGTCAAGTTCTGCGACATCTTCTCGATATCTTCGGCGTTGTCGTCCATGTTGGTGGCGGAGTGTAAGCGGACAGTGTCGATCGCAGTGAAGAGGACGCGGAGAGCGCACTTTACGCGACTAGCTAAGGCCTTGAAAGAGTAAATGACGTGATGGAGCAAAAATTAGGCGGAGTCACGGGATAAAATTGGACAGAGTCCATCGGGAAAGCGGAGAACCCGGGCTGCGCGGTTGTAAAATGCGACAACGCGCCTCAATATTGGATGGGCAGCGCGATAGAATGAATATGGAATGGAGATGAAAATGATCGAAGTAGACATGATGTGCACGCAACTCTTCCAGCATGTGTGTTTCATTCGTGACTATGGCGGTTGGTAATGACTCTTAGCAAGCTGACCAGCGGTCTAAGTCTGCCTGCCCAGTACCGTGAAGATCTACCGACAACCTGAATATCTAGACCCACTGTCGCCGAATATGTATCGACGCCAATTCTATCCCCAATAGTCTGTTCCTTTTCCATTCAATGTTGCAGAGACTCAGACTGCTGCTTAGTCGAAGTTCAGTGTGACAACGTCACCGAAGCGGGAAAGATCGACCTCCGGCATAGTAAGGACATGCAAGACGGGCCGAGCTGGGCCCGCAACCGGGGTGACATCCATTCCAATGTCATTGGAAACCTTCAAGCCATCAAGACCATCAGCGATGTCGTCCACAACCAAGATGTCGACAGTCTCGTAGGTACGGAAACCCTGCATAGCCTTCAAGAGTCCCGTCAAGATGCGATAGTCGGCGGTGTAGGGCTGGTACTTTGTAACATCGAGCTCGATGACACTGGTAGGGCTGACGCCAGGAATACTATCCGGCTTGTCATCCTTAACGATGTGTTCAGCTTCGAAGAACTCGATGAGAGCCGGTCCAATCTCAGCCAGCTTCTGGTGACGGACGTTGTGGGGATCGAAATTGGCTTCAATGGACTTCCAGGACTCGACTAGCTGGCGCATGTCCTTCAAGATAGCCTTGTTGCGGTTCTGCGTGCAGATATCGAAGTCTTTGGGGCTCTGCAGCAGCTCGTGGATGAAACGCTCGCGATAATGTGTTGGCTTGAAGCCGCGATCTTGGATGCGCTTGTTTCCATTCTCTTCCGCGCAGGCGAGCATGTAGACCTTCTGGACGTTGGTGGCCCTGTTCTCGTATTTGGCGTACGCGGCGAGGTAAAGGCGAGCGCGGGTCTGTCGAAAGTAGCTTGAGAAGCTGATGTTGTCGTTACTGTTGCTGCAGAGGTAGGCTAAGGCGGTTTCAAAGCTCCATTGGTCCATCGGGACGCGGTTCTTGATGTTGTATTTTACTTCTCCGCGACGGAAAAGGACGCCTGCAAGGGTGGCGCCCATGTTGACTTGCATGGCGAGCGGATGACTAGCAGGAAGTGTCAGCGCGCTCTGCGAACTCGTTCTGGGGAATGCGATAATGCTTACTCTTGGTAGGGGTACATGTTGTTGAGGCCATTCGCAGCGAGGATTTGGTCGAGCGTGATGTTAGGATAGAGAGCTGGTGAGACCTTGATGAGTTTGCGGCGAAGTACCTCACGCAGAAGCTGGTACTCAGAGGGCTCGCCGACACGGCTGACAAGGGCTGCAAGGTTAGACATCTTTAAAACTAGATGTTGTAGGAAGCTAGCAGGGCGTATTGGGGGGAAAGGTGTAGCGGAGGATATTTATTTCGAAAAGATACAGACTAGCGGGAACACCAAGGTAGAGAGATGATAGGGAGGTGATTGAGCGGGTAGTCGGTGGGTGAGAGCATGGGCAACATGATGAAGGGAACACGGTAGCTGCCTATTTGCGCTACCTTCACTTCGCTTAGCTGGGCAAAAAGAAAGGGCAAAAAAGAAGATACACCGGTGCCCTTTTCCTCCAGATCTTCGTGTCTGGGGTGTATGTATTGTATTTGAGAACTCCGAAGAGTGTTGGGGTAATGTGGGGTATAATGCCCAGGTCCTGATCTAAGAGAGAAACACGTATTTCTGCTCCCAGGTCACCACTCAGCCTAAAGAATGCAACTCGGTGTTGCAAACTAAGGGCTGAGTGGTTAGACCTGGGCTCGAACGTGGATAGTCAGCGAGGTTTTTCATTTTGGGGGGGACACTTAACTAATGGTGTGTACCAACCTGCGACACGAGGCAGGCTTTACGGAATAATTGTATTACTCTCAGACTGTAGCAATTATATACCCAAGGTAAGTACAGAGTCCTATGACAAGATGCAAATTCGATATTGCTGTGTTGAGAAATGTGCGTGGTAAGCGTGCGCGACTCTACTCTCACTCACTGCAAACAACCCCACAATAGCGGTATCAGCGCGGCTGCCTGATGTGAAGCGGGAGGCGCACGGCCTGGCTTGGACAATTCTGTCCTGCAAGGTATGCGATGTTTCCCTATCGTTCGTCGCCATGTGACGCGCCAAGGCGTCGCTCCCTTACTCTTAAAAACAATCGTGGGGCTCCCCCCAAACCTCGTCGAATGAGGATTGCCTCGGTGGCAGCCGAGCGGACACCATAGACGATAAGTGCCATGTATGGGTTAGGGGAGGCTTGAAGGAAAGGGATTGGTCGCTGAATCTTGCATACAACAAGGCTTATGGAGGTGCGAATTCTAAACAGAGAGTTGAGAATGCAGACGAGTCATTTCGTAATGAGGCAATGCATCATGTAAAGAAATGATGATAGTCGATGCGAAGACCTCTCAGAGTGACTTCCTTGGTAAGGCAGCGCGTATTATCACGGGTATTTAGACAACAGCAAGACAATAGGGAGACGTGACAATAGTGATAGAAACAAACTCTAGCATATGTATCCATGTGGCATGAATTGGATTCGCAAGATAGTTGTGGGTGAGAGACACGAACGGGATAGAGATTCGCAATAGATGGAGTGGACGAGGAGGATGTGGTGAGGTTTGAAGCTATGACGTTGTGAAGAGACGCGTCAAACTTCGCCCACTACGCCACTTCGGGAATGGCAGCCCACATCCTCCACGTGCACCTACACGAACACTTCAATCAACTTTACCCTCACTGTTGGCATTGTCATGGGAGCTATGTCTCGTTATATCGTGCTTCTGGAGGCTCTTCTGACTCCTCGAATTACTTCAGCTTCTTTGCAGCCTTCCAGTAGCACCAGTCATCTGCTCCCTGTTCTCAAGCACACGCGTTAAGAGAGTCCTGCCGAGTCCCATATTCCCGTCGACTAGTCTGGTAGGAGTAGTTAATATATAGAGCTGGGTCAATGATTTTGTTCGTATCGTCTGCAATGTACTAATGGTCGAAAACTGCGGAATGACCGGCTTGAACGGCCAACCCGGCAGAGGCCACCTAAAGTTGCCACGCATGTGCTATTGAGGCTTACTCTGAGAGATTGCAGGATCTTAATTACAGAGTCAGCCAACATATCGTGGCGGTCGGCATGAATCCAACAATGTCTGAAGCTCGTAAGTGCTGAGCTGGGCCATGAGACTTCGAGAAGCCCTGTGGGGGTCATGATGACGCATGTAGTCTAGCGTCTTGGTGCCCCTGTAGGCGCGTTTGGACGAGGGCTCCCAGCCTCCGTCTCCTCGACTTCTCCCGACCGTCATCATGATTGCTAGTGCGCTCGCGCTATGGCGTCTGACTTCTAGTGTTGTCGCAGCCAATACTATCTAATGACGCTCCCCTCTCGGACGATTGCTCTCTACCAGGCAATCCCGAGGTCGCATTTCTGTCAGGGACTGCGCATACGCCATCTCGCCCAAGAATTTGAACCATAACCTCAATCATAGGCCGTTTATGCCGTCTCTTTCGACCCAGGGCGTGGCTCAGCCTACCGCAGAGATTCGTCATCAGATCTTTGTGTGCGGCCAAGACCCTTAATGGCGATACCTACGTACTCAAGCATACTAGGCCATATTTTACCCCCGATCCGCGCTTTCTACTAAGCTCAAGAGCTGTTCGCGGTTTACATAGTATTGCTAAACTACCAGACGGGCTTCTACGATCTGTAGCGACAGTGTACGGCAGACATCATAGTCAAATGGAAAATGTGGAAAGACTTGCGACGGCCAATGAAATTCAGTATGGATGGGTAGAGACCAGCCACCAAAATCTCACCTCCAGAAATCATCGCCACCAACACCGCCAACGCACTCCACGATACCCCGTGTCATCCTTCGGCCGTAGGGAAATGTATGCCCAGGTGTACATCACAGTTGGCATCAGCAATGTTCATCGTTAGTCATACTACTTTGTTCCATGGATGTCTTCCCCACGATAGTCACGTATACGCCGCCACCAAGCCAAGATGAAGACTGCCTACCCTCTCGAAGCATGGGAAACCGTTAGTTGGTGTCAGCAGTCTTGACATGCAGGGTCTTTGTTGCTAACGTCGCATTCAGGCAATGGAAAGCGTGGGATTACTCTAGGCATCGAACCGCTGCAGCATACTTGTGGCTGCTTGGACAAGTCATGACGGGATGCCTTGTATCCTATCAAGAACTATAAGAACTGCAGTCTATTCGAGATAGAACTCGTACAACACCCTCCACTCTCCAGCCCAAACAACGAAAGTGTTCGATCAATTTCCTTCCAAACATGCATTTCTCCACCTCTGCTCTTCTCTCAGGCATCGCTCTGGCTACCACAGCTGCCGCGTACGATACCGTCTCCTTCACAACATGGAACTGCACTGAGTGTACCCCGGTGCCTGGCACGTTCTGTTCTGTCAACACCCGGTCCCAACTTCCACCGGATCTTTGCATCACCATGTGGAATGGAAGTACCACTATCAAGACTTACGACGCAACGATCCCGTCTTGCCAAGGTACTGAGGCCACATACATCCCCGTCCAGCCATCTTCGAGCTAACGTTCTGTGCAGTCAATCTTTACCCCGAGCTCAACTGCGGAGGAACGCCGGAGGTGCACAAGGACAACGGTGGGGTTTGCGAAAGGAAGATTCCATCGAACAGCTTCAAGATCACTTGTTAAGCCGCCAGCGCATCTAAAGTAGACATGTCTACAAGGTATCTGCAGTGCATACTTTTTTGTCAGCATCTTGCGATGTTTCTTGCCTCCTCGTCTCTTACCGCCGCTCGCTGTTCGTTCAACACATGACAGGAGGGGTTTTTATATATCTACAATACAGGGCGTCTCCAATATCTTTGCGCGCGTCAGGTTCCACGAGAACATCTCTACTCATATTGTCGGACCACCCCTCGCGCGATTGACTTCTGACCCTCTTGCAATGCGATCGTGGGAGGCTGCCACGAGGGTAAATAGATCGATGTTCTGATCGTGCCGCGAAATGACAGCCACGACTAGCCAGCTCACGTGCACAAAATACTTAGCTTTTTAACAAAAGAGTGGTGAGACCAACACACGGGCAGGGCTAGTCGCCTCGAGCCGACACTTGCTAAGAGAGAGATGTAAGATTGAAGTGGCAAGCCGAAAGTCGTGTATGCTTACTGTAAATACGCCCGTTCACCAACAGCTTGCCGTGTGTACCTCGTGGTCTGTCCTTGATCGTACCAAAACCCAACAAAGCCTGTCTTCGTGCTGTCACCGCCGTAACATGGCCTAACAGAGCGTGCGTACGTACGCGTTCTCAGTAATGAGACGGGTCCGTAGCGAGCGTCAGCGTACTCACGGGGCAATAATATCAGTAAGATGTCATCAGTTGGCAACATAACACGATCATGTAATCCGCAGACTCATGCTCTGTATAAGAATGCATTACTGTGAGCTCGAGACTGAGCTGCTCTCCCACCAGTTCTTCTCCTAAACACCACATATTATTTCTCTCCTCGACGCCAACACTTCCCACTTTCTTCAACATGCAGTTCTCCACCACCTTCCTTGCCCTAGTGTCCGCCTTCGTCGCATCCAGTGCCGCACAGGGTACCCTCTCGTTCACAATCTCGACGTGCGCCGCCTGCAGCACCGCATCCGGATGTCTGATTGAGCGCCCTGCCAACCTCCCCGCTGACAGGTGCATTAGCATCTACGACGGCAACAAGAGTCTCATCATCACCGAAGCTGCGAACCCTAACTGCAAGAGTAAGTTTCTATACTAGTAATGCGAACTCGCTAATCTCTGCTGGCAGTCAATCTTCACACCTCTTTCGACTGCTCCGATGAAGCCCCAGAGGTGTTCAGCGAAGTCGGTGTTTGTGAGGCATATGGCCCTAAGAACTCGTACAAGATCACCTGCTAGATGTGGAGGAGTCGCCGGCGGGGTTGAAGGTGTTGAATGACATCGTTAGATGGTAGCCGGCAACGGCAATGGTGGATATTGTATTACAGTCGTTACCGCTAGAACATTTGCTTGGTATATAAATGGTGCTGCTCTTTGTTAGTTCAACACGTAACGAGAGTATGCTAAACTACAACACACATACTATACACCCTGTGCCAGCCTTTACGTGCGAAGATCTTTGAGGATCGGGAGTCGTGATAGCTGTGACTACGCACATCGCAAAGTTAATGATAAAGGGCGGGGAAAGCAGGAGGATCAGCGATGGAGAGTTGAACAAATATGATTACAATGCTACCTCGGGCATATAAGCCCCGCCACCCGCTCACCGGCGAGGAAATTATCAAACAGTCAGAAACCAAGCAGTGATAAGTCCCTATGAAATGATCAGAGATGTTGCATCTCAATAAGAGACTGCAGATCTCTCCTCATGGAAACTTGGTCGCGCAGGAAGTTACCTGCCAGCTTCCAAGCCATTTATCTATGCGCCTCCGCCAACTTCCACCAGAATCTTGACCTGGTTGTCCTTGTCGTTGATGAGGCTCTTGAAGCCCTTCTCTTCAACTTCGGTAAGAGCAATTCTCTGGGTGATCATCTCTTTCGGGTCCATGTCTCCCCTGCTCAGTGCATCAATCACTTCCTGGAAGTCGCCAATCTCATAAGTCGCAATGCCCATGTACGTCCTCTCTTTGA